>X431_Quagga__coassemble_6_pt1 | contig 66313 bp, 52 predicted proteins | sample X431_Quagga__metabat2_low_PE_006 | metagenome-assembled genome bin X431_Quagga
GAGAAGGTGAAGCGTATCATCAACAGGAAGGGCGATGGTCTCTGCCCGATGGAGTCGTTGTGTATGGACATCGAAGAGCCGGCGGCGGCGTTTGAGAAGATAAAAAATCATTCATAGAAAAAATGGAGTACTACTCCGTTTTTTATCGAAATTTATGGAGTGCCACTCCGTTTTTTACTGATTTTTATTGCTTCTTGCGAATAAAAATTCTTTCGTAAACTTTATTTCCACAGCTGCAAAATTTCATCAAAACGACCGCCTCGTGGGGGATTTTTTCAAAAAGTTTTCAACAAAAAATGGCGCGGCAGACTTTCCGTGCCGGTGACTGTTGAAAAATTCCCTATTTTTGCGCCATGAAAATCACGCTTTTGGTAATAGGAAAGACCGACGAGCCGTATCTTGAGACCGGCATCGCGAAGTACCTCGGCCGCTTGGAACATTATGTGCCTTTTGAGTTGAAAATCATTCCTGACATAAAGAACCGCAAGACGCTGTCGGAGGCGCAACAGAAAAAGATGGAGGGCGAGCTGCTCCTCGCGCAGTTTCAGCCCGGCGACGTTGTTGTCCTTTTGGATGAAAACGGCAAGACGTTCTCATCGCGCAGCTTCTCGAAATGGATTGAGAGTCAGATGAATACAGGCTGCAAGCGCTTAGTCTTCGTCATCGGCGGCCCGTATGGTTTCTCGCAGGAGGTCTATGAAAAAGCCAAATCGAAGATAAGCCTCTCGGAGATGACGTTCTCGCATCAGATGGTGCGCCTTGTTTTCGTCGAGCAGCTCTACCGCGCCTTCACGATAATGAAAGGGGAGGCGTACCACCATGATTAGTTAAGAGAGTAGAGTTAAAAGAGTAGAGAGGAGATAGTCAACGTGCGTCAGCTTCTCTTAACTCTACTCTTTTAACTTTTAACTAAAATCAATCTGCTAAGACGAGTATCTTGTTATTCAGCACTTCCACGACGCCGCCTCTTATGTCGAAATATTCGAATTTCCCGTCGGGGGTCTGCACCTTGACTTTTCCGATGCCGAGCGATGCTATCATCGGGGCGTGGTTGTTGAGTATCTCGAACAGGCCATCGCTGCCGGGCAGCTGCACGAGTGCCGTCTCGCCGTCGTAGATGTGTCTTTCGGGAGTTATGATTTCCAGTCTCATGGCATCACTCCTTCCTTATTCCTGGTTTTCGGCGAGCATCTTCTTGCCTTTCTCGATGGCTTCTTCGATGGTGCCGACGAGGTTGAAGGCTGCTTCCGGATACTGGTCAACTTCGCCGTCCATGATCATGTTGAAGCCCTTTATGGTGTCTTCGATGCTGACGGTGGCGCCTTGCAGGCCTGTGAACTGTTCGGCCACGTGGAACGGCTGCGAGAGGAATCTCTGCACGCGGCGTGCGCGGCTCACGGTGAGTTTGTCTTCCTCCGAGAGCTCGTCCATGCCGAGGATGGCGATGATGTCTTGCAACTCCTTGTATCTCTGGAGTATCTTCTTCACGCGCTGGGCGGTGTTGTAATGCTCTTCGCCGACGATCTCCGGCGAGAGTATCCTTGATGTCGAATCCAACGGATCGACGGCGGGGTAGATGCCGAGTTCTGCGATCTTACGGCTCAGAACCGTCGTGGCGTCCAAGTGCGCGAATGTGGTCGCCGGAGCCGGGTCGGTCAAGTCGTCGGCAGGGACATAGACGGCCTGCACCGAGGTGATGGAGCCGCTCTTCGTCGAGGTGATCCTCTCCTGCATGAGACCCATTTCCGAAGCTAATGTCGGCTGGTAACCCACGGCCGATGGCATACGTCCGAGAAGCGCCGACACCTCAGAGCCGGCCTGCGTGAAACGGAAGATGTTGTCGATGAAAAACAGGATGTCGCGGCCTTGTGTCTCGCCGTCGCCGTCGCGGAAATATTCAGCCATCGTGAGGCCCGACAGCGCGACTCTCGCCCTCGCTCCAGGCGGCTCGTTCATCTGTCCGAACACCAAGGTGGCCTGCGACTTGTCGAGTTCGTTGTAATCGACTTTCTCCAAGGCCCAGCCGCCTTTCTCCATCTCTTCGGCGAACTCCTTGCCGTATTTGATGACGCCCGACTCTATCATTTCGCGCAGAAGGTCGTTGCCCTCACGGGTGCGCTCGCCGACACCGGCGAACACCGACATTCCGGAATACACCTTCGCGATGTTGTTGATAAGCTCCATGATAAGCACTGTCTTACCCACACCGGCACCGCCGAACAGACCGATCTTGCCGCCTTTGGCGTAAGGCTCGATGAGGTCGATGACCTTGATGCCTGTGAACAGTACTTCCTGTGTCGTGGAGAGGTTCTCGAACTTAGGCGGATTGTGGTGGATGCTGTTGCGTCTGCGCTCCTGCATCGGCTTCAGTCCGTCGATGCTCTCGCCTATGACGTTGAACAGACGTCCTTTCACCTGGTCGCCGGTAGGCATTGAGATAGGCTGGCCGAGGCTGCGGACCTTCATGCCGCGGCGCAGACCGTCGGTGGAGTCCATCGCGATGGTGCGCATGGTGTTCTCGCCGATGTCCTGCTGTACCTCAGTTATAAGTTTGTCGCCATTGTCACGCGTGATCTCAAGGGCGTCCAAAAGGTTCGGAAGCCCCGTCTCACCGTCAAATGCCACGTCGATGACAGGTCCGATGATCTGTACTATTCGACCGATTTTTTCTTCACTCATTTTTTTAGTTTTTAAAGTTATAAAGTTTGAAAGTCATAAAGTTATAAAGTTTGAAAGAAGTGGTACTTTATAAACTTTATGAACTTTTAGAACTTTTTGCTTTTATTATTGTTTCAAAATTTTTTAAAAAATTCCACTGAAATATCAGCAGATAAAATATCCCGATGGTGATGGCGCTGTCGGCGATGTTGAAAATCGGGCTGAAGAATATCTCTCCGCCGAAGAACGGCACCCAGTCGGGGAAGGTGAACAGCGGGAAATACAGCATGTCAACGACCCTGCCTTGCAGGAAGCCGGCGTAGCCGAAAATCAGGCCGTAGAACCAGCAGTCGATGATGTTGCCGATGGCGCCCGCCGTGATGAGCGAGACGCCGAACACGGGGCCGAACTTCACCTTGTTCCTGACCATGCGGCTTATCAGCCAGAACAGCAGGACCACCGCCGCGACCCTGAACAGGCTGAGGAAAATCTTCCCCCACACGGCGCAGGAGATCTCCCAGCCGAACGCCATGCCGTTGTTCTCGATGAACAAAATATAAAACCATTTCCCGAACACGGGGATTGCCTCGCCGATTGCCATTGTCGTCTTGACCAAAATCTTTGAGACTTGGTCGAGCAGAAGCACTAAAAATATGACAATCAGCGGTTTCTTCATCTCCTTTTGTTTTGATTCATCTTGGCCTCGACGCTGAGCGTGGCATGCGGCACTGCGCGCAGACGCTCCTTCGGAATCAGCTTGCCGGTGACGCGGCACACCCCGTATGTCTTGTTCTCAATGCGGATGAGCGCGTTCTCGAGGTTCTGTATGTATTTCTGCTGCCGCACGGCCAACGCGCTGTTCTCCTCCTTCGACAGGACAGCGGAACCTTCCTCAAGAATCTTGAACGTGGGCGCCGTGTCATCGGTGTTCATGTCACCACCGGTCACGTTTTCTTTCAACAACTCAAGGTCCTTCCTGGCCGTCGCCAAACGGTCAAGAATCAAAGCCTTGAACTCGGCCAGCTCTTCATCTGAATATCTGAGCCTTTCCTGGGAATTAGATGAACCTTCCATATCTTTTGAATTTATATTTTCCTGATGGAAATCTTCGCCGTCACCTTGTCGGCAAGCTCCTGCGCCTCGACGTCGCCGTCAATCTTTTCGACGAAATCCAGCGTGGCCAAGGTCTCCGAGCAGATGTATCCGCCGAATCTCTCAACAGGTCTTGTTATGTCATTGTTCTTCTCTATCGTGAGAATTATCTTGTCGGTGACCTCAAGGCCGCTCTCCTTCCTCATGTTCTGGATGCGGTTGATGATCTCACGCGCGAGGCCTTCTTCGAGAAGCTCCTGCGTGACGTTGATGTCCAGGGCCACCGTCATGCCGTCCTGTGTCGTCACCGTCCAGCCGGGGATGTCCTCCGTCGAGATGAGCGCGTCTTCGAGAACCAGGCTCACCTCCTGCCCGTCGATGTCCAACGTCGCGCCGTTGTTCTTCTCAAACGCCCTGATGTCTTCCTGACTCATCGAATTGAAATACTGCGTCAGGCTCTTCATCATCTTGGCGTAACGTTTCAACGACGCGAAGTTCGGTCTCACCTTCTTCACCAAGATGTTCAGCTCGCCGGTGAGATACTCGACGTTCTTCACGTTGACTTCCGAGAGGATGAGGTGTTCGACTTTCTGAAGCTGTTCCTTCTGTTCGTCGGACGTGACCGGAATCATGATCCTCGACAACGGCTGGCGGACGCGGATGTTGGCTTTCTTCCTGAGCGACAGCACCATTGATGCTACGAGCTGCGCCATCTCCATGCGTTCTTCGAGTTTCTTGTCAATGCATTTCTCGTCAACTGTCGGGAAGGTGGTGAGGTGCACTGATTCCGCGTTGCTGCGGTGAGTCACGTTGTTCAGGTCGCGGTAGAGCTGTTCGGCGAAGAACGGCGCGATGGGCGAGATGAGGCGTGCCAGCGTCTCGAGGCAGGTATAGAGTGTTTGATACGCCGATGTCTTGTCGTCGGAGCCGTTGCTCTTCCAGAAGCGGCGGCGCGACAGGCGCACGTACCAGTTGCTCAGGTGCGCATCAACGAAGTTGCCGATGGCGCGGCCGGCCTTCGTAGGCTCGTAGCTGGCGAGGTCGCTGTCAACTTCAGCCACCAACGAGTTCAGTTCCGACAGGATCCATCTGTCGATCTCAGGACGCTGCTCGAACGGGATGTCGGCTTCTTTGTATTCAAAACCGTCGATGTTAGCGTAGAGCGCGAAGAACGCGTACGTATTATATAATGTGCCGAAGAACTTGCGGCGCACGTCGTCAACGCCTTCCTCGTCAAACTTCAGGTTGTCCCAGGGCTGCGAGTTGGTGATCATGTACCAGCGCACCGCGTCGGCGCCGTATTTCTCGATGGCCCCGAACGGGTCAACGGCGTTGCCGAGACGTTTCGACATCTTGTTGCCGTTCTTGTCCAAGACCAGGCCGTTGGAAATCACGTTCTTGTATGCCACGCTGTCGAACACCATAGTAGCGATGGCGTGCAGGGTGAAGAACCAGCCGCGTGTCTGGTCAACGCCCTCGGCGATGAAGTCGGCCGGGAACGTCTTGTCGTTGAGCTGACCTTCCTTGCCCATGTAATGAATCTGGGCGTAAGGCATCGCGCCTGAGTCAAACCACACGTCGATGAGGTCAGGCTCGCGGAACATCTTCCTGCCCGATGCCGAGACCAGTACGACATTGTCGATATATGGCCTGTGAAGGTCGAACTTGGTGTAATCTTCTGATTTATATGGGTTTTCCGTCATGAAGCCGGCTGCTATTGACTTGTCGATCTCGTTGCGGAGCTGTTCAACGCTGCCGATGCAGACCTCTTCGTTGCCGTCTTCTGTCCTCCAGATCGGGAGCGGCGTGCCCCAGTAACGCGAGCGCGAGAGGTTCCAGTCAACGAGGTTCTCGAGCCAGTTGCCGAAACGCCCGCTGCCTGTGGCCTCCGGCTTCCAGTTGATGGTCTTGTTGAGCTCTATCATCCTGTCTTTCAACGCTGTCGTCTTGATGAACCAGCTGTCCAAAGGATAGTAGAGGACAGGTTTGTCGGTGCGCCAGCAGTGCGGGTAGTCGTGCTCGTGCTTCTCGCTCTTGAACAGTTTGCCTTCTTCCTTGAGCATGATGACTATCTCGACGTCGAGCGACATGTCTTTCTCGGTCTTGGTGGCGTCGTATGCGTTTTTGACGAATTTCCCTGCGTATTTTGAATATGCTTCGATGTCGATATGTGTCTTTACCCATTTTTGGTCGAGGTCTTCGAGGTTGTAGAACTTGCCGGTCTTGTCAACCATCGGGGCGATCTTGCCGTCTTTGTCGATGAGCTGGAGCGGCGGGATGTTGCTCAGCAAGGCAACGCGTTTGTCGTCGGCGCCGAATGTCGGGGCGATGTGCACGATGCCGGTGCCGTCTTCTGTCGTCACGTAGTCGCCGGGGATTACGCGGAAGGCGTCGCCGTCGGGTTTCACCCACGGGATGAGCTGTTCGTAGTCGAGGCCCACGAGGTCTTTGCCCTTGCAGGTGCCGATGACTTCGTAAGGCAGTTTCTTGTCGCCGGCTTTATAGTCTTCAAATGCCGGTTTCTCTTCTTCCGGCGGGAAGAACGACGACATCAGGGGCTTGCCCAGAATGATATGGATGATATTTCCGTTAATTGGATTTACCGTCTTGACGAGGTTGTATTCTATCGTCGGGCCGACGCAGAGAGCCGTGTTCGACGGCAGTGTCCAAGGTGTCGTGGTCCATGCGACTATCTGCACGTCGTTGAATTTCACGTCGGTGTCGAACGGCAGTCTCTTGAGTTGGCGTTGGTTTTCCTTGAGGCGGAACATCGCCACGCAGGTGAGGTCTTTGACTTTGCGGTAGCAGCCCTGCATGTTGAGTTCGTGCGAGCTGAGGCCTGTTCCGGCGGCTGGCGAGTAAGGCTGGATGGTGTATCCTTTGTAAAGGAGGCCTTTCTTGTAAAGCTCGTTGAGCAGGTACCAGAGTGTCTCGATGTATTCGTTCTTGAAGGTGATGTACGGGTCGTTGAGGTCAACCCAGTAGCCCATCTGGCGTGTTAGGTCGTCCCATCTGTCCTTGTATTTCATCACTTCCTCGCGGCAGGCGCGGTTGTAGTCATCGACGCTGATTTTCTTGCCGATGTCTTCCTTGGTGATGCCGAGTTTCTTCTCGACGCCGAGTTCGACGGGGAGTCCGTGTGTGTCCCAGCCGGCCTTGCGGGAGACGTATTTGCCTTTCAGTGTCTGATAGCGGCAGAATGTGTCTTTGATGGTTCTCGCCATGACGTGGTGGATGCCCGGCATCCCGTTGGCCGACGGCGGTCCTTCGAAAAACACGTAGGCAGTGCCGTTCTTGGTGTTCTCCAGACTCTTGTCAAAAATGTTGTTCTCTTTCCAATAGTCACGAACCTCATTGGCAATCTCCGTGAGGTTCAGTGTCTTATATTCGCGATATGCGTTCTTCATGTGCTTTTGTACAAAATTTTTTTTAAAGAATTTGCAAAGATATAAAAAATTATGCTTTTTGGCTTGGAAATTCTTATTTTTTTTATTTTTGCACAAATTATAAAACTAACAGGAAATGAAGTACGCAATAGGAATTGATATCGGGGGTACGAACACCGATATCGGACTTGTCACCGAAAACGGTGAAATCATCGACAAAGTTAATATCAGCACCAATAAATACACTGATGCTCAATTGTTTGTGAAAGACATGTGTGATGGCATCAAGACGCTTTTGCAGCGTCAGAACATCGCGAATATCGACGGCATCGGCATTGGTGCGCCCAACGGGAACACTTACACGGGCTGCATCGACAACGCCCCTAACCTTCGCATGAAGGGCAACATCGAATTGGCGAACATGGTCAGGCAGTATTTCAACACCAAGGTCGTCATCTCCAACGATGCCAACGCCGCCGCTTTCGGAGAGAAGATTTACGGTGGTGCGAAGAATCTCAGGCATTTCATCACCTTCACGCTCGGGACCGGTGTCGGCAGCGGCATCATCATCGATGGTAACCTTGTCCTTGGCGCCACAAGCACGGCGGGCGAGCTTGGCCACGTCATCATGATCCCTCAGGGGCGTCAGTGCGGCTGCGGCAGGAGAGGCTGTCTTGAGACTTACACCTCGGCTGGCGGCATCGTCGCGACAGCACGCGAGCTGCTCAACGATGACCATGAATACAACGGAGTGCTCCGTCAGAACGCCGGCGACCTCACGAGCAAGATGATCGGCGACGCCGCCAACGCCGGCGACCCGCTGGCTCTCAAGGTGTTCGAGAAGGTCGGCTGGATGCTCGGCCTCGCGATGGCTAACGCCGTGGCGTTCTCAGTGCCGGAGGCTATTTTCCTTATGGGCGGCCCCGTCCACGCTGGCGAGGTGCTCATGAAACCTCTCAGAAAATCGTTCGAGGAGAATCTTCTGTATGTCTATAAAGACAAACAGACAGGCAAGCCTCTCGTGGATATCAAGGTTTCGTCATTGAAAGACAATGAGGTCGCCATCTTAGGTGCCGCAGCTCTTATCCAGATGGTGATGTAAATCGTTGAGAATGTGAAAAAAAGCGTCGCTGACATTCAACGACGCTTTTTTTGAGCCACGTGTCGGACTCGAACCAACGACCTACGCATTACGAATGCGTTGCTCTACCAACTGAGCTAAAGTGGCTTTTTTCAGGCTGCAAAAATACAACTTTTTTCATTACGTCACGTTATAAAACAAAAAATATTATTTTCACGTTTCATCACAAAACAAAATCATGGTCTGGAAATTCATGACAGTAATGCTGTTGGCGACGGTCAAGACATTGTTTGCGCCATCGGTCGGGTTCGCGGTCGGGATGCCGTTTTTCATGACATTCGCGGCGACGGCCATAGGAGGCGTGGCGGGCTTCATGGTGTTCTACCTTTTCTCAAGCCGGATAATGGTCTATCTGAACAAAAAGAGAAATATGGAAAACCGCACGAAGCAGCTGGGGAAGGCGAGGAAAATCATCATGATGAAAAAGAAATACCCGATGTGGCTGTTCATTTTCATCCTCCCTTTCTTGTCGATACCAGTCATGGCATTGGTTGTCAGGAAGTTCTATGGCCGCGACAAGAAGATTATAATGTTGTCATATTGTGCGACAATTCTTTTCGCACTCCTCGGCTGCGTCTCATATCCCGTGCTGAAATGACAATATGTCAATCATCTAAAAATTAAATACCCCCCCCGTTCACTGTCAAGTACTTGATACACAGAGTTGTTTGACTTAAATTCAGGGACGATCTTCTTCATCTGTCCGACAATCTTGAAGTCATCGCACGACGGCAATATTTCATGCAGCACCTTGATTTCGGCGTTGACTTCGTCTTCGGTGTATTCGCGCACCTTTGCACGCATGATTTTAGGATGTTCCGTCGGGATGGTGTTCTCCCTGGTCGCCAGGAGTTCCTCATACAGTTTCTCGCCGGGGCGCAGTCCTGTTATCTCGATTTGCACGTTCGGGACGTGCGACAGCTTTATCATCTTGCTTGCGAGGTCGTAGATTTTCACAGGCTTGCCCATGTCGAAGACGAAGATGTCGTCGTCTTCGCCGATGGCGCCGGCTTCAAGCACGAGGCTGCACGCCTCCGGGATTGTCATGAAGTAGCGTATGATGTCGCGGCTCGTGACGGTGAGCGGGCCTCCGTGGGCAAGCTGTTTCTTGAACAGCGGGATGACCGAGCCGTTGGAGCCGAGGACGTTGCCGAAACGTGTCGTGACGAACTTCGTCGCGCTGTTGCGGCTCTGTGTGTATATCTCGGCGATGCGTTTCGTGGCGCCCATGACGTTGGTGGGGTTGACGGCCTTGTCGGTCGAGATCATCACGAACTTCTCCGCGTCGTATTTTATGGCGAGGTCGGCTATGTTCTTGGTGCCGAAGACGTTGACGAAGACGGCTTCGTAAGGGAAACTCTCCATCAACGGGACGTGCTTGTACGCCGCCGCATGATAGATGACCTGCGGACGGTACTTCCCGAACACCTCCTCCATCTTCACCGCGTCCTTGACGTTGCCTATGACATAGTCTTTCGGCACAGGAATGTGTTTGTACGGCTCCTCGTTGTTCAACTCGAACTGAAGGTCGTACATCGGCGACTCGGCCTGGTCGAGCATGACGAGCTGCTTCGGATTGTGATGCAGCACCTGACGGCATATCTCGCTCCCGATGGAACCGGCGGCGCCTGTCACAAGGACGACCTTGCCCTCAAGTTCCCTCTTGACATTCTCGTTGCCAAGCTTGATGGGCTCCCTCTCAAGCAAGTCCTCAATCTTGATGTCCTCGATCTTCACGTTTTCAGTGTCGCCATTTTCAATCCACGAAATGGTGTGCGGCACCGACTTCACATTCAGCCCGGTGTCGAGAAGCCTGTCGAGCAACTCCTGCTTTTTCTCGATGCCGAGGCTCGGCACGGCCAGAATCACAGTGTCAATCTTCCTTTCCTGAAGGAATTTTTTGTTGAAGACTGCATCCGGCCTGCGCACCATGATGCCGTTGATGGATTTCCCGATCTTCGAATCCGAGTCATCGACAAAAGAAATCACGTTGTATTGATTCATGTTGTCCTGGCTTATGGCATTCAGCGTGATGATGCCCGCATCACCGGCGCCATATATCACCGCGTTGATGACCTGCGGTCGCGGACGTAGATATTCATTGTATATCCTTCGCACAATAAGACGCGACATCATCATGAAAAACAACGACATCGTGCAAATCAGCAGCACATTGGCATACGACGGGAAATATGCCATCAGACATGACAAAGCACTGACGTGTTTCACAATGATATTCGAGATACACAAAGCCACAAACACAAATATAGACACACCGACAATCTTCTCAATGTCCTGAAAACCAGTATATCTCACCATGCCCTTGTATGAACCCGTTATTACAAACGCCAAAATGAAATATATCATCAAGGATATCGAACTTTGAAGATACTCCTTGATCAGCCATGATTCCATTTCGGGGAAGAACTTCACCACCAACACAAAAAGCACCGCCAAAAAAACCAATATGATGTCAAAAAACAACACTATGTACCTTGGCATCGAACTTGAATTTGACCTTCCAAATATGAATCTGGCAACTTTCATTAAAAACTTTTTCATGATGTAATATTTTAAATTTATTTATTTCTGCCACTCCTTTATCTGCTGTTCATCCTGCATCTTACAGATGAGGAGACAGTCGTTGTCGTCCACAACAATGTAATTATCAAGACCTTGGACAATAACTTTTTTTCTGCCGAAAGAACGCACGATGCAGTCTTCGCTGTCAACCATCCTGATGTTCTCTCCGATGACGGCGTTGTTTTTTTCATCCGGCTTGATGTGTGTGTAAAGGCTGCCCCACGTGCCGATGTCGCTCCATCCGAAACTCGCCGGATACACGAACACGTCGTCCGACTTCTCCATCACGGCATAGTCGATGGAGATGTTCGGGCATGTCGGGAAGAGCTCGTCGATGACATCTTGCTCGTCATCCTTATAGAAATGCGGCTCTATCTTGTCGAAGACCTTCGCAAGGTCAGGGACGAGTTTCTCTATGGTGTTCACTACCATCTTGGCGTTCCAGACGAAGATGCCGGCGTTCCAGTAGTAGCCGCCTTCGGCGAGGTATGCCTTGGCTGTCTCGAGATTCGGCTTCTCCCTGAACGCCTCAACCTTCATGATCTTTCCGTTGCAGTGTGCCGGTTTGCCGCTGTCGGCTTTGATGTAACCGTAGCCCGTCTCCGGCCTCGTCGGCATCATCCCGAGCGTCACGATGACGTCTTTGTCTTTCGTGAACTCCAATGATTTACGTATGACTTCCTTGAAATGCTGCGTGTCGAGGACGATGTGGTCGGCCGGCGAGAACACGAGGTTCGCGTCAGGGTGTTTTGCGTAAATCTTACGGCTCACATATTCGATGCAAGGCGCGGTGTTTCTCATGCACGGCTCCATGAGTATCTGTTGTTCAGGCACTTCCGGCAACTGCTGCATCACCATGTCCTTGTATTTCTTCGATGTCACGATCCACACGTGGTCAGGCTCGATGACGCCGCCGAAACGCTCGACGGTGAGCTGTATCATGGTCTTCCCGACTCCCATCACGTCGATGAACTGCTTCGGTCTCTCCGGCGTTGACATCGGCCAGAACCTTGAGCCGACACCGCCGGCCATTATTATAAGATGATTGTTGTTCATTGCGAATTTGAGATTTAAAGATTCAAAAATTTAAAAAAAACTATTCTTCAACCTTGAACTTCGTCTTGCCTTGTCTGTAGGCTTTTTCCCATTCCCAGGCTGATTTTGTCATCTCATCGATTGAACGTTCCGCTTTCCATCCCAACTCGTTGTTGGTGAATGTCGGGTCGGCCCAGATCTTCACGATGTCGCCGGCTCTGCGGCCCACGATTTCGTAGTTGAGGGGCTTGCCGGATGCCTTTTCAAACGAATGTATAGCTTCCAGGACGGAATAGCCTTTGCCGGTGCCGACGTTGAACACCTCGAACTGTTTTTTCATCTTTCCGTCGGCCATGCGTTCGACGGCGGCGACGTGTGCCTTGGCGAGGTCCATCACGTGGATGTAGTCGCGTATCGGTGTGCCGTCGGGCGTGTCGTAGTCGTTGCCGAACACTTTCAGGCATTGTCTGATGCCGTATCCCGTCTGTGTTATGTAAGGCATGAGGTTGTTCGGCACCCCGAAAGGAAGCTCGCCGAGCTGTGCGCTCTCGTGCGCCCCGACAGGATTGAAATATCTTAAAGCGATGACATTTAATGTCTTATAGGCATTGACGCTGTCTTCAAGCACTTCTTCGGCAATCTGTTTCGTGTTTCCGTAAGGGCACTCGGCCTTTTTTATCGGCGCCTTTTCGGAAATCGGGAGGTTGCCGGCGTCAGGCTCGCCATAGACGGTGCATGACGACGAAAAGACAATGTTCGGGACGTTGTGTCTCCGCATCGCCTCAAGGATGTTCATCAGCGAGACGAGGTTGTTGCGGTAGTATCTCAGCGGCTGTTCCACCGACTCGCCTACGGCTTTGTGCGCCGCGAAATGTATCACGCCCTTGATGTCGGCGTGACGGCTGAAAAAGTCATCGACTTTGGCATTGTCGGTGAGGTCGAACTGCTCGAAAGCGGGTCGTTTGCCTGTCACCGTCTCTATCGCGTCGATGGCTTCGGCTCTTGAGTTGAAGAGAGCGTCAACGATGACGACTTCGTGGCCTTTCTGAATCAGCTCGACGGTGGTGTGCGAGCCGATATATCCTGTTCCTCCTGTTACTAAGATCTTCATCACTTCTTGATTTCTAAAATGTTATTATTCAGTTGATAGCAACGTCCGCATTCGCATCTGAGGTCGTTGCCGAGTTTTTTCCCGCATTCGCATACCCAGCCTATTTGCCGTGCCGGCACGCCGGCCATGAGCGCGAAGTCTTTCACGTCTTTCGTCACGACGGCGCCGGCGGCGATGAGGGCGCTTCTCCCGACGGTGTGGCCGCACACGACGGTGCTGTTGGCGCCGAGAGACGCACCTTCTTTAATCAATGTCTTTGCATATACTCCGTGAACCGGAAAATGTGCACGCGGCGTAGTAACGTTGGTGAACACGCAGCTCGGGCCGCAGAACACGTTGTCCTCAATCTCAACGCCTTCATAGACGGAGACGTTGTTCTGAATCCTCACGCCGTCGCCTATTTTGACGTTGCTGCCGATGTTCACGTTCTGCCCGAGCGAACAGTTTTTCCCGAGCCGTGCGCCTTTCTGGACGTGGCAGAAATGCCATATCTTGGTGCCTTCCCCGATCTCGACGTCGTCGTCAACATACGACGACTCATGTACGAAGTAATCCGCCATTACAAGTTGTTTTTCTCGATGTCTTTGAAATAGTTGACCGTCCCGACCTTCAGCTCGTCGGTGGCTGCGTCGTCGCACACGATGATGCCTTTCCTGTGCATCTGCAACGCGCTTACGGTGCAGAGGTGGCACACGCCGCCTTCTACGGCGGCGGCGATGGCACGCGCCTTGTTGTGGCCGCTCGCCAAGATCATCACCTCCTTGGCGTCCATCACCGTGCCCACGCCGACCGTCAGAGCCGTCTTCGGCACCTTATTAATATCATTGTCGAAGAAACGCGAGTTCGCGATGATGGTGTCGGTGGTCAGCGACTTCACGCGCGTGCGCGATGTCAGCGACGAGCCCGGCTCGTTGAACGCGATGTGACCGTCGGGGCCGATGCCGCCCATGAAGAGATGAATGCCTCTGTAACTCCTGATGCACTCCTCGTAACGCTCGCATTCCTCCTCGAGGTTCTTCGCGTTTCCGTTGAGGATGTGCACGTTGTCTTTGTTGATGTCGATGTGGCTGAAGAAATTGTTCCACATGAACGAATGGTAGCTTTCAGGATGCTCCTCCGGGAGGTTGACGTATTCGTCCATGTTGAATGTCACTACATTCTTGAACGAGACTCTGCCTTCCTCGTATGCCTTGATGAGGTGTTTATATGTGCCGAGTGGCGTTGAGCCTGTCGGAAGCCCGAGGACGAACGGGTTTCCTGGTGTCGGGTTGAACTCATTGATTCTGCGGACGATATGCTCTGCCGCCCACTGTGACATCTTGTCGTAATTCGGTTCGATTATTACTCTCATGACTTTAAATTTTTATTTTTGAAGATGATGAACCGTTTTAAGAACCGGCTCCTTCTCTTTTTACTTTTTACTTTTTAACTAAATTCTCTTTCTTGCTTCCGCGATGTTTGCCATCGCTTCGGCTGTTTCTTTTCTAATTTGTTTGACAAAACTGTTGTCTTCAAGTTTTCCGTTGACGGCATCTCTTTCCTCAATGTTTCTGAATGTCGAGTTACGGATTTCGTTGTCGTAGTCTTTCTTCCTTGAGATATAAACTTGCTCGTTGACGAAGTTGACCAATTTCTCGCTTTTGTCGAGTGCGTCGGTGAAGATTTCCTTCGTGAGCCTGTCGCATCTGTAGATGAACCTCAACGCCTGGTAGCTGTGCAGCAGTTTCTGCACCGGATAGTTTGTCCATATTTCGTTATAACGTCCGTGGATGTCGTCCCAGCTGTCGAGAGTACCGTTGCAGATGTCATCGATGAGTCTCTCAAGCTCGTCGCCTGTCACCAACTGACCGCCGAGGTTGACCCATTCGCGCTGGCGCAGGTTTGTGAGATGCCTGCACATGTCGTCTAACGACTCGCCCGGGTTGTTTTTGAGATAGACGCAGAGGTTTTTCACGGAGTAGTACATTATCATGTCACCATATGCATAGTATGCTTCGTATGGCTTGAGGATCACCACTTTACGATGGCTCTTCTCAATGTTTTCACCGAGAATCTCAAGTCTCTTGACGGTGTCTTTCTCTTCGTAAAGAAGACGGCGTCCCATCTCTCTGAGTTGCTTGTATTCGACATCCAGCGGTTCGCCCTTTGAGCGGAGATAAGCCTTTGCCGTCCACACCTCAAGGAGCTTCCTGCCAGCGATGACTTCCTCCATGGTGTCGGGCGCAAACGTCTCAAATTCGATGTTTTGAATCTTGCGATGGCGTTTGTCGCGCTTCTGGTATTTCGAGGTGTTGCGGGCGATGGCGTACATGTTGTACATCCACCAGTAGGCGGGCATTATCTCGAGTTGGTCTTTCGACGTATTGTTGTTCACCAGGCAGAAAGGCAGCTTGATGTCCATCTCGTTCGGGTAGTCGGCTTTGGCCAGCATGGTGAACGAAGCGAACTTCGACGAATGTTTGACGCTGGTGCAGAGGCCCGGCCAGAAGCCGCGTTTCGCCAATATCTCGCCATCGGTGGCGCGGCTGTTGTGGTTCGACCCGAGTGTCGCGCCTGCCGCCATGTTGCTCTGTCCCATCACACACGCCGCGATGAGGAACGAGTTGTTGTGATGCTGCTCGTGCGCCGGGAATATCAGGTTGTTCAGCACCTCGCAGCACGAGATGGTCGAGTTGTCGCCCAACACCGAATAGATCACACGTGCGCCGTATTTCAGGTTGCAGTTGTCGCCGATGACGAACCTCGTCCCGACCACCGAGTAGAAGATCCTGCAACCGTAGCCGACGATGCCGTTGACCAGTATCACGCCTTCGCCAATCTGTGTAGGCTCCTGCTCCGACGAGTTGATGGTGACGTTCTTCAGTTTGTTGGCGCCCTTGATGTAACACGACGGCCCTATCTTCGTGTCCTTCAGGATCCATGAGTTCTTGATGACGCAGCCCTCGCCGACGGTACCGTAATAGCCGCGGTGACGGTCGAAGGATTTGTTTGTTATGTCAAAAAGACGCTTCTGAAGCTGCTGATTGTCGGTGTATTTCGCCCACAGATAAGCGTCGGCGGTTATCATCCCGTCGAACGGGAGAATCTTGCGCCCGCCGCCTTCGTTCATCACCTCAAGCCACACGCGCACGTCTTCCGGCTCGCCGTCCTTCAAGATGCCGTTGCCGAATTTGGAGTGGTCGGTGCACGACAGCTCGTGGATGTTGAACAGTATGCAATGGTCGCCGATGATGTAGTTCGCCATGTAATGCACGTCGTGAATCGCGACGTAATCGCCGATGTCGCACGAGACGATGCTGCTGTCGGTGATGCCGCACGGCATGCGGAGGTCATGGTATTGAAGCGCGACATTCTCGATGGCACCGATCCTGACAAGCCCGAAGAAACGGTTGTTCTTCACGAGGTTGGTGTCGAACTTGTCGGTGACGAGGATGTCGTCCCATTTGGTCGCCTGGTTGTCGTTCTTCACAAGACGCTCAACCTCATCCGACCGCAGATGCCGCCAGCCGCCTTCAGGCTCCTTCACCTGTTTGTTCCTAAAAAAAAATTCATCACACCCATCAATGAGATACTTCTCGTCAATGAAGTTCTTGTATATCTTTTCGTATGGAATTATCGTTACTTTATCCATGTCATTAAGTTTGATTTTTAACTTTTAACCTTTAAAACTTCACAAAAATCCCATGTCATCACGGAAAAGGTGTGACTACCAATGCATATCTGCATTTTGATTTGAAAATATGTGATGCCTTACCTGTTAGCATACATTGACTCGTAGTATTTCTCGTATTCGCCGCTTGTGATGTTGTCCATCCACGCCTGGTTGTCGAGGTACCATCTGACGGTCTTCTCGATGCCTTCCTCGAACTGCAGGCTCGGTTCCCAGCCGAGTTCCTTCTGCAGCTTTGTCGAGTCGATGGCGTAGCGCATGTCGTGGCCGGCGCGGTCGGTGACGTAGGTGATGAGGTCCATGTCCTCGCCTTCCTTTCTCCCCAAGATGCGGTCAACGGTGTTGATGACGACTTTTATTATGTCGATGTTCTTCCATTCGTTGAATCCGCCGATGTTATACGTCTCCGCGATGGTCCCCTTGTGGAAGATCAGGTCAATGGCTCTTGCGTGGTCTTCGACGAACAGCCAGTCGCGGACGTTCTCTCCCTTGCCATAGACCGGAAGCGGCTTCCTGTGCCTGATATTATTGATAAACAATGGTATAAGTTTTTCCGGGAACTGATACGGGCCGTAGTTGTTCGAGCAGTTTGTCACGATGGTCGGCATCCCGTAGGTGTCGTGGAACGCCCTCACGAAGTGGTCGGAGCTGGCTTTCGCCGCCGAATACGGCGAATGCGGCTGGTATTTCAGGTCTTCGGTGAAGAACTTGCTTCCGTATGCCAGATGATGTTTGCCCGACGACGCCTTCGTGGTGAACGGCGGCTCGATGCCTTCCGGGTCGGTCATCTCCAACGCGCCATAGACCTCGTCGGTCGAGATGTGGTAGAAACGCTTGCCTTCCCATTTCTCAGGAAGCGACTCCCAATAGAGCTTCGCCGCCTGAAGCATTGACAATGTGCCCATCACGTTCGTCTGCGCGAATGTGAACGGGTCTTTGATGGAGCGGTCAACGTGGCTCTCGGCGGCGAGGTGAATCACGCCATCGACGTTGTGTTTCCTGAAGATGCCCATTATCGTCTCGAAGTCGCAGATGTCGGCCTTCACGAAAGTGTAGTTGGGCTTGTCCTCGATGTCTTTCAGGTTCGCCAAGTTACCGGCGTATGTCAGCTTATCGACGTTAATGATATGATAGTCAGGATATTTGTTTACAAAAAGTCTGACAACATGGCTTCCGATGAATCCTGCGCCGCCGGTGATGATGATGTTTCTCATTTGTTTCAGTTTAATATTTGAACGGGGTTTCTAAATCTTTCAAGAATGGATGTTTCCTGTCTTTTTCGGAAAGGATGACGTCGGCTGCCGGGATGCGCCAGTCGATGTTGATGTCGGGGTCGTTCCAGATGAGTGCGCCTTCGCTCTGCGGCGCGTAGTAGTTGTCGCATTTGTACTGGAAAATCGCGGTGTCGCTCAGCACCGAGAAGCCGTGCGCGAAGCCTTGCGGGATGAAGAACATCCTATGGTTTTCGTCGCTCAGCTCAACGGCCACGTATTTCCCGAATGTCGGGGAGCCTTTGCGGATGTCAACGGCCACGTCCAAGACCCTGCCTCTGACGCAGCTCACGAGCTTGGCCTGCGTGTAAGGCGGCTTCTGGAAATGCAGTCCGCGCAGCACGCCGTAGCACGACCTCGACTGGTTGTCCTGCACGAAGACGGTCCTTCCGACATTCTCATCAAACTCTCTTTGCGAAAACGCCTCGAAGAAATACCCGCGTGCGTCACCGAAAACCTTTGGCTCGATGATGTAAACGCCTTCTATCTCAGTTTTTATGAAATTCATCATCTGAATTATTTTTATTACATTTCATCAAAATACCCGGATTTGCAAGAAGTATAAATAAAACACGACGAAAAAAAGTCAGATTTTAAAATAAATTTCATCCGAAATATTCAAACTTGCAAAAGTACTAAAATAATTAATATATGATGTGAAAAATTAAAAAAAAAGATTGCCGAGTCTGTGAAAATTAGAAGTATCTTTGCGGAAAATTTTTTTGATATGATTCTTTGTTTGGAAACGGCGACGCCGTCGTGTTCGGTGTCGTTGGTACATGACGGCGAGGTTTTGGCGTTCGAGGAAGACCAGAAAGGTCAGAACCATTCTGAGAAGATCACACTTTTCATTGAGTCTGTGATGAACAAGGCAGGCATCTCTTACAGCCGGCTCGATGCCGTTGCGGTGAGCATGGGCCCGGGCTCCTACACGGGTCTGCGCATCGGCGTCAGCACCGCGAAAGGCCTCTGCTACGCCGCCGAGAAACCGCTGATCGCAATCGACACGCTTCACGCAATGGCGTTCGGCGGGAAAACGAAAGCCGCTTCCGGAAACCCCGTCCTGGTGCCGATGATCGACGCCCGACGGATGGAGGTCTATGCCGAGATCTTCGATGAGAATATCAACAAAATCGAAGACACGAAAGCAATGATAATCAACGAGAACTCATTCTCTGAATATAAGTCGGATCATGAAGTGTGGCTCTTTGGCGACGGCGCCGACAAATGTGCGGAACTTTTTGCCAACGACAACAGAATCAACGTGATAAAGGATTTTTACTGCTCGGCGAAATATATGGACAAACTCGCCCAGCAGAAACTCGAAAGCAAGGATTTCGTCGATGTCGCGTATTTCGAGCCTTTCTATCTGAAAGATTTCGTTCCGGGAATCCCGATGGTAAAAGGACTGAGATAATATATTGATTTTCAATATAATAAATCTAAAACATGAAGAAGAAGATAACCGCCACAACGCTGATGTTTGCCTGCGCGATGCTGATGTTTCATGCAGCGGTGCCGCACCACCATCATCCCGGCGTTGTTGTCTGTTTCCAACATCATCATCACGATTGCGACGCACACCACGATCACGGTGGTTGCGATGAAGGCGCTTGTGTGATTTCAGATTTTTTCTCACCTTCCGATATACAACATGTTGATGTTCAAGTTGTTAAATATGATTTTTTTGACTGTTACTTTGATAATCATTCAGAACCCGACAGTCAGATTTTCGGCCTTGAAGGGACCCAGTTCCGAGAACGACCGTATCTTTTTGTCATCAACGAAACCATTGTGACACGTCTCGGCGTGCTGCACGCTCCGCCCGTTTTATGTTAAAACTCTGCACATAATATCTATATTTGCGTGAATTTTTAACTTTAAAACGATGAGAAAACTATTAATAACTTCAATAATATTGGGACTTCTGTCCTGTGCGCATAACGAGACGCACGAACATCATCACGAACACGAAGGCCACGTCCACACAGCTGAATGCGGCCATGAACATCATCACGACGCGGATGAACATCACCACGACCACGAAGAGACTGTGAGTAACTCCGTCGCCTTTTCTCATGAACAAATGGAGAAAGTCGATTTCGAGGTGATGAAGGTTATGAGACAACCTATCTGTCAGATTATCAAGACGACAGCCCGTGTCTTGCCTTCGCAGGATAACATGAAAATCATCACGGCGGCCACCGACGGAATCGTTGAATTCGCAAAGGACAACCTCGTCGAAGGGTCGAATCTGACGGAGGGAATTGCTGTTTTTACCATAAATAATGGTAAGATGGCACAAGGAAACTTGTCGGTTTTGCAGGAGGAAATAACCGCCGACTACAATCGAGCAAAGTCGAATTACGAACGTAAGAAGTCGTTGTTCGCCGACAAGCTTGTCACGGAGAATGACCTGCAAGAGTCTGAAGCTGAATATCTTAAGGCGAAAAAGGCATACGACAACATGCAGGAGAATTTCGCCGGCGGCAAACAGGTTGTGAAGTCGCCTGTTTCCGGATACGTGAAAGACATCTTTGTTGAAAACGGCTCGTATGTCACAGCAGGTCAGGAACTTATGACGATTTGCCGGGCCGGGAGACTTTATCTCAGGGCAGATTTGCAGTCGAAGTATTTTCCTGTTTTGAAAAATGTCGTCTCGGCAAATTTCAAGTCATTGAACAACAATAAGTTATATTCTCTTGACGACTTGAACGGCCGTTTGCTTTCATACGGGAAAGCGACTTCTTTCGACAATCCGCTGATTCCCGTGACTTTTGAGATTGACGACAATGATGAACTTGTAAGTGGTTCATTTGTCGAGCTTTACATCATGACAAAAGATGAGAACGAAGGCATCATGGTTCCAAATTCCGCTTTGATAGAGGAGATGGGCAGTTTCTTTGTCTTCGTTGAGGTTCGGCATGAACTTTTCGAGAAACGTGCTGTCACCGTTGGTGCTTCCGATGGTTTTAACACTCAGATTGTCAGGGGTTTGGAGCCGGATGAGACTATTGTGAGCAAAGGTGCGATTTACATCAAATTGGCGCAGGGTTCGGGAAAGCTCGACCCTCACGCCGGTCACGTTCATTAGGAGGTTGCCATGCTTAACAAGATTATTAAATTCTCGTTGGAAAACAAGCTGTTAGTGCTTGTCGGGGCCGTGCTTTTGGTCATCGGCGGCTACCTTTCCTCGCGCGACATGGACATTGACGTCTTTCCGGACCTCACCGCCCCGACGGTCGTGGTGATGACCGACGCGCATCGTATGGCCGCCGAAGAGGTCGAACGTCTCGTCACCTTCCCGATTGAGACCTCGATGAACGGTGCCACCAACGTGCGACGCGTGCGTTCCGCCTCCATGATGGGCTATTCGTTTGTCTGGGTCGAGTTCGACTGGGGCATGGACGTGTTCAAGGCGCGACAGATCGTCTCCGAAAAGATGGTCACGCTTTCTGATGTCCTGCCCGAAGGTATCACGCCGGTGCTGGCGCCGCAGTCGAGCGTCATGGGTGAGATATTATTCGTTGGCTTACAGTCAGATACGACATCGATGATGGACCTTCGCACCTTGGCGGAATGGGTCGTGAAACCGGCAGTCCTCGCCACCGGCGGCGTGTCGCAGGTCACAATCATCGGCGGCGACCTGAAACAATACCAAATCATCGCCGACCCTGTCCGCATGAACGCTTACGGCGTGACGATGGACGACCTCGAAGCTGTTGGTAAGACGTTGAGCGTCAACTCTGTAGGCGGCGTTGTCCGCGACTTCGGCAACGAATACGCGCTGCGAGGAATGGGCAGGACAAACGACATCGACGAGCTTGGTAAGACGTTTGTGAAATATGTTTCGTCAGACAGTAGAGACGGAGCATGCTCCGTCTCTACACCAATCGTGTTGTCCGATGTCGCCGACATTCGTATCGGAAGTGCTGTCAAGATGGGTTACGCCTCGCACAACGCCAAGGATGCCATCATTCTTTCAATATCCAAACAGCCGAATATCAATACGTTAGAGGTGACGAAAAACATAGAGAAGAACCTTGTCGAGATACAGAAATCGCTGCCGGCGGATGTGAAGATGGACACTAAAATCTTCCGTCAGGCCGACTTCATCGAAGCATCGGTGAATAATGTCGCGAAAGCTCTTGTTGAAGGTGCTATCTTCGTGATAATCATTCTGTTCCTGTTTCTCGGAAGTTTCCGCACAACTGTCATCTCCGTCTTGGCGATACCGCTTTCGCTGCTCGGCACGCTCATTGTCCTCAATCTCATGGGAATGAACGTCAACACCATGACCTTGGGCGGGATGTGCATCGCCATCGGCTCGCTCGTCGATGACGCTATCATTGATGTTGAAAATGTTTATAAACGATTGAGACAGAATCACTTGCTTCCGAAAGAGAAACGCGACAGCACGTTCAGTGTCGTCTTCCACGGCTCAAGCGAAATACGCACCTCTATTATTAATGCGACATTCATCACCATCGTGGCTTTCGTGCCGCTTTTCTTCCTTTCCGGAATGGAAGGACGAATGCTTAAGCCATTGGGAATCAGTTATATAATTGCGCTTGTGATGTCGCTTGTCGTGGCGATGACGGTGACACCGCTGCTTTGCAAGATGCTTCTCTCCGATGAGAAATATCTCGAAAAACAAGAAAAGGAAAGCTGGCTGTCGCGTCATCTGATGCGTGGCTACAACACCTCGCTGAATTGGTCGCTGAACCATAAAAAGACAGTGATTTTCAGCACGTTGGCGTTGCTTGTTATAGCCGTCGGATTGTTTTTCACGATGGGACAGAGTTTCTTGCCCGACTTCAACGAAGGCTCGCTGACGATAACTGCGATTTCAAAGCCAGGCATCTCGTTGGAGGAAAGCAACAAACTCGGCAATATCATTGAGAATGAACTGCTTGCGATACCTGAGGTGAACAGCACGGCGCGACGTTCGGGGAGAGGCGAACTCGACGAGCACTCGCAGGCCACCAACGCCGCTGAAATAGACGTAAACTTCACATTGTCAGAGCGTTCGCAGGAGGAGTTCCTCGCTGAAGTGCGTCATCGCCTGTCGGAGATTCCTGGCATCGCCGCCACCGTCGGGCAGCCGCTCGATCATCGCATCGACCACATGCTCACCGGAACGCGTGCCGCGATAGCGATAAAAATCTTCGGCACCGACATCAGCGAATTGTTTATGACCGCAAATAAACTTAAAGACGAAATCGCTGATATTGAAGGACTTGTGGATTTGAGCGTCGAGCAGCAGACCGAAACGCCAGAAATCCAGATTCGCGCCAACCGCGACATGCTCGCACGCTACGGCATTACGATGGAAGAGTTCAATCACTTTGTCGAACTTGCTTTTTCGGGCGAGAAGTTGTCGGAGATTTACGAAGGCCAACGCTGCTTCGACCTCGTGCTACGCCTCGATCCGAGTTACACGGAGAACATCGAAAAACTGAAGTCAGCACTGATTGGCACCGGCGGCGGAGCGATGGTGCCGTTGGAGGAAGTCGCTGATATTGTTTCAGTTGACGGCCCAAACTCCATATCAAGGGAAAACGTCCAGCGTAAAATCGTCGTTTCGGCTAACGTCTCCAGTCGCGATGTAGTGAGCGTCGTGAACGACATCAAAGAACGTGTTGACGAACACATCACGTTGCCGGAAGGCTACAGAATAGAATACGGCGGACAGTTCCAAAGCGCGAAAGACGCATCTAAAACGTTGCTAATCATGACGTTAGTAGCGTTGGTCGTCATTTTCCTGCTGCTTTACGGCGAGTTCAAGAACGTCACGCTTTCGGCAATCACGTTGTTGAATTTGCCGCTTGCCGTCATAGGCGGCGTCTTCGCGATTTACATCTCATCGGGTGTCGTCAGCATCCCCGCGATAATCGGATTCATCACCTTGTTCGGCATTGCCACAAGAAACGGTATCTTGTTGATTTCCAGGTATCAAGTCTGTGAAAACAAAGGCGAATCGTTGCGTCAGGCCATCATCGACGGCTCGAAAGACCGTCTCAATCCAATCTTGATGACAGCCCTGACCTCGGCGTTGGCGTTGATACCGTTGGTGCTGAACGGCGACGCTTCCGGCAACGAAATCCAAAGCCCGATGGCGGTAGTCGTCCTCGGCGGCCTGCTAACTTCCACATTGTTAAACATTTACGTTATTCCTGTGGTTTACGAATTAATAAACAGAAAAAAATGAAGAAATATATTCTAATAATATTGATTCTCAACGTTTTATCGCTTAATGCGCAAAACGCCTACCAGTCGGTTCTCGACCAGATTGAGGCAAACAGCACGGTGCTTTCCGCCTATCGTTCACAGGCTGAAGCCGAAAAAGCGGAGAATTATGCCGGTTCGTTTTTCGCGAATCCGGAACTCGAAGCCGGCTACCTTTTCGGAATCAACGACGGCTCTGAACATCGTATCGATTTGAGTATCAATCAGGAAATTGATTTTCCGACGGTTTATTCAAATAAAAACAAAATCAGGAAATTGAATAATGAAGTCATTGATTTGGAATATGAAATTCTGAAAAATGAGGTTTTATATCAGGCTCAACAGATTTGTACTGATTTGATTTTCAATAATGTATGTCTGAAATATCACGAGCAGTGCCTCGAAAACGCCGAGACGATGGAGAAGGCTCTGCAGCGGAAACTTGAAGTCGGTGAAGCCACGGTTTTGGAATACAGAAACGCGAAGATGAATTATATCAGTGTGCGGAACGAATACGAGATGCATGTCATTGAACGCGAGCGACTTATAGGTGAGCTAAAGACTTTGAACGGCGGTGTCGCCATTGATTTCACGCAGGATTTTTATGACGAAATGTCGTTGCCCGAAGATTTTGAATCGTGGTATCAGACGGTTGAAAACGGCTGTCCGGTTTTTGCACATCTGAATGCGCAAAACACTGTCAATCAACAAAATGTGAGACTTGCCAAATCGGAATGGGCACCGAAGCTGAATGTCGGTTACATGATGGAGAAGGAGACTGACGGCGGTTACCACGGTCCGACGATCGGGTTGTCGCTGCCGTTCTGGGGCAACGCGAGGACGGTTAAAGCCGCGAAAGCCAAGGCCGCCAGCGGCGATGCGCTGCTCGAAAACCAAAAGACGGTTTTGTACAATGAGCTGCTGAACACCTTTCTGCGTGCCAAGTCGCTTCAACGTAACTACTTGGAAATGAAAGACATTCTCGAAGACACCGACAGCCGCGACCTTTTGCGTGAAGCATACGAGAAAGGTGAGAAGACGCTCGTCGAATATCTCGTTGAGTTTGAATATCAACACGATGCGGTGTTGAAGGTGTTTCAGATGCAGAATGAATACCAGAAGGCACTCATCGAGCTTAACAGGTTCGTTTATTGAGATTTGTCATTTTATCTCAATCCTGCCTCCCTCCGAGTAGGCCCCGAACTCCGGCGCGTATTGGCATTGCACCACGGCGTAACCTGCACTGAATGAGCCTTCTTTAGTGACATAAACCGTGTGCGATAGCTCGTGCCTGCCCTTCGGCATAGCGTCGAAGAAGAACTCCATCGCCATGTCGCTCGTGCTTTGGTAATACCAGAGTCCGTCGCTGTGATGATAACGCGAAATCTGTTCCGTCGGCTCGAAGCACGCGCCACGCAGGTCTTTCAGATACACGAACTCCATATCCTGCTGGTTTTCAATGTAAAGCACAATCTTAACCTTGTCGCCGACCTTGATGTCGCCTTCAGAAACCGGCACATAACTCGTCTTGTCGCCATCGGTTCTCTCAACGAAAAGCTCGCGTCTCACTTTCATGTCTTCGTTCGATTTCCGCACCATGTCAATCGGAACGAAATACTGTCGGAACATCCCGCCCCACACCTGATGATTCGTCTGATTATCAATGGAGACGTTTGAATAATCGCCGTCAACAGGAAGTGACTGTTGGATGAAATTATCAGATTCATCTCTAATCTCTAATTTTTTATCGTTAATCTCAACCACGACTTCGCCGTTGTCGTTGACCCAGTCGGTCCCGCGGTTGACGATGGCGTAAACCGCCTCGGCGGTGGCACGGTCGTTGTCCCACATATTGGTGCGTTTCTGCCCGAGAATCCAGAAGCGCATCGCGTCGGTCTCCTCGTTTTTCGGGTCAATCTCGTTGAACGCCTCAAGGATGCGAGCCTCGTCTTCGACGCCGACGCCAACCCAATACATTCCGAGGTCGTTCTTCTGGGCGCATTCGCGCAATGACTTCAAGATTGCCATCGTCACGCTCTTGTCGCCGTTTCTGTTGAGAACCAACGCGATGCCGGCCTGCGCCTCGAAGTTGAAACTCGTCCAGTCATTTTTGAGTTTCCCGATATAAAACGCCTTCGCCTCATTGAATTTCGCGCTCGTCTCGAACTTCGGGAAATAACTCATCACGAAAAGTTCCCTGACGATCATCACGCTGCAATGATAGTCTTTCCTGTCGGACTCCTTCAAATCGTTGAATCTCTTAACCACGTCATTTTCAATGAAATGGAACGCTTTCTCTGAAATCTGACTTTCCAATTCTCTAATCTCTGGTCTCTCATCTCTAATTTCCAAGCCTGCAAGCCGTCCCAAGCCACCTAATATATATTGCGTCATCAAGGTGCTTTCCGGCATCCCTTCGACCCACGGCCAGCCGCCGCTCGGTTTCTGTTTCTTCCCCATGATTTCCAACGCCGACTCGATATTTTTGTCAATCGCTTCTGTGTCAAAGAGTTTCGAGATGTCAGCACGTTGTTCGGCTTCGTTCTTGGCATCCACGACCCAAGGCGTTTCGTTAAGAAGAATCTCTTTCAGCTCCTGGTTTTTCTCAAGTTCCGACTTGGCGTTGTTTGAAGAATCGTCGTCCAAAGATTCGAGCAGTTTCTTCATCTCCGGCGAGTCTTTCAGGCTTGCCGCGATGTGTCTTGCAACCGAATTTGTGAAATATCTGTGGAAAGCGGTCTCGGCATATTTCTCGTTATCGTTGTTGAGGTACGGCAGTGCCTGCACCGCGTACCAAGTCGGGTTCTTGCTGAAACTCAACGTGATAGCATGGTTTCTCTCGCCTTCGTTATCGAAGTTGAAGTTGTAATCTTTCTTCTCGTTGCCTTTTGCGATGAGCGAGAAAGTCTGTGTCATAAAGACCTCGGTGCTGAGCACCGGCATGATGTGCTGTTCGGCGTCGCTGAAGTCGCCAGCGGTGGCAGAGAACCTGAAAGTCAGCAGGTTGACGTCTTTTTTCATCGCCACTTTCCATCTCACGCTCTGACTTCTTCCCGCCGGAATCTCTTCCATCTTGATTTCCTTTTCGGAAAGAACAACTTCACTCTCCACTCTCAACTCTCCACTCTCATCAAGGACTTCCAATTTCGCGACCGGCGAAATCGCCTCTTCAGAAAGGTTAACCACGTTCGCGACGAGCCACAGCGTGTCTTCATCGTAGCAGAACCGCGGCATGTCGGCCATGATCATCACAGGTTTTTGGGTGACAAATGTCTTTTCGAGTGTCCCGACTTTCAGGTCTTTCGTGTAGGCGAGCATTCTCAGTTTCCAGCGTGTCAGAGCGTCGGGCATTGTAAATGAGAACGTTGCATTGCCGTTTTCATCGGTTTTGAGGTTCGGGTAGAAGAACGCCGTCTCGTTGAAGTTTGAGCGGATCTGGATGTCATTTTTTTTCACATTCGTTTTGTCATTGGCATTTTCATCCAAATCTACCGGATTTGCTATTTTATAAATTTCAGCTTCGACAATTTCTTCTTCATCACCCAAGGCATCATCACTCACATACATTAAATTAGTTACTTTCCTACCATTATAATATATATTGAATTTCAATAAATTAGAGTCTGAAAATAAATCACCATAGTTGAAATTGAAATAATAAACACTATTGTAATTGTAATATCTGTTTATAGTACTCATATAGTTATTATCAACCATCAAGCGTGTTCCACAATAACTATGCGGAATCACGTCAAGATTCCAGTCAATTTTACGGAAAAATTGTGATACGGAATTCAGAGATGCATCGTACATACCAGCCAGCAACGATGAAGGTGTACCTTTTTTGGTATAATCTGATATTTTAACCTTCCAGGTTTCTTCACCACCCGGCGACAAAACGTCACGCTCTGTTTCAAGTTTCACATTAAGTTTCAGGTTGTCGTATGGGACATCAACGGTGTATTTCACATCGAAAAACTCGTTTAATTTCTCAAAGGCAACGTTAAAATGCAAATTGCCTCTGTCTTCATCATTCACTTTGAATGAGATTGTTTTTACATTGTTGCTCAATAAAATGCGTTCTGTCTGATACACTTTTGACCCATTATCAACAATCAAAAATGCCATCACATCTTTTTCTGATGAACCAAATGAAAAGTTCACAATGTCGCCAGGTTGTGCGGTTGTCTTGTCAATAACAGACCAACCGATACTCTTATACGGCATTTTTTTGGATTTCGGATTGAAAAGAACAAATTCTTCGGTAAATTGTGACAATGTATCATCCACAGATTTCAATTCGATGATATATCTTCCTGCGGTAAAATCGACATCTTCGGTTATGAGTAAAGGTTTCTCTTCAGCTTTGATAACACAATTGTAAACGAGGTCGTAGCCATTTAAATTTTGTGGTTTTTTGTTGTAGTAGTCAAAATTCGGGAATAGTGTTTCCAACTCTTCATCATTTAAAATCTGTCTGTCGAAATCGCCGATATGTTTTTCGAATTTTTTGTTCTCAGGTAGTCTATATATCTTGCATTCAATGTCTGTGGTGGTTTTTTCACCGGCAATATTTGATACAGATATCTTGCAATTCTTCAGATTGTCAGGTGTAAGTGATGAAGTGCCATCACTAATAAATTGGTTTTCAATATCAAGCGAAAGATTATATTTGTTATATGAGGCATTTATGTAATATTTGGCTTCTCTTGTTTCACCTTGTACGTTTGTGGCTTTGACATTGACGACATACGTGTAAAGCGGCAACTCTCTTATTTTTACATCGCCGTCAGGAAGCAATTGAAAATCAATGTTAAAAGAACCATCATTGCTTGTGATGCCTTTCCCTGAAAAAATTTGTCTGTCAGCGACAGGTCTTGGTATAAACCACCATAATCTGCATGGGAATGCTGTTTGACGTGTCACAGTGTATTCATAATTTACATTATCCATGCCAAAGCCTGCAAAAGACTGTACATTTCCGGAGACACTGACATTGTCGTTGATAGCGAATTCTTTTTGGATGCCGTTAAATGTCACTTCGAACGTTGGGCGTTTGTATTCTTCAACATTGAAATACGCATTCCCATTTTTGGTGGATACTTTATAAGTTCCGCTCAATTTGTCTTTCGGCAAAATAAAACTGCCCGAAAATGCCCCGTACTCGTCGGTTGTAAAAGATTTAGTCTCAATGATTTGACCACTGGCATCCATCAAAGAAACTTCCAAAGAGTCATCGCATATCAAATCATATTCCATGTTGTTACTCTGGTATGAAATGCCTTTGAATAGAACTGTCTGTCCGGGTCGATAAATTGGTCTGTCAGTGTACAGTTGAATTTTGTTCGTTGAATTGTAAGATGTTAAATAATTGAATACATAATTGTCATTATATAGTATGGTGTCTGTACCATAGTACAAATTAACTTTTCCTTTTTCAACGTTCTGCGGTAAAATAGCGCAACCGTTTTTATCTGAAACAACACTTGCGATTGTTTTTTTTATGTATTTCCTTTTGTTATAGTTGTAACTATCTGTAGTGATTTCAACGGTGACTCCGCCAACAGGTTGCCCCGTTGTCCTGTCAAGGGTGTATATTTCCGTTTTGTCTTTAAAGGAATTGATGGCGTACGTCAAATTGCTGACCTGAAATCCACAGACGAACAAGCTTTCAAGGTCATCAAACTCATCAGTTGGTGAAAAAACCAATAGGTATGTTCCTACCTCAAGTGGTGGAATCGCTATCAGTGATGAATGCTTTTTGTAATCAGTTTCTACGGGAATTTGTAAGGTCTTTTCATCAACAATTTCGTTAAAAACAAGTGAATTGATGATTTCTTCGGTTTGTTTTCCATTGAAATTTTTTATGTCATCTGCGTTGATTTTGTATATTCTATACGACGGATTTGTGGTGTTTTTGTACGTCAGTCCGACTGGAATTGACTGGTGAGGAATCTGCTCATTCTGTTTTTCAACTAACACATACTTTTTTAATATCTCTTTTTTACATTCCTTACACTTTGTCGTACTTCCAGATTTGATATTCAATGCAATGACTTCATCGCACAATTTCAACGCTTCAACATAATTTTCCTCACGCATCATAATGTTGGCCTGCGATGCCTTTATCCGACCAATGGTGATTTTGTCGTCACACTTTGTCGCCAATGAATCCAATTCGTTGAAATATTTCAAATTATGTTTGCTGTCATTGAAATAGATGGCCAAATCTTCAATTTGGTGAATCTTGTTAAAATTAGCCGCTTTGATGTAATTGTTTGAAAGATCAAAATCAATAAGTTGCTTATAATAATCATTGTATTTGTGAAAGACATCATTACTGACTGAGTAATCAAAAACGTAATTCCTTGCCAATGAACTTATGTCAATGTAATCCAAGATGTTATGCATGGCGAAATCATACAGTGTGGGTTCAAGGTCAAGGTCATATTTAATGTTTTCCTTGTCGTAAAGAGTCACATAGTCTGCCATGGAGTGATTGCCGAGTTCTTTTGCTTTTTCTATAGCAGCAACATATTGAGATTCAATAAGTTCTTCACGAACATCGTGCAAATGCGTTCTGTTTGCCTTTGCTATTTCAACCTGCAAAATCACCTGCGAAGCCGCTGAAAGCTCAGGAAGTTTCGCCTTGCAGTAACTGATTATCGAATCGGACGGTGCCTCGCTCGTCATGCTGATGACATCGCAGCGATTTATTATCACTTTCAGCAGTTGGACATCATTTTTATCTTTAACAGCTTGTTTTTCAATGATATCTAAAACTTCATTCGCCGATTTTGGAAGGCGGTTGTCGATATTTTTATTAAATTCCATCCAGAGGTTGTCGTAGTTCTGGGCGTTGATAATCAATGGGAACAACGCAATGATGAATGCGAAAAGATATTTGACTTTCATAATATTATGATTTTATTTCACGATATAACGATGAAATCCTACAAAAAGTTTGTGCCGGCTGAAACTTTCCGGCACAACTTCAAACTTCGCTCTTAACACCTCAAACTTCACTCTTTTTTTTCGGCCATCGCCTTGAGGTAACAGCTTCTGCAAAGCGGCTCGTAGCTTTCGGTTTCGCCGAGCACCACTAGTTTGTCGCCGGCTATGGTGCGGTGCGAATATTGCGCCAAGCTGCCGCATCTCATGCATATCGCGTGCACCTTCGTGACATCTTCGGCTATCGCCATGAGGTTGGGCATCGGGCCGAAAGGCTTTCCGAGAAAGTCCATGTCGAGACCCGCGACGATGACTCTGATGCCTTGGTTGGCAAGCTGCTGGCAGACGTCAACGAGCTCGCTGCCGAAAAACTGCGCCTCGTCAATGCCGATGACATCAACGTCGTTGGCGTAAAACAAGATCTGCTGCGCGTTCTCCACCGGTATCGAATTGACAGAGTTGGCGTTGTGCGATACGACATCTTCCTCGCTGTAACGCGTGTCGATGCCCGGCTTGAAAATCTCCACCTTCAGCTTCGCGATGCGCGCGCGGTTCAGACGGCGTATCAACTCCTCCGTTTTGCCCGAAAACATCGAGCCGCAGACGACCTCAATCCAGCCCTGCGTCTTATTGTGATAATCTTTTTCAAGAAACATATCCGTCGTATTAAAAAAATATCTACTTTTGTTTGCTCGCAAAATTAGAAAAATTATCGCTATGGAAACGCAAAAAAATAACGAAAAAATCATCCTCAATCTGAAACGTCAGATCGGGAAAATGTTGGTTCAAGTTGACTTCCTCTACAGAAACGGCCGTGAGATGTCACAGTTTGATTATGACATCCTTATGGACAGGACACGTGAGCTTTACGAATATCTTATTGATTGTCAGGCGGGTGATGTCAGATGCGATAATGATGTTGAAAAAACTGATGAGCCGGCTGTCAACAACGATGTTGAGTTTGAGATAGAGACACCTGAAACTCACGATGAAGTTGTAGAAGAGCCGGAAGAAGACCCCGATGAAGACATTGATGATGAAGATTGGGAAGATGAGGAAGATGTGACTTTCAGCGTGGAGCCACTGAACTTGGAAGAAGATGTTGAGGAGGAAAAAGAAGAGGTTGAGATACAAGAGGAGACAGAAGTGCGGGAGGAAATGCCGGAAGAATCTTCGCGTGAAGATGTTCCGGAAGACAACAGCCTTGCGGCGCGTCTCCAGCGTCAGCCGGTATCCGACATAAAAACGGCCATAATGCTGAACGACAGAATTATGATTATTAACGACCTTTTCAAAGGCTCATCGGAACGTTATATCAAGGCTATCAATGAGTTGAACGAGTTTCCCACCCTCGGCGGAGCGTTGGTTTACATGAGCGAGCTGCGCGTCGAGTTCCAATGGGACATCGAGTCGGAGGCTTACTTGAAACTCAAGGAACTTGTCGAGCGACGCTTCCTTTAATTTCCTAATCTGACAACTGATGAAACTGTATTTAGTCCCCACGCCGATTGGCAACCTCGAAGACATCACCTTGCGGGCTTTGCGTATCCTCCGCGAAGAGGTCGATGTGATTCTCGCCGAAGACACACGTACAAGTGGTAACTTATTGAAACACTATGATATAAGCAAGCCGATGGTGGCGTTTCATCTCAACAACGAACATGTCGTTGTCGAGCGTATCGCCCAGCGCATCGCCAATGGTGAGCGCATGGCTCTCGTCACCGATGCCGGCACTCCGGCCATCTCCGACCCGGGCTTCATGCTCGTGCGCGAATGCATCCGTATCGGCGTGCCGGTGGAGTGTCTTCCGGGCGCAACGGCGTTCGTTCCGGCCCTCGTCAACTCCGGCCTCGCCGCCGACCATTTCATCTTCGAGGGCTTCCTGCCACATAAGAAAGGTCGTCAGACGAAGATAAGACAAATCGTTGAAAACGAATATACTACGATACTTTATGAGTCACCGTTCCGACTTGTTAAGACCCTCGAACAACTCGCCGAAGCAGCAGGCCCCGACCGTCATGTGGCGGTGGCACGCGAGCTGACAAAGGTATTTGAAGAGAATGTCCGCGGCACCCTCGCCGAAGTGATTGAATACTTCTCCAAAAAAGAGGTGAAAGGTGAGATTGTTATCATTTTTGAAGGAAAGAACCATAGTCAAAACCAAAGCCAAAACAACGAGAACGAAGAAATATAAAACCATAAAAATATTTTAGAATGAAGAAATTATTAACATTTGCGATGCTGCTTTTGGTCTCATTCGGACTTGCGGCACAGACGACAGAGACGTCAAAACCAAAGAAAGAAAAGAAAGCCAAGAAAGAGAAAATCTACAACGAGAAAGGCGAAATCATCAAGAAAGGCTGGAACTTCGGTCCGCTGCCGGTGGTGGGCTACCGTTCCGACATGGGATTCCAGTACGGAGTCTGCATGGACGTTTTCAACTACGGCGACGGTTCGAAATATCCGGGCTACAACTTCAAGATGAACTTTGAAATCTCCACTTACACCAAAGGCTCGAGCGTGTTCCGTTTCTACAGCTATTGGAACAACATCATCCCAAAAGGCAAGCTTTTCGTCGATGTCTCGTATTTCATCGACAAGAAGTTTGACTTTTACGGATACAACGGCTATGCCGCACCTTATAACAAAGACTTCGCCATTGATGCGAATGGGATGCCTCAACCTGAATTCGGCATAAAAAACAGCGGATTCTACGGCTTCAGCCGCAACCAGTTCCGTTTCGTTTCGAGCATGCAACAGCAGATAGGCAACATCAAAGGATTCTATTACGGTGTCGGTCTCGCTTATTTCAACAATTACATCGACAAGTTGAAATTGGATGCATACGACGGGCAGAAGACGCTTTACGATTTGTATTGCGCGACGGGTCTCATCCGTGAAGACGAGAAACACGGCGGCAACACCACTCAGGTGAAGGCTGGTTTGATATATGACACCAAAGACTATGAGAACGACCCGACACGCGGCATCTATGCGGAAGGCGTTTTCACCTTCGCTCCCGACATGATTGACGGCAACGGCCGCACCAACCTCTCGTTCACAGGCGTGTTCCAGCAGTATGTCCCGCTTTACAAGGAACACCTTACATTCGCGTATCGCCTCGGCTTTCAGAATGTTCTCGCAGGCGACATCTCGTTTTACGATATGATGAATACTAATGTACTGTTTTTCAAGAAGATGTACACCGACGCTTTAGGCGGTGCCTCAAATGTCCGTGGCATCAACAGAAACGGAGTCATCGGCAAGGGATTCGCGTGGCTGAATATTGATTTACGCTGGAGGATGGTTAATTTCAAGTTGATAAACCAAAACTGGTGCGTGGTGCTTAACCCGTTCTTCGACGCCGGCATGGTGACACAGACTTTCCGTCTTGATGAACAGAAGAATGAACAGAAGAAGTTAGAGCGGATTCTTGATGGAATGTTCCCGTTATTGTCGGACACTGATGTCATCTATAGTGGCAAAGACGAGATACCACATTGCTCCGGCGGTCTCAGTCTGAAGATTATCATGAACAAGAACTTCGTCATATCCGCTGAATTTGCCAAGGCATTCAACGAGTTTGACGGCACCGGTCTGGCAACATACATCGGGTTTAATTACATATTCTGATTCTTCCTCATCCTTGCGGTGACGGTGTTGCATGCAACGACTGCCAACGCGCTCACTATCACGCCGAGGAGCTGCCATCCCCAGATGCTCGGGTCGTGTGCGTCGGCGTAGTCTCTCATTGTCATCTTCACCGACTTGATGATTGCGGAAGATGTGAATGTGGCGCCGCTCACAGCATCGACCTGAAAATCAACGGTCTCGGCGGGAGTGAGGCCATAAAACCTCTCAACAAGACCACTGTCTTCAACACGGCTCATGTATCTCGGAGTCTCACGGTTTTCAAGAATCTCAATATCTGAAATTCTGCCTTGCTCCAAGACAATCTTTAAAGGCACAACATCATTATAACCAATGACTTCGCTGCAAAGAGGCTGTGTGTAAAGTGCTTCGTATGCCAACGGAACATAAGGTTTCTTACCCATGTTTTCGACCGCGAACATCACGGCGAAGAAACCCAACGCCGCTGCCGCCACAAAACTTAAAATTCTGACTGTCTTCATGTTCTAATTTTTTGGTCTGTGTTAAGATACTAAATATGTGTTCATTTTAAAAAACGCCGCAAAATTATGGATTTTTATGCTAACTTTTAGTTTTTTGTGTAAATTTGCGCCCCGAAAACAGAAATATATGTCGAACATCTACGATAAAGACAGATTTTACAAAATATTAAAGTTTTTTGCCTGTCGTCATATCCGTCGCAGTTTCAAGCGTTATCATGTAATCGGGAGAGAAAATATCCCGGATGACGGGATGTGCATCTTCGGAATCAACCACAGCAATGCCTTGACAGATGCGCTGTCGGTTATATTGTCAACACATGGTTATCAATTATTTATGGCGCGAGCCGACATCTTTCAGAGTAAGTTTTGGGGACCGTTACTCCGCCGTCTGAAGATGTTGCCGATTTACCGTATGCGCGACGGCATCGATGCGGTTCGTGACAAAAACTCAGCTGTCATTGATGAAGCCATTGATTCGATATACCACGGAGTGCCGTTGTACCTCTTCCCCGAGGCGACGCACCGCGCCATGCATTCTTTGAGGCCGCTGTCGAAAGGTATCTTTCATATAGCTTTTCAGGCGCACGAGAAATACGGCGACAGAAAGCCTGTATATATCGTTCCTGTTGGCATCGAATACGGCGACTATTTCCGTTTCCGCTCGACGGCGTTGGTGAGTTTCGGCAAACCGATTAACATAACTGAATATCTCAATGACAACACCGATAAGTCAGAGCCAGAGAAACTCCTTGAGCTGAAGAGTGTTCTCACGGAAAGATTAGCGTCGCTTATATCGTATATTCCTGATAATGAAGACTATGATGCGATATGGGAACTCGTGAAGATGCGCGCCGGACTGCCGCCTGTCTCGCTGAAGAGGCGACGCGACAGAAATCAAAGATTCATTAGGAAATTCGTTGAATTCAGCAAGAAAGAGCCTGAGAGAGCTAAGACGCTTTTTGAGAAAGTCAGGGCTTTCACCAAACACCGCAAGGAGAAAAACATCTCTGTCATCTCTGTGTCGAAGAAAAGGCCCGGCTGGAACATGCTGTGGAAGACCCTCATGGTCATCCTTGGCTTCCCGATTTTCCTGATTAGCGGGGCGGTGTCAGTGCCGATATGGGGCATCGCAAGCATCATTATCAGCAGGTTGAAGGACAAGGCTTTCAGCAACTCTGTCAACTTCGCGGTGGAGATGCTGATGCATCCGCTCACGTTAGCTGTCGGGACAACTCTGCTGTTCTGCCTGACACCCTGGCAGGTGGCTGTTTTGGGCACCATCTTCGTGTATTACAGCTATGTGTTCACATTCGACTATTACCAGTACATCCGCAAATGGCTGTCGGATATCCGCTGGACTTTCAGCCGCGAGCTGAGAAAAGAATTCAAAGAATTGAAAAAGCTCTAAAAAGCATCTTTTTTTATTTTTTATTATTAAAAATGTCCTATTTTTGCGAAAAAATCAGGATAAGGCACACGTGTACGTCACTGAAAATGTGACCGAAAGGGCGAAGCTGTACACTGTCGTTTCTAAATCATTACATATCAGTAATTTATAATATGAGGAAATTGTTTGCAGGCCTCAAACCGTTTCAGACAGCCGAGTTAATAATCATGATGGTGCTTGCCTTTGTGATTCCTTTTCACTGGCTTGCCGCGCAATATGGGGAGGTGGCGTTGGTGACATGCGCCGTTTTGAAGGTGGTTTTTGAGCAGAAATTCAAGTTCAACCCGTCGCAGATGAAATGGAAATGGGTGTATCTCGTGTTCATGGCCACGTGGCTTGCGTATCTCATCGGGATGGTTCACACTGAAAATGCTGGTGAAGGCTGGTTTGAGGTGAGCAAGAAACTCGGATTCCTGCTCTTCCCGTTAGTGTTCCTGATTTCTGACATGTCGTACCTCACGAAAGACAGAATCCGTGCGGTTTTCTTCGCTCTCGTGGCTGGTACGCTTGTGTTTTTCATCGCCAACGTGCTGTGGGCTTCCTACGATGTGATTGTCCTGAAATACACAACCGAACGTTTCTTCGATGTCGGCCTTATGAAACTCTATTACGTGCATCACACGTATGCGTCAATGTATGCTTTGCTGGCTTTCGCTTTCTGTTTTGTTGAATTTTGCAAATGTAAAAAAACGAAAGTCAAAATTATGAATGCATCTTCAATGCTGCTACTGATGATTTTCGTCTTTTTGCTCGATTCGCGTGCCGGTATTTTGACTATGCTATTGGAAATCATCATGTTATGGCTATATCTGACTTTTGGTTTGAATCGTAGAAAAATCGGTGCGGTTTCTGGTTTGGCGGCTGTCGTGGCGATTGTAACGATTGTTTTTGCCGTTCCCGGGTGTTTCTCGAGAATCACAGAGACGGTGGAAAATGTCACTTCAGAGAAAAAGACAGACAGACGACTTGTGCAATATGCTGGTTGTGAATCACTTTTGAGAGAAAAATGGCTTTTTGGTGTTGGCTCGGGTGATAGAAGTGAGGAGATTAAAAACTCTTATGTGGAGTACGAGAAAGAATTGGTTTCTTCTATTTTGCCAATTCAAGGTATTGATAAAGAAGAATTTGCATTAAAAAGGACAGCTCTTCTCGACACGATTTACCAGTTGACATCCGATGGCGGCAATTGGAACAGCCCGCGCGATGAAGCGGAGAATTTCATAAGAGACAATGCCGAAAAGTACGGCTGCTCGGCGGAGTCGGTGCTTGATATGTATGTCAGTTACATATATATCAGAAACGCCATATTCTTTGAATTAAATCCTCATAATCAATTCATTGACACAACAATCAGTATTGGAGTAGTTGGCCTCCTGCTGCTTTTGGCGTATTTCGTCATCCCCGTTGTTCTGATGATAAAATACAAGAAAAATGATATTATCTATCTGATTTTCATAATGATAATCGCGTTTAATGCGTTGTTTGAGTCAGTCTTTGAAGGACAGGTAGGGATTATCTTCTTCAACTTCTTCAATATGTTGTTGTTCAGCTCGTTAATATTTGATTTTCAATCATATCCAAAATCGCAAAAAAATGAATAATAAGTTATTTTTGCTTTTCGCATCGGTAGTTTTTAGTGTTGTGTCTAACGCTCAAGAATTGCAGATTCCGTTGAATGACGATTATGAGATGGAGGTCTCTGCCGCCGCTTACAACTCCGATTATATTTTCCACACGGCGATGCGCTCGTGGTCGGAGTATCAGTTCAAAGACGTGACAAACCTCGACAGCATTCAGAATCAATATCGTTTCAACATCAACGTGAAAAACAAATTTTGGAATTATGTCTGGAATTCGTTTTTGAACGATGACTTTTTACGTGTGAAAGGCAAGAACGATGAGTTTTACATCGCTGTCAATCCGCTGGTGGATTTTGAAGTCGGAAGCGACGGAACGCGCACCACATGGGTGAACACCCGCGGGGCGGAGGTGAAAGGCACGATAGGCAGGAATTTCGCGTTTTACACCAATGTGCGTGAAAATCAAGCGGTTTTCCCAGAATACATCACGAACTACATCAAAGACAAAAAAGTCATACCGGGTCAAGGCTGGGCGAGGAGATTCAAGGAGACCGGCTTCGACTACACCAACGCGCAGGCCTACATCGCCTTCCGTCCGGTGAAATGGCTCGACGCCACCCTGGGCTACGGAAAAAACTTCATCGGCGACGGATACCGCTCGATGATATTGTCAGACAACGCCTTCAGCTATCCTTATCTGAAACTCACCGCCGACTTCTGGCGCATACAATACACCTGTCTTTACAGTCAGATGACCGACCGTAACAGGGTTCTTGCCGACAACACCTACGCGAGAAAGTTCACGCTCATCCATTACCTTGACTTCGCCATCTCGAAACGTGTCAACATCGGGTTTTTCGACGCGCTTGTGGCCAAGAACCAAGACTCGCTCGGAATGCGCCGCGGCTTCGATTTCCAATACATCAACCCGATAATATTCCTGCGTTCGGCCGAGTATTACGCCGGGACGTCGCCCGACAACTCGCTCCTCGGCATCACCGCAAGCGTCATCGCAGGAAAACACACCACCATTTATGGACAGTTCGTCCTCGACGAGATGACGTTCAAGGAGTTCATCGGCGGCAAGGGTTACTACGCCAACAAACAGTCGTACCAGCTCGGCGTGAAGAGCTACAATTGCTTCAACGTCAACGGGTTGTTCCTGCAACTCGAGGGCAACATCGTGATGCCGTACATGTATTCGCACACATCACAGGGTTCGGGCTGCGGTGTAGGGGAGGACAACTACGCACATTACAACGAGCCGCTCGCACATCCGTGGGGTGCAAACCTATGGGAGTGCGTCGGACACGCACAATACAACTGGAAACGCCTTTATTTCAAGTACAAAATCAACTTCGGACAATACGGCGACGACATCAAGAACGCCGCCGGGACCGTTGACAACTACGGACACAACGTCTATCTCGACTATCACGACCACGTACACATCCTCGACCCGGCAGAAGACCCGAACGGCATTTACGGCCATTACCTCCTCACGGGAAGAAAAACGACATTGATAATGAACGATTTCACTGTCTCGTATCTTATAAATCCTGCTTACAACATGAATGCGTTTGTCGAGGTGACACAGCGTCATTTTGAGGCTCAAGGTCTTGAAAGTCAAAATAATCTGATTTTCAGCGTCGGCCTGAGGACGAGTTTGGACAGGAAGTATTACGACTTTTGATGACCGCTCGTTAGCGGTAGTTTGTAGGAAACATACAATATGAACATTTTCAGCAAGTTAAATCTATCTGAAAACGCCGTCAAGGTGACGAAGAACATCGGTTGGGCGCTTCTCGGCAAGGTTGCGACTTTGCTCGGAAGTTTCATCGTCGGCATTTTCGTGGCGCGTTATCTCGGCCCTGAACAGTATGGCTTGATGAGTTATGTCATCGCGTATGTATCTATATTCCAGACACTTGCATTGTTCGGAATGGATAACATCGAGATTCGGGAAGAGGCGAAGAACAAAGAGGAGCGTGATGCAATCATCGGAACGGCGTTTGTCTTGAAACTGATATTTGCTATAATAACAATATTGTTGATATACATATTGTTACAGTTTTCAGACAACGATATTTTCACGCAACGCATGATAATGTTGTATTCGATTTCGATAATATGCAACTGTTTTTTTGTGGCCCGCAATTATTTTACGTCAATAGTTTGGAACGAATATGTTGTGAAAACAGAAATCGCCAGAACGGTTATTGGTGTCATTATCAAGATTTTTCTTCTTGTCATACACGCGAATTTGAGTTGGTTTATCGCCGCCATGACATTTGATTTTGTGTTACTTGCATCTGGTTATTGCTTTTCTTATTCAAGAAAAATAGACAAAATCACCCTTTGGTGTTTCGACATCAAATGGGCGAAATATCTTATAAAACAATCGTTTCCATTGATGCTTTCGCTTTCCGCCGTCGTCATAATGCAGCGCATCGATCAGCTGATGATCAGCAAAATGATTGGCACTGAAAATGTTGGGCAATATTCAGTGGCTTTCAAATTTGTCGAGGTGATGATTTTTGTTCCAACTATCATAGCTCAGACAATTTCACCGGTGTTAGTGAAAATCAGAAATGAGAATAAAGATGAGTATGTTGGCAAGTCGCAGATTTTCATGGACTTGACGGTTTGGATTTGTGTGATAATGGCCATCGTGGTCTGCATTATCGCTTATCCATTAGTGAGATTTACCTTTGGAGAGCAATATCTGCATGCAGTTCCGGTACTTCAAATAATGGCATTCAAAGTTGTTGGTGACGCGCTTTCGCAAACTTCGGGTCAGCTGATGATCATTGAAGGGACACAAAAATACGCTGTGATAAGAAATATCGTCGGTTGTATATGCTGTATTTTTCTTAATTTATTGCTTATTCCAAAAAATGGAATCATCGGTTCTTCAATTGTTTCGGTAATTTCATTGTTTGTGTCTGGTTTTTTAGTCAATGCATTGATTCCCAAATATAAACAAATATTTTTGCAGCAAACGAAAGCAATTTTATTTGGTTGGAAAAACTTGTTGAAAATTAAAAGTCTCGTGAAATGATTTTTTTTCAAAAAATTTCAAATAAAATCAATTCGATGATTCCTGAAAATTGGAAAGTCAGGACGGAATGTCGCAATTATTGCAAAAAATTAAGAAAATACAGTGCGACATTCGGCACAGACAGCGATATTTTGAAGATGAAATATACGCTTCTACGCGAGAATCATGTCATAGAAAAAGGAATGTCAATGCCGAATCCACGCAAGGGTTTCGGCAAGCAAAAGGTTTATAATCTGATAGTTAGACTTGAGAAATATTTCAAACTCTATGGTGAGACAGACAAATATTTTTTAGTTTATCCACTCTCTACGATAAAAAAGTACATTGATTTCACAAAAGAAGATTCCGATATAAAATCAATTGAAAGTGCGTTTGAAAACTTGTTGGAGGAAGTCGGGATTAAAAACGAGGAATTGACTGTAAATGCAGGCATTTCCGTGATTTCGAGGTCGGAGATTTCAAAATTTGATTCTTTTGAGACAATGCTTCGCAACCGTCATTCGATCCGTCATTTTGAAAACGAGTTGCCGCCAAAGGAAACTCTCGACAAAGCATTGGAAATGGCTCAGTTGACACCATCGGCTTGCAATCGACAAGCGTGGCACACTCATGTTTTCTTCAACGAAAAATGTCACGAACTTCTGAAGATGCAAGGCGGATGCGGCGGCTTCGAAGATGACATCCATTGCGCAATAGTTGTTACTGCCGACATGAAAGGATTTCTTTCGTACGAGCCGTTCCAACAATATGTCGATGGTGGACTTTATGCAATGAATCTAATAAATTCGCTTCATTTTCAAGGACTTGGGACGATTCCGCTTTCGTGTGGATTCTATCATTCAAAACTTGAGACTATCCAAAAAAAGTTTGAAATTCCAGAAAATGAAACGATGATTTTGATAATCGGAACAGGAATCCTACCTGAAAATTTAAAAATCGCTGTCTCGAAAAGAAAAAACATTACCGAAACAAACATTTACCACAAATCATGAATATATTGATTATCAATCAACCTTTGGGAAATCGCGGTGACGAGTCGGCACATCGTGCTTTGGTAAGAGCCATCAACAAAACATGCCCCGACGCACACGTCACAATACTGAATTTTCTCGACTGCATTAATGCAGGAAAAGATTTTATCGTTGATAATCAACAGAATACATATATTAAATTCTCATTTAGTCACGATTTAAAATCGCGTTTTACAAGCGAATTTATCACGAAAATCGGAATAGTTCGGCTTGGAACCTTGCTGCATCCTGTATTGAGAAAAATCATTCCATATTACAAAACCGCCGACTTCGTGCTTTGTGCGCCAGGTGGAATTTGTATGGGTGGTTTCCAAAACTGGCAACATCTGTATCTGCTTGAATTAGCGAGAATTTACAAGAAATCATTAGTTTATTATTCTCGTTCTTTTGGACCATTCCCGACAAAATCGTTCAGCAATCGGCGTTTCAAAAAAATATCATTGAGAATGTTGCAATATTTTGATTTTCTGTCAATTAGAGATACAAAAACCATGAGTCTTGCTGATTCAATGAAAATCAATTACATTCCTTCCATCGACACGGCATTTTTGGAAACGCCAAACGTCAAGATTCCAACAGAAATAGAAACGAACCTATCATCAAAATATGTGGTTTTTGTACCAAATTCACTGACATGGCATTATGCTTTCAAGCACGTTAACCAAGAGAAGATTGATGGTTTTTATATAGAAATTATAAAGATTTTAAGAAAGAAATATTCTGAACATCAAATAATTATGCTTCCTCAGCTGTGCTCTTGTGGAGCATTTGGCGATTTCTCATATTTCAAAAAAATTGCAAAATTGGCATCAGACGAAAATATTTTTGTAATTCCTGATATATATAGTTCTGATATTCAACAGGTTATAATTAGAAATTCGGATTTTATCGTTGGATCAAGATACCATACAATAGTTTTTGCGATAAACAATACAGTGCCGTTTATCGCGTTAAATTATGAGCATAAGATTTCGGGATTACTTGAAAATCTCGGACTTTCGGATAAAATGGTTGACATTGTAGGCATTTTTGGTTCTGAAGAAAAACAAAAAGAAACCCTCGAAAATTTTGAAAATCTGATGCAGACAACAACCGCAGATGAAGAAGCGTGTAAAAAAGCACATTGCATTGCGGAAAACTGCTTTGAAAAATTCATACAAAAGTATATGGTGCAATGATTTACGTGCCGTTTATATATTTCACAATCTTGACAGTTTTTTTTGCCGTAAAGAAAAAAGATTTCGATATAAGTGTTTTTATGTCTGGACTTTTTGCCTTCACATCGCTGATGGCAATCGTAATAGTGAAAGCTGACATTCTCGGTGACGCGGGCATCCTTTGTACAAAAGAGACATTGGATTTGCAGTTTGTCCCGACTTTACTCTATTGTATTTTACCTACAATAGCTATTCTACCGTTTGCAAGATTTTCAATGAGAAACATTGAAAAAATCACAATAGTTTCCGACAAAATCTTCATGTTTTTCTCAATTTGTTTGTTGTTTGTTGCCTTACTGAATTTTTATGTTTCCATTGATAAATTCATTGACATTTTCAAAAATGGCACTTGGCTAACAAAAAATTGCGGCGAAAGTCCTTCATACACTGGACTTTGGCAGGCGAAAACGAACCATTACAACGGCAAATTGCATGGCTATCAGATTCGTCTTGAAAGGCTACCTTTGGTTTTAAGCTACATTTTTTATCTCAGCAACTGCACCTTGCTGCTCATTCCGTGTTTTTTCTACAGTCTTTGCGTAGCGAAAAAGAAATGGTGGTTCAACGTCATATTGATAATCGGCTCAATCAGCAGCTTGGCGATTTCCATTCAAACCGCCGACAGAACAGAATTTTTCAATTACGCATTGATGTTTATTGTCAATTTGTTGATGTTCAAACATTTGTTAAAAAAGAAACAATGGATTAAATTGGCGGCGACTTTGATTCCTATTTTCGTTGTTTGTGTGATATATTTTGTCGGAGTAACAAAAGCCAGATTTCACACCGATGAAAACGGCGAATTGAAAGGAATTGCCCAATATTCTGGTCAGCCATATCTTAATTTCAACTATTTCTACGAAAATGCGAAGACGGATACTGTTTTTTACGAACGTACTTTTCCTTTGACGAGCCATTTTTTGATAGATAATGACTATGAATATCAATCAGTTGAAAAAAGAAATGCAATAAATGGTTTTAAGACGAACGTTTTCGCGTCCTTTTTAGGAACGTTCCTTTTAGATATGGGCAAAATGCCAATGATTCTTTGGGTTTTGGCGTTTTTTGCATTGTGTATTTTGATATTGCCGCGACCGAAAGAGAAAACGGTTTCATTTTGGAAAATTATGGTGACTTATACACTCGCCACCGTTCCTGTTTTCGGGATTTTTTATTACAGATATTTCCATTTCACCTTTGCTTTGATTCCTTGTATTGCCTTTATAATGCTGGTAATTTCAACGATTCAAACAAAAATAAAATCAAAAAAATGAAAATTTTCACAATAATTGTCACATACAACGGAATGAAATGGCTGAAACGCTGCCTTGATAGTTTGCGTTCGTCAACAGTGCCGACAATTCCTGTCGTCATTGACAACAATTCCACCGATGGAAGCGTCAGTTTTGTCAAAGAAAACTACCCAGAAGCAATTGTTTTTCAACAAGATAAGAATCTTGGTTTCGGGCAGGCAAACAATGTCGGAATAAGATATGCAATGGACAACGGTGCGGATTTCGTGATGTTGTTGAATCAAGATGCGAGTATAAAAGCTGATGCAATACAATTGTTGGTCAATGCAAGTGATGGATTATCAATGCTTTCGCCTATGCAATTAAATGGTGATGGCTCACGACTTGACAAGCATTTCAAAAAATCTTTGTTAGATTCGGATAACGGTTGGGTAGATGATGTGGCAGTTTCAAAATGTAAGGCAAGGTATAAAACTAATGAGGTTTGTGCAGCATGTTGGTTCATGCCAAGAGCACTTATCGAAAAAATCGGCGGTTTCAACCCACTGTTTTTTCATTATGGAGAAGATAATAATTTTTTGCAACGTCTTGATTATCATAATATATCAACGTTTGTAATTCCTCATGCATTTATGTGCCATGACAGAGAAAATGTTTTTGGGAATAAAAAAGCGTTTTACAGAAAATGGGTTTATAGAAATATGATTAGCATTGCCACTGACATAAATTTGTCTTTTTTAGCTCGTTTAAAATCAAATCTGCTGCTTGTCAAGAATTTGTATTTTGCCAAGATGAGTCGAGGACATTACATTCCAGGAATGTTTTTGATTAATCAGATAAAGATTTTGCTTTTAACCGAGAAAATCAGGTATAGCAGAAAACAAGAAATTCAAACAAAACAGAATTGGCTGTGATTTCAATAATTTATCCTGTTTGCAACGTGGGAAATTATCTTGAGAAAAGTCTGCAAAGTCTTTTAAATCAAGATTTTACTGATTTTGAGATTATCGCCGTCAATGATGGCAGCACTGATGATTCCTTGTCGGTTATCAAAAAATTTGCATCAAAAGATTCAAGGATAAAAGTATACGACCAGGAAAATCAAGGTGTTGCAGCGACTCGTTACAAAGCCTTGAAAAACGCAAAAGGTAAATACGTATCTTTCGTTGATTCTGATGATGTTTTGCCTGAAAACGCATTGTCGTTGTTATATAATTCTTTGATAAACAACGATTCGGATATTTCAGAAGGAAATTATTGCAAGGTTTTCCCTTCTGGTGAGATTTCAAATTATGAATTTCCAAGTGAAAAAGTCGTCACTGCCGAGCAAAATATTGATTTGCTGCTCAGCAGGCGCGTGATTTACAGTCTTTGCGCAAAACTTTTCAAGAAAAGTCTTTTTATAAACGCTGAGCTAAAAAAATTCGTGTATCTCGAAGACTTTTGTCTTGCCGTTCAGGCATTTGCAAGAGCAAAAAAGATTTCATTGGTAAATCAATGCGTATATAATTATATCCAGCGTCATGACTCGGCGGTTCATTCGCATTATGGCGACAGAGCGGTGGCAGACCATTATTTTTCAAGACTTTGGATTGTTGATTATATTAAAGACAACTTTCAGAGTTACAATAATTTAGCCATGCTTGACGGATTCCTCTTGCAAGGTTATACATACGCTGTCTGCTATGGCGGAAAGAAATATTTTTCCGATTTTGACTATAAACGCTGCAAATTAATCTTTGATGAGCATAAAGTTATGCTTCCAATAGGTCAACGTATTGTGTTTCAAACAATTCCATTTGGCATATTAAACAAGATATCCATCTGGTTGTATCAAATCAGATTAAAAAATGCAAAGCGATAATTAAACCATGAACACCAAAGTCATAGCATATTATCTACCACAGTTTTATCCGTTTCCGGAAAACGACGAATGGTGGGGGAAAGGCTTCACCGAATGGACTAACGTAGCAAAAGCGAGGCCGCTTTTTCGCGGACATTACCAACCGAAAGTGCCGGCGGACTTGGGATTTTACGACCTTCGCCTTGCTGAAACGATAAAAAAACAAGTCGAGTTGGCAAAAGAAGCTGGCGTTTCCGCATTTTGTCTTTGGCATTATTGGTTTGGCGAAAACAAGGTTTTGCTCGGTAACCCATTGAAAATCATTCTTGAAAACAAAGATATTGACTTTTCAATTTGTCTCGGTTGGGCCAACGAATCGTGGGAAGCCAAAGTGTGGAATGCTCCTGATTCATCGAAAAATAAAATTTTGATGAAACAAGAATACGGAGGGAAAGAAGAGATTTTTGCTCATTTTCAATATGTTAGCAAAGCCTTGAAAGACGAACGTTATCTTCGCATTGACGGACGCCCGATTTTTGTAATTTACCAGCCGTTCCAACTACCAGATGCGAAATCTTTTATGAACGAATTTAACCGTCTTCTGAAGGAATCTGGAATAGCGGAATCCTTTTACTTCATTGGATATACAAAAACTGACACTGAAATTGACAATATTCTGACACTTGGTTTTGATGCTGTTAATGTAGTGAGAGTCAGTGCGTACAGATATGATATGAATTGTACGAAAAGGATTTGGTGGCCGCTGCTGAAATTCAAGTTGTTAGGTCGTCCATTGGTGCTGAATTATAAGTTTATGCTCAAATATTTCGTATGTCTGGAAAACGACTCTAGATCAAATGTCTTTCCAACGTTAATACCAAACTGGGATCACACACCACGCAGTGGAGTACACGGAGTTGTTTTTCACAACGCAACTCCCGAACTTTTCAAAAGACACATAGAGATGATCCTTCAAGCCACGAAAGAAAAGAAAAATAATTTAATCTTCTTGAAGTCGTGGAACGAATGGGGTGAAGGCAACTATATGGAACCTGACCTGAAATATGGGAAAGGTTATATCAAAGCACTTAGTGAGGCATTGCAAGAAAACGATTGATTATGATGAAATTGCTTCAAATTAACACGTCGGTGAATTGCAGTGCGCATGGCCGTATCGCCGAACGAATCGGTGCGGCTGCCATCTCTGAAGGTTGGGATGCGTACATCGTCCACGGCGCTAGATATAAAAATCCAAGCTGCATGACGACAATCCAAAACACAACGAGGCTTCAAGAACGTCTCCATGGTTTCAAAAGCGTGATTTTTGATGGACAAGGACTTGGTAACGCTATACCCACAAAAAAACTTGTCCGAAAAATCGAAAAAATAAATCCAGATATCATTCATCTGCATAATATTCATGGATATTACATGAATTATCAAGTTCTTTTTGATTTTCTGGCGCATTGTGAAAAACCTATTGTGTGGACCTTGCACGACTACTGGCCGATAACAGGTCATTGCCCGAACTTTGCTATGGCCGACTGTGAAAAATGGAAAACGTACTGTCATAGATGTCCGCTGCTTGATGAATATCCTAAAGCATTGATTGATAAATCAAAACATAATTTTGACTTGAAGAAAAAATATTTCACTTCGGTGAAAAATATGCATATTGTGACGGTTTCTGGTTGGCAGAAGTCCATAATAGATCAGTCGTTTTTGTCAAAATATCCAGTCAGAGTGATAAATAACGGCGTTAACACTGATGTTTTCCGACCATCAGAAACATCTGAATTGAGAAAGAAACTCAATCTTGAAGGGAAATTCGTGTTGCTTGGAGTCGCTTCACAGTGGCGTAAACTGAAAGGGCTTTTTGATTTCATCGAGCTGAGCAAACTGCTGCCTGATGATTGTAGAATCGTGATGGTGGGGATGACCGAAAAACAGATTGCGGGACTTCCGGAAAAAATCGTCGGAATTGGGCATGTCAGCAGTCAGCATGAACTCGCAATGTATTATTCAATGGCAGATGTTGTGCTTAATCTTTCATTCGATGAAACGTTTGGACTTACCACAATCGAAGGCATGGCTTGTGGCACACCAGGAATTGTTTATAACGTCACTGCATCGTCAGAACTTATTTCAGAGTCAACAGGTTACGTCGTCGAAAAAAGCAATTTCACACAACTGCTTGAAGCGATTTCAAAAATAAAAAACAACGGAAAACAGTTTTATTCTGAAAATTGTGTAAACAGAGTGAAAACCTTGTACGATGACAACAGCAGAATCGGTGATTATATTAGACTATACAAGGAGATATTATGAAAATTTCTTTGATAACGGCGATGTTCAACAGTGCTGAGACTTTGCGTGACACGATGCAAAGTGTTCTTAATCAGACATATAAAGACGTTGAATACATAATCGTTGACGGCGGTTCGAAAGACGCTACCATTGACATTGTCAAGGAGTTTGAACCGCGTTTTGAAGGCCGTCTGCGCTGGGTGTCGGAACGCGACAGAGGCATTTACGACGCAATGAACAAAGGCATCAGGATGGCTACAGGTGATGTCATTGGAATTCTGAACAGCGATGATTTTTTCGCTGCTGATGACATTCTGGAAAAGGTAAATGCTGAATTTGAGGCCCATGATGACATAGATGGTGTTTATGGCGACGTGATCTATGTTGATAATAAAGATGTTACAAAAATAGTCAGAAGGTATAGCTCGGCGAAGTTTGACAGAAGAAAAATCATTTACGGCATGATGCCCGCCCATCCTTCGTTTTATGCAAAGAAATCATGCTTCGAAAAATATGGCTATTATAGTCTCGACTACAAGATAGCCGCTGATTATGACATGTTTGTGCGTTTCGTCTGGGGCGGAAACATCTCCATAAAATATATCCCTGTGGATTTCGTCGTGATGCGTACAGGCGGCATGTCGTCATCCGGCATGACGGCCCGCAAAATCATCATGAGAGAACACATGGCATCGGTAAGAGCGCATGGAGTCCCGAGTAACTTCTTCCTCCAGTCGCTGCGTTATTTCGGTAAAATTATTGATTTGATAAAAAAATAGAATGCGATGAATGTCGTCTTGCAGAATTGTGTTATTTTTATATTATTGTTAATCATCGAGATAGGATATTTTTGGGTGGCAAAAAAGTTGAAGATATACGACCTCCCGAATTGCAGGAGTTCGCATAGCGACATGACAATCCGTGGAGGCGGGATGATATTTTATTTCGCGGTTTTACTATATTTCATCTTAACTCCCGGCATGTGGGAGCTGTGGCTCTTCCTCGGAATCACAATCGTCTCGGTGGTCAGCTTCTGCGATGACATCAAGCCGATTGACACGAAAATACGCCTTTTGTTCCAAATTATTGGCTTCGCGATGATACTTTATCAGTTGAATGTATTTAATATTGATGGGTGGAAGACGCTGATAATCATTTTCGTATGTATCTGCATCCTCAATGTGTATAATTTCATGGACGGAGTCAACGGCATGACCGGCATCTATTCCTTGGTGACACTCTGCACCTTGTTGTATATCAATGAGAAAGTGATATGGTTCGTCTATACAAACTTCATTGTGTATGTCATTTTCGCTGATCTTATATTTTTGTTTTTCAATTTCAGGGAAAAGGCGGTGTGTTTCGCTGGTGATGTCGGGTCGATATGTATGGGATGTATCATTATCTACCTGATTGCCAGGTTGATAATAATGTCGCCGGGACAGTTCAGCTACATGGTCTTCCTTATCGTCTATGGCGCTGACGGTGGTTTCACTGTCATTCGGCGTTTGTTCTTGCGGAAGAATATCTTTCATCCGCACAGATCGCAGATTTTTCAGCTGCTTTCAAACGAAGGCCGCATCCCGCAGGTGATGGTGTCGAGCATATATGCTGCACTGCAACTCGCAATTAACATCGGATTCTTCCATGTTACACACAGATACCTCTACATGATTGTCATTACCGTGATTCTGACAGCGGCGCATATTTCAATATATCTCCATTTCGACAGGAAATTCCCCGACAAACTTATAAAATAAATATGTCAGACTTTTCACTTTACCGCCACGCCTGGATCTCAGCACCTCATTTCAACAGACAACTGTCTGACAATGAATGCAAAAATCTATTAAAAAAAAGGCGGTTGGATGGTAAGAAATACCTACAACTTCGACCAAAAGGAGGAGTCCGACTTCTGGTATGTCGTCAAAGACTCGTTCGGCGGCATGGATGAGTTTTCCGCAAACGTGCGAAATGAAATCAGACGAGGAATATTACAAGGAACTACCTCAGTTCGTTTACCGGCTAAAGGTGAAAGCTGGTCTAACCGGATATGCACAAATTTATGGTAAATACAATACGACGTCATACGACAAACTGAAACTTGATATGCTGTACGTCGAAAAATGTTCGATTTTACTTGACATCAAGATAATACTGATTACTCTGAAAGTGATTTTCCAGAAAGAAAGCACCGAAGGTCTCGAAGAGGGCAAGACAATTGCAACAAAATAAAAAACATTGATTATGAAGATTTTACTCTCACTTCCTCCGAATCTTGTCGATTCGTTCCACGAAATAACAGGTCTTTCGAGAGAGGAATTTTTCTGCACCTCCGACCCGATAGGTCACCGCATCGGCTCCGGCGGCGGCTCGACCTGGCTGCTCGAAAAATTCCCGTTTGACGACAAGAAAATCCTCATCCACGCCGGCGGCGAGTCAAGAAGGCTGCCGTCGTACTCCACTTCGGGTAAGATCCTAACCCCGATTCCGGTGTTCCGCTGGGCTCGCGGACAGAAAATCGGACAAGACCTGCTGTCGCTGCAACTGCCTCTGTACAAGAAGATTATGGAGAAGACACCGACTACGGTCAACACACTGATCGCCAGCGGCGACGTGTTCATCCGCACCGACGAACAGCTGCGCGAAGTCCCGGAAGCTGACGTGATTTGCTACGGGGTCTGGGTGAATCCGTCGATAGCAAAGAACCACGGAGTGTTCGCGATGCGGCGCGACAACCCCGCCGAACTCGACAAGATGCTCCAAAAACCGACTCTCGAACAAATCGACGAACTCGTGAAGACGCACGTTTATATGATGGACATCGGGCTGTGGCTGCTGAGCGACAAAGCAGTGGAGATGCTCGAAAAACGTTCGAAAGACGAAAACGGAAACATCAAATATTACGACCTTTACTCCGACTTCGGACGCTGTCTCGGGAACAACCCCGAACTCGAAGACGCAGAACTCAACAAACTGATAGTCAAAATAATACCTCTTGACGGCGGCGAGTTCTACCATTACGGCACAAGCTGCGAACTCGTCTCTTCTACACTCGCCGTGCAGAACCTCGTCAACGACCAAAACAAAATCTATCATCATAAAGTGAAACCGCACCCCGCGATTTTCACGCAAAACAGCGTCACGGAAATAAACTTCACCCAGGAGAACTCCGAAGTCTGGATTGAAAACAGCCATGTCGGGAAAAAGTGGAACATCACAAGACAAAACATCATCACCGGCGTGCCTGAAAATCAATGGGATGTGACGTTGAACCCCGGCGACTGCCTCGACATCATCCCGATTGGCGAGAAGTCGTTTGTGGCTCGTCCCTACGGTTTCAACGCGCCGTTCAAATACGTCAACGTGGCTGAAAATGACGACCCGTTCAAAGCGGCGGTGTTCCCCGTCTTTGATGACATTGAGAAAATGGGCGAATACGTGAAGAGCGTCTTTGACATCGAAAACTCAAAACGTCACCCTTCACTCTCAAAACTTCACATTGAATACATTTCAGCGGAAGAAATCTTGAACAAGGCCAACCTGAAACGCCTTTTCGCGCAACGCGAGTTGTTTATGCAGAGAAATCTTAAAATGCTCGAAACAAATCACAGCAAAAGCGTTTTCTACAATGTGGATTTAGATGATATCGCATCAAAATATGTGAAATTTGGCATTGAGTCACCCGCCGAACTCACTGAAAACGAGGATGTTATGAAAAGGATTCATAACAGCAGTCTTCGTGCCAGAATCAACCAATATAAAGGTGTGGATTTCAAGGCGGAGGAATCGAAGGCTTTTCGTCTTCTTCAGGAAGGCCTGACCGCCTCAGCTTACAACGACCTTCAGATGCCGCGGTGCGATGTCTATTCCGACCAGATTGTTTGGAGTCGCTCGCCGGTGCGCATCGACCTCGCCGGTGGTTGGACCGACACACCTCCGTATTGCCTCATGGAAGGCGGCTCCGTGGTGAATATCGCCATCGAACTCAACGGACAGCAACCGATTCAGGTTTACGTAAAACCAACAACCGAATTTCATATAATATTGAGATCCATCGATTTAGGTGCTTATGAAGAGATTGCGACATTTGAAGATGTTTGTGATTTCAAGAAAGTCGGCTCGCCTTTCAGCATACCTAAAGCGGCGTTGGCATTGGCCGGTTTCGTGCCGCGTTTCTGCCAAAAGAAATACGAAACGCTTGAGCAACAACTCAAAGACTTCGGCTGCGGAATGGAGATCACGTTGCTGTCGGCGATTCCCGCCGGAAGCGGTCTCGGCACTTCGTCAGTGCTCTCGTCAACAGTGCTCGCCGCCATATCCGATTTCTGCAAACTCGGCTGGGACAAAACAGTCATCTGCAACAAGACATTGATTTTAGAGCAGTTACTGACAACAGGCGGCGGCTGGCAAGACCAATACGGCGGCGTTTTTCACGGAGCGAAACTGTTGGAAACCAAGACCGGATTCGAACAGACACCTATTATTAAATGGCTCCCCGACTACCTTTTCACAAAACCCGAATACAAACCGTGCCACCTTTTGTATTATACGGGAATCACCCGCACGGCAAAAAACATACTCTCGGAAATCGTCAGGAAAATGTTCCTAAACGAAACCGAACACTTGGCACTTCTCGCCGACATGAAACATCACGCCAATGAAATGTTTGAGACAATTCAACGCAGTGATTATCAGAACTATGGCAAGATGGTAGCCAAGACTTGGGAACAAAACAAACGCCTCGACAGCGGCACGAATCCGGCTGAAGTGGAAGCCATCTTGAAGAAAATCGACGATTTCTGCCTTGGTTACAAACTCCCCGGAGCCGGCGGAGGCGGTTTCATCTACATGGTGGCGAAAGACAACTTCGCAGCGGCGCAAATCAAGAAGATTTTGACGGAAAACCCCACAAACAACAAGGCTCGGTTTGTCGAAATGTCGCTCTCCGAAACGGGTCTGCAAACCACAAGAAGCTAAAAAGGTGAAAAGGTGAATAGGTGTGTAGGTGAATAGGTAGATAAGAAAAAACTTGTGAAACTCGTGTTACTAACTTGTGAAACTTGTGTTAAATTAATAATATGACAGGCTATAAATCAAAGCGTTACGATTTCCCGACGGTTCATTACTGCCGCACGTTGGAGTTGCGTGACAACCCGGAACTGATAAAAGAATACCGTCGCCGCCACGAGAAAGGCAACGTATGGCAGGAGATCATCGACGGCATCAAGCAGGTCGGAATCCTTGAGATGGAGATATACATCCTTGGCACTCGTCTCTTCATGATTGTGGAGACGCCAGCCGACCTCGACCTCGACGCCGCAATGGACAAGCTCGCCACATTGCCGCGTCAGGCCGAATGGGAAGCCTACATGTCTGAGTTACAAGACGCTTCCGCCGACGCCACATCCGACGAGAAATGGCAGATGATGGAAAGGATGTTTTACCTTTATTGATGATGAACGATTTCTCACTTTACCGCCACGCATGGATCTCGGCACCTCATTTCAACAGACAACTGTCTGACAATGAATGCAATGAACTGCTGAAAAAAGGCGGCTGGATGGTCAGAAACACTTTCGATTTCGACCAGAAGGAAGAGTCGGACTTCTGGTATGTCATAAAAGACTCGTTTGACGGCATGAATGAGCTTTCATCAAACGAGCGTAATAAAGTCAGACGCGCGTTGAGTCGTTTTGAATATCGGATGATTGACAAACATGTTATTGAAAACCAAGGTTTTGCGATAATAGAAAAAGTTTATGACGCGTACGAAAAGCAAGACCGCGTGATGAACAGGCTGGTGTTCTCCCGACTTCTCGCTTCATGGCAAGTGGAAAATCATGAGTTCTGGGGCACTTTCGACAAGTGCGACGGCCGACTCGTCGGCTTTGCCGTGATTCAGCTTTACGGCAATGCTTGCTTTTACAATTTGGTGACTGTTCTTCCTGAATACAAACACAACGCAACCTATCCATATTACGGCTTTTTCTATAAATTGAATGAATATTACCTCGGCGAAAAAAAATTCAGATATGTCACCGATGGCTCACGAAGTATTACGGAACACTCTAATATTCAACCATTTCTGATGCAGAATTTCAAATTTCGCAAAGCTTATTGCAAACTGAAAATCCATTATAAATGGTGGTTCGGAATAATCGTGAAAATTCTTTTTCCTTTCAGAAAACTCATTCTGAACAAAAGCGTGAAGGCGGTGTTGAAAATGCATGAAATAGCAATGAAAAACATGAAATAAAGGTGTTCGATTATGTTTTTGAAGTTTATTTTTGACCGTGTTTTCTCGTTTCTCGGCTTGATTTTGCTGTCGCCGTTTTTTCTGGTGCTTTTTGTCATCCATAAGATTAAGATGCCTGATGGTCCGTTTTTTTACAGGCAGGTGAGGATTGGCAGAGACGCCAAGCCGTTCAGAATCTTCAAGATACGCACCATGATGGAAAATTCTGAAGAAGGAGGTCCGGTCTCGGTTTATGATGATGAGCGCATCCTCCCTTTCGGGAAATGGCTGCGTGAAACGAAAATCGACACGCTTTTTGAACTCATTAATATATTAATAGGTGACATGAGTTTCGTCGGGCCGCGCCCCGATGTGCCGGGTTATGCCGACAGACTTGAGGGCGATGACCGCAGACTGCTGAAGCTGCGTCCCGGGATAACGGGACCCGCATCGCTGAAATACCGACATGAAGACAGGATTCTCGCTCAGCAGGACGATCCGCGACGTTACAATGATGAGGTGATTTATCCCGATAAAGTGAAAATTAATCTCCAATATCTGGATAATTGGAGCATTTTTTTGGATCTCAAGATACTCTGGAAGACATTTTTTTAACAGGAAAAATCAAAAATGTTTTTCATAAATTATTGATTGTCAAATTATAAAAAATAATTTCAAAAAAATGAATTTTTTTTGTTGAGTGTATTGAAAAACATTGTACTTTTGCACTCGCAAACGGAGAATCAAAGTCCGTTGAAACGCCTCCTTAGCTCAGTTGGTTAGAGCATCTGACTGTTAATCAGGGGGTCTCAGGTTCAAGTCCTGAAGGGGGCGCAAAGAGAGATTACAAAGTGTAATTTTTTATGTTTCATGTTATTAATTGAAGGAATGGATACACATCGTATTCATTCTTTTGTTTTTTGTATCTTTGCAACTCAAATTAAAATCAAATGAACAAATCAGTAATTGGCATAGGCAATGCCCTCGTGGATATTCTTACACGAATCGACAACGATAACATTCTCAGCGACTTAAGACTTCCTAAAGGCTCGATGCAGCTTGTTGATGCGAGCACTTCGGCTCATGTAGGAGCGGCGGTTGAGAGATTTGAAAACTCCATGGCGCCGGGAGGTTCGGCGGCGAACACCATTCACGGACTTGCGAAGTGCGGCATCAAGACAGGATTCATCTTCTCGACCGGCAACGACGAGATGGGGCGGTTCTTCGAAGACGCGATGAAAGAAGTAGGAGTGAAACCACACGTATATCATCGTGAAACGCCTACCGGCACAGCCCGCGCAATCATCTCGCCTGACGGAGAGCGCACTTTCGCGACGCATCTCGGAGCGGCTGTCGAACTTTCGGCAGAACTTTTGAAAAAAGAACTTTTCGAAGGCTGGGATTATTGTTATATTGAAGGATATCTCATTGCAAACCAATTGCTTGTCAGAAGAACCATAGAACTGTCAAAGCAGGCTGGCTGCAAGGTAGCCATCGACTTGGCGTCATATAACGTGGTTGAGGCGAACCGCGACTTCCTGTTGGAGATACTGCCGCAGATAGATATCGTCTTCGCCAATGAGGAAGAGGCCAAGAGCCTGACAGGTAACACTCCGGAGGAATCTCTCGAGTTTATCGCCAAGAACTGCGAAATCGCCGTCGTGAAGATTGGGAAACGCGGCTCGCTCATCAAACGCGGCGATGAGAAAGTGCAGATCGGCTGCAGCAAGGTCAATGTCATCGACACCACTGGCGCCGGCGACATGTACGCGGCGGGATTCATGGCAGGCCTCATCAACGGGTTGAGCCTCGGGCAGTGCGGCGAACTCGGCAACTGCCTGGCGGAAAACATCATCCAGGTCATCGGCGCCAAGATGGGCGAAGACAGATGGAACGCGATATACAAGAAGTTCCCGATGTTGAAAAAATAATAGTAAATAGTTGAAAAACTTACGATTATTTTTCGTACTTTTGCCCCCAAATTTCAAAAATAATAATAATCAGACAATAAGAATAAGAAATGAAGGTATTCCAGACAGACGAAATTCGGAACATCGCTCTCATCGGAGCTGCTAAATCCGGAAAGACAACGCTTGCTGAAAACATGGTTTTCGAAGGCAAGCTCATCAACAGAAAAGGCGCCACTGAAAGCAAAAACACAGTGTCAGACTACCGTCCGATTGAAATGGAACGCGGTATCTCTGTAAACGCCAGCTTGTTATATACAATCTATAATGACAAGAAAATCAACATTTTGGACACTCCTGGCTTTAGCGATTTCTCCGGCGATATCGTCGCCTGTCTGAGTGCTGCCGACACAGCGGTCTTCACCGTCAACGCACAGTCGGGTGTTGAAGCCACATCAGAAAACGCATGGAAACACGCGGCAAACACAAACAAGCCTGTCGTGTTCTTCATGAACCAGCTCGACCACAACAACGCCAACTTCGATGATGCAATTCATCAGCTGAAGGAATATTTCGGCGAGAAAGTCGCTCCGGTACAGTTCCCAGTGAACACAGGCGAGGGCTTCAACGCCGTCATCGACCTCATCATGAAGAAGATGCTCGTCTTCAAGAACGGCAACGGCGCTCCTGAGGTTCAGGACATCCCGGCCAACCTCGCCGACAAGGCGGAAGAGTTGCACAACGAACTCATCGAACACGCGGCTGAAGGCGACGACGCTCTCATGGAGAAGTTCTTCGACGAAGGCACACTCTCGGAAGAAGACATGGAGGCAGGTATCCGCATGGGCATCGCCAAACGCGAGCTCTTCCCGGTCATCTGCGGCGCTGCAAAAGGCGGCGTCGGCGTGACACGTCTCCTCGAATTCATCATCAACGCATGCCCGTCACCGGCACACGTGGCTCCGGTCGTTGCTGTAAACGGCACAGAGTTCCATAACAGCGTCGAAGAACCGGCAGCGATGTTCTTCTTCAAGGTCTCCAACGAACAGAACGTCGGCGATGTCGCGATGGCACGTATCTACGGCGGTACGGTCGTTGAGGCTCAAGATTTCGTCAATCCGCGTACAGGCAACAAGGAGCGTATCTCACAAATCCTCGTCTCCAACGGCAAGACACGTGAACGCGTCGAGAAAGCCTGCGCCGGCGATATCATCTCGACAATTAAATTGAAAGATGTCCGCGTCAACGACACACTCGTCGATGCAAAGGCAGCCGACACCGCATTCCCGGCAATAACATTCCCGACACCTATCTTCTCAATCGCAATCAAGGCTGTCAACTCACAGGAAGATGAGAAACTCGGCGGCATCCTCAACGACATGCACAAGACCGACCCGACCATCATCACTGCCATGTCACGTGAGCTGAAACAGAACATCCTTCAGTGCCAGGGCGAATATCACCTCAACACAATAAAATGGTATCTCGACAACGTCCATAAGATTGCCGTTGAGTTCGCATCACCGAAGATCCCGTATCGTGAGACAATCACCAAGTCAGCCAACGCCGACTACCGTCACAAGAAACAGTCGGGCGGTTCAGGTCAGTTCGGTGAAGTGCATTTGAGACTCGCTCCATATTATGAAGGCTACACCGACCCGACAGACCTTCAGGTCCGTGACACTCAGGAATATGACCTCCAGTGGGGTGGCAAGCTCATCTTCAAGAACTGCATCGTCGGCGGTGCCATCGACGCACGCTTCATGCCGGCAATCCTGAAGGGTATCAACGAGCGTCTCGAAGAAGGCCCGCTCACAGGTTCCTACGCACGCGACATCATCGTCTATGTCTATGATGGTAAGATGCACCCGGTCGATTCAAACGAAATGGCATTCAAGATCGCAGGTCGTATGGCATTCTCGGCAGCATTCAAGAACGCAGGCCCGAAGATCATGGAACCTATCTACGACCTCACAGTTCGTATGCCTGAAGATATGATGGGTGCTGTGAACACCGACCTTCAGGGTCGCCGCGCCATCATCATGGGTATGGACTCAGACCGTCACTACCAGATCATCAAGGCAAGAGTGCCGCTCGCAGAGATGGACCGTTATTCGACATCTTTGAGCTCACTCACCTCAGGCCGTGGCTCGTTCACGATGGAATACGCAGAATACGCACAGGTTCCGGCCGATGTCCAGACCAAGCTCCTCAAGGCTTACGAGGAATCAAAGAAAGACGAGGATTAATCCCGAGTCTGGATATAACAGGAAAAGGTGTGCCAAGACTTTGTTTTGGCGCACCTTTTCCTGTTATTACAGAAATTTCTCAATTCACTAAACGCATTTACAAGAACATTTTTGTTAACCTCTCCACCAACTCCTTCATCCCTTCCGACGCGCCTTTCTTTATATGTGTTATCTTTCTGTCGGTGTTGATGTTAACGTCTTTCGGGTCAATGAGATAGACATCGGCGTCGTACGGAACGTAGTTCAGCAGTCCTGCCGCAGGATACACGTTCATCGAAGTGCCGATGATGACGAAGATGTCGGCCTTTCCCGCTTCACACGCGGCGTCCACGATTCTCGGCACGTCTTCGCCGAACCACACGATGAAAGGCCGCAGCTGACTTCCGTCGCCGGCCTTGTCGCCCATCTTCACCTCAAACTCCTCGGCCCTCAACTCCTTGATATACTTCGGGTTGTTAGGGTTATAGCTCGAACACACCTTCGTCAGCTCGCCGTGAAGATGGATGATTTTGTGACTTCCGGCTCTCTCGTGCAGGTTGTCAACATTCTGCGTCACGACGGTGACATCGAAAAACTTCTCAAGCTCGGCGCAAAGCACGTGCCCTTGATTGGGTTTGACATCAAGAAGCTGCTTCCTTCTCTCGTTGTAAAAATTGATAACAAGTTCAGGGTCAGCCTCATAGCCTTCTATTGAAGCGACCTGCATGACGGGATATTTTTCCCACAGTCCGCCGGCATCCCTGAAGGTGCTTATCCCGCTCTCGGCGCTGATGCCGGCACCTGATAAAATCACAAGTTTCTTCATGGTGATATATTTTTCGTTATTTTTTCCGCTAAAATCTGCGAGACATGTCATTTTAAATCTCCGAGTCGTTTCATCTCGCTCAACACCATCCGCAGCTCACCGAAGGTGTAGTCATCGCCGAGAACGTCACGTGCCGCGCCCAACGACGCGTCCTGCGTCTCGGTGAAATACTCCACGATGTTGTCGTAATGTTCTTCCGTCATGAAGTCCTTGGCGGAAGCGTAGCCTTTCAGGATCATCTCCGCCACATGACCTTGAATCGTTGACAGCACCATGCCGCGGCGGTCGGCAATCTCCTCAAGCGTAAATCCTTCATCCATAAGCCCTTTCGTGACAAGGACAGTGTCTTTCAGGTCAAGTTCAATCTTCGACTCCTCGTCGTCGAAGTCCATTTTCTTCATGCCTTGATGTTCGAGGACGATATTCAAGATCTCGGAGCCGAACCGCTGGATTCTTGTTGAGCCGACTTTTGAAAGTGCCTTCAAGTCTTTGACTGTCAGAGGTTTTTTCTCAACGATGGCTTGCAGCGTGGTTGTCGGGATGACCCTCGACTCTGGTATCTCAAGTCCGAAGGCGACGTCTTCGCGCCATTTCACTAAGGCGTTGTATAGTTTCAGGTCGTTGCCATAGAACTGCCTGCGTTTCAGACTTGTGGAAGATTTCTTTCCAAGTTCCTCAGCCTCAACGATTTTCTTATTCTTTACTTCAAGATATTTCTTCATCTCAAAGCCGTCGGCGCAGGCTTCGAGACACGCGCGTTTCACCAAAAGGTTGCCTTTCAATAAGTCGAGCGCGTCTTTTATACCTTTATTAATATCGACGTTGTCGGTCTGAAAAGGCATCTCAAGGACATTTTCCACCGTTGAGATATTGGCAAGAAAATACGTGCAACCTTTTCTGACGCGTTCCTGAAGTTGTAAATTATTGATAACATTGTAGTTATCTTGCAGAATCTTCGACATCTGAACCTGAAATCTGTCGCCGATATCAACAACATTCTGATGGAAAATCTTCCATACATCCGGCAATTCCTTTGATACCACCGACTCAAAACTGCCTTTGTGCATTGAAACGACGGAATTGATTTTGTTGAGGTCTGTCTCAACGTCATGGAAGTTGAAAAGCTCGAAGAGCATCTCCGTCTCGTACTGAATCTTGTTGTATTCAAACTGCTCTTCGTTCGGTTCCATTGATGGAATGGAATCTGTGAATTGGTTGATTTTCAAGTCGTTGAAAAGACCGTTTTGCGATAGTTTTGTCTTCAGCACCAATCCGTCGAGGGAGGTGCAGCGGCTCAGCGCGACATAGACCTGTCCGTGAGCGAAGGCGAGGCTCGCGTCGAGGATCACGTTTTTGAATGTCAGGCCCTGGCTTTTGTGAATCGTTATCGCCCACGCCGTCTTCAGCGGAATCTGCGTGAAGCTGCCAATCTCTTTTTCCTCAATCTCTTTTGTGTCCTTGTTGATGTTATATTCAAAGTTCTGCCACGTAACCGGCTCAACCTTAATGACTTGGTCGTCGCATTTCACGAAAAGACCCGCTTCTTTGTCGTAGCTCACCACCTTCCCGATCTTGCCATTATAATAAAGGTGTTCGCGCGACGGGTCGTTTTTCACGAACATCACCTGCGTCCCAACCTTCAGTTCAAGCTCGACTTTTGTAGGAAACGAATACTCCGGAAACGTCCCTGTCACCTTGGCGGTGAAAGTCAACGTCTTGGTCTTCAACGCGTTGAGTTTGCTTTCGTTTATCTCATCAACCTGACGGTTATGTGTCATCAGGGTGATGAATCCGTCTTTCTCATCAGGCTCGAAATCGGGTTTACAATGACTGTTGAGAACCGCAAGGCTCTCATTATCAAGGCAATTGTTACGGACTTTATTCAAGATGCTGATGAACTCGGCGTCAGCCTGGCGGTAGATGTGTTCGAGTTCGATGCAATAGTACGGGATTTTCTGAAGCACGTGGCTGTCAAAGAAATACACCGATTTGTAATAAGGCTCGAGCAGCTCCCATTCCTCAGGTTTGGCGACGGGCGCGAGTTGGTGGATGTCGCCTATCATGAGCACTTGCACGCCTCCGAAGGGCTTGCTGTTGTGTCGCACGCGGCGCAGCACGGCATCGACGGCGTCAAGGAGGTCGGCGCGCACCATCGAGATTTCGTCGATGATGAGAAGGTCGAGCGAGCGTATAATCTTCAGCTTCTCACCGCTAATCTTTTGATAACGTGCTGACTGCGAGCGTGTCTGAAGGTCATTGCCGGATTCAAACTTAATATCGGCGCCTTCCGGCAGCTGCGGGCCGAACGGCAGCTGGAAGAACGAGTGTATCGTCACGCCGCCCGCGTTGATGGCCGCCACACCCGTCGGCGCCACGATGACGTGACGTTTGTAGGTGTCTTTCACAAGGTTACGCAGAAAAGTGGTCTTGCCCGTACCCGCCTTACCCGTGAGGAAAATGTTCATGTTCGTGTAACGGACAAACCTGTCAACCAACTCCAGCTTCGGATTCTCAATTTTCTGCATCTGCATAACTCTTTTTTTTCGGTGACAAAATTATACATAAAATCCGAACGCGACGGCAATTTTTTTCCTAAAAGTTTTTATTAAATTTTTGTGAAAAAATTATAAAAGACTTTTTAACAATTCCTTTCATTTTCAGAATTTTATGTCAAAAAGACAATACAGCCGCTCATCTTTTCATCGTTATTTGATGCATCATAATGAAAAATAGTCTAATTTTGCCGCCCGTTATGAAGAACATTCTGAAGTCAACACCTTTTCTCGCGATACTGACCTGCCTGCTGTGGGGCTCGAGCTTCGTCCCGACGAAGACAGGCCTTCAATATATGGACGCGCCGCTGCAATTCGCGGGCTACACCTTCGTCTTGGCCGGCATCTTCATGATGCCCTGGGCGAAAGTCGGGAGACATTACCTCAGACAGGTTGTTGACAACTTCGGAATAATGCTCAAAGTCGCAATATTCTCTATCTCAATACTTTACGGCTCGTATTATATGGGCATGAGACTCACCGACGGCTCCATCGCCTCAATGATTGTGGGCTGTCAGCCGTTCTTCGTCGCCATCCTCGCGCATTTCATCCTGAAAAACGAGAGGTTCAGCACGGCGAAAATCATCGGGATGGCATTCGGAATCATCGGCATCGTCGTGGTGAGCTGGCCCGACTTCGCCAACATACAAATAATCGGTTTCGCCTCGGCATTGGGAATAATCCTGATTATAATCGACTGTCTTTCAGCGGCCTACGGCAATATCATCGTCTCACAGATCGACTTCACGAAAGTTGACATCAAGGTGTTGAACTCAGCGGCCTCGTTGTTGGGAGGCTTGATATTACTGCTTTTCGCCTATCCCATTGAAGGTATGGCGGCTATTCCGAAAGAACCGGATTTTTACATCTCGCTCGGCGCGATGGTGTTCATCACGGTGGTCACGACAATCATCTGGATGCGGCTGCTCTCGCGAAAGAATGTCGAGGTCTCAAGCCTCAATATGTGGAAATTCATCCTTCCGCTTGTCGGCAGCACCGAGAGCTGGCTGTTCCTGAAAGGCGACAACCCGAACGCGTATTCCATTGCAGGACTGATAGTTATCACCGCGTCGCTGCTGATTTTCTTCAGTGACAAAAAGAAAAAGGTTGAGTAATGCCGCCCCGGAAAAAAAACAAAAAAACCTCTTGCCGTATCGAAAAATAGTGTAATTTTGCCGCCCGTATGGAAAATGTATTTGATAAATATTGCATACAGTGGCTTTCGGCGCATAAGACCGCGCCGTCGGGCTTGATTATCACCCCCCCCCGTATAAGTCGTTAATAATCAATCAATTAAGTTTTTTGAGACAGAAATACGCGCCGGCAGTCAGTGACTGTCGGCCTTTCGGCGTTTCCATACGTCAGCACCTGAATGCCTAACCACCAGAATATAATAACTAACTAAAAGAGGAGTAGAATAATATGAAAAACAGAAAGATGAGGAGCTTGATGTCGGCTGCGGCGCTGCTGCTTGCGCTACTGTCGCCTTGTGCAGCGGCCTACGGGCAGTCGGACGGATCCTTCAGCAACGCTAACGGCAAATCAGACGGATTCTTCAGCAACGCCGGCGGCGTGCGCGACGGCAACGGCGGCGTGAACGGCGGTGGCGCCACATTGCTCGGCTTCGAGGAGGATGCCGGCGGCGGGGCCACATTGCAGGGCTTCGAGGACGGCGACGTACCATTGGGCGGCGGTCTGCTCGTGCTCGCGCTTTCGGGCGTATGCTACGCCGGCGCGAAGAGGAAGAAAGGGGAAAGGTTGAAAGGTTGAAAGGGAAAAGGTTGAAAGGGAAAAGGTTGAAAGTTAAAAGATTAAAGAGTTCAAATTAAAAAATTAACAAAAGATGAAAAAGGTATTATTATTCATTACGATGGCCTGCGCCCTGCTGTTCGCGCAGTGCAAAAAGTCAGAAGATTCCGCTCCGTCCGAGGCCAAGCCGGTTGAGATGACGGTAACGGTAGGTCCGGGCAGCAAGACGGACATCGCCAGCACGGGCGGCATAACGTGGAGCGCGGACGACAAGCTCTACGTGGGCTACGACGGAAAATACGTCGGCTACCTCACATTGGCGAGCGGCGTGGGCGGCGTGACGGGCATGTTCACCGGCAGCGTGGAGCTTACGGGCGTGGCAGAGGGCAGCGAACTGACGTTCCACTTCTATTATCTCGGCAGTGCCGACCACACTAATCTGGCGAAAAACGCGGAGTCTGTTGAAGTCGATTTTTCGAGCCAGGACATCACCAAAGATGGTAACGGCAAGCTGACGAACGCCAGCTTGCAGCACGTGTGTTACGGCAGCGCGAAGGGCACTGTTATTGGCGGTGCCGTGACGGACATCAACGTGATGATGGTGAGCAAGGTGGCAATTGCGCATTTCAACTTCAAGAAAGGTGATGTCGACTACGCCGGCGCACTGACATTGGGCGGCACGAACATCTGCAACAAGATGACTGTGAACTTCGACAGCGAAGGATTCTCCTGCACAGGAACAGTGGGCGACATCAGCCTCACCAACACGACATCCTCGGAGAAGTACGTCATGCTCGTTCCGACGGACGCGACAACGACATCTCAGACACTGACCTTCACCGGCTACGGCGTGGCTGAAAGCACAACGACTCTTGCCAACGGAATAAAGCCGAACAAGTTCTACGGCTTGGAAGGTGCGATAGCGGTGACGCTGGAGGCGGCTGCTGCACCGAAGTTCAGCGTCTCCGCCACCACCACGGTCGAGTTCTCGCCAGGCAACCTGTACTGGGACGGCGGCGCGTTCAAGTTCGAGGCGGACCAGTGGAGTTTCGCAAGCACTTGGGACGCAAGCCACGTGAGCCATTTCTTCTGGAGCAATACCACAGACTGGCAGGAATCAGACAAAGAGCCGTATGCGGCGAGCTATTCATATAGTACACAGACAACGGATGACGTGTTCTTCACGGAGGCCTCTGGTTTTCAGGTGAGCGGTGAGACAGCCGGCACATGGCGCACACTCAGCAAAGCGGAATGGGACTACCTTTTGAACAGCCGCGACAAAGCCTCAAGCCTGCGTGCGTGTGTGACCCTTGTTGTTGCGGACGACGTGAATGTGTCGGGCCTCGTGATCCTTCCCGACGGTTCAACGGCCACTGCCTCCGGCATTACTACGTCGTCAGCCTTAGCGGATGCCGGCGCTGTCTTCCTCCCTGCCGCTGGCTACCGCAACGGTACGGACTTTAACAATGTCGGCTATTTCGGCTACTACTGGTCGAGTACTCCCAACGAGGACAACGAGGACAACGAGGGCCACGCGTACCGCATGAGCTTCTCTTCGGACAACCCGCACATGAAAGACATCAGTCGGAGCCACGGGTACTCGGTTCGTCTCGTGCGCTCCGCCTCGTAGTTCGGTTCTTGCAGGATTTCCCTTCCCCACGGGGGGGGGGAGAGGACAAGATATTTAACAAAAAGGGGAAGTCTCATGAAGAAGTGGGACTTCCTCTTTTTTAGTCTTTAGTTTTTAGTCTTTAGTCTTTAGTTTTGAGAGTGGAGAGTTGTAAAGTTTTTGGAAGCAATTTCTTTCCTTTTCGC
>X431_Quagga__coassemble_7_pt1 | contig 66203 bp, 45 predicted proteins | sample X431_Quagga__metabat2_low_PE_006 | metagenome-assembled genome bin X431_Quagga
CGTTTTTGAAGACGGGACGGTCTGGCTCACGCAGGCGCAGATGGCGGAGTTGTTCAACAAGGATGTCAGCGGAATAGGCCGGCACATAAAAAATGTTTTGGAAAAAGATGAACTTGAAAAGGAGTCAGTATGTGCAAATTTTGCATATACTGCCGCCGACGGGAAGACTTATCTGACGAAATTTTACAATCTCGAAATGATAGTTTCTGTCGGAAACCGAGTGAAATATTCAAACATCAATCAGTTCAAAATTTGGGCCGAAGACGATGGCATCATCTACATCGACCTGTTTTCGCTCTTCGCCGACGAGGAAGGCAAGATGGACATCAAATATTCAAACGACGGCCTGCACCTCACCGGAGAAGGCTATCTGATCTGACACGATGCCGTGAAACGTTATCTGTGACTATTGATGTCCGATGATTTTTTGAGGGCAAAAAACTATGTATCTTCCATGTTCTTGTAATTCGCCTTGAATCTGCTGAATTACAGGTCTTTGCATAGAAAAATAATTTTATTAGATATACCTATATTAGTTGTTTTTACAGTTATCAATAATCTTCTCTAACATGCCGATAGAATAAAAAGGAACATTCACAAGACGATAGAGCTTATGCCCAATGGGTGTTGTTAGGTCATTGATAGAGAATGGCTCATTCCAGAAACGAATAGCAGTTACTGGTAAATCCGTATTATCTACAAATACTTGTAAGGATTGTAATTTGGAGTTATGACCACTTTTTACTTCTATTGGATAAATGCGACCGTCTTTTTGCCAAATGAAATCGATTTCTGCATTTGCTCCCTTTTTGTCTCTTACCCAAAAGCAAAGTTCGTCTTCTATATGTTTGTCTAATAAAATTTGTAACTCTTGTGCTACGATATGTTCTGCAGCACGCCCTCTCCAAGTGTCTAATAGGTTCTTATTTTGTAAATACTCTTGTGCAAGTCCAACCTTGTGATTTACTAATCCATTATCCATCCAAATCAGTTTAGGTGACCGCCGACGGATAGGAATTGCAGGTACTTGAGAAGATGTAATTGGATAAGCCAATTGCATAATAAATGCCTTAGACAACACATCCATGGCTTCATGAATTTGCGTAGAAGTATAGGTGCTATTACCAAAATTAGCAAACTTTATCGTACTTCCTCCTTCGTGCCAACCAGTATTCAATATATGGCGAATTACACGTGTTTGAGCTTCATTTGTTGCATAATTTTCCACATCCTCTATGTATCCTGTAATCAGTGATTTATAGATAGGAGCTAATGTTACAAGGTCATGGTATGTTAAGTAATGACTTACCACTTCCGGCATTCCACCGATCAATGCAAACGTATTAAATTCTCTCTGTAAATCAACATGTAGTAACTCACTTACGGTGAGATTTTCTATTTGTTCACGCCAAGTTTGTTTATCTGCAGCAGATAGATATTCAAGGAACGAGAATGGTCGCAAATTAAGGTACTCAACGCGTCCCACCGGAAAACTACGCTTTGCTAATTGTTGGTCATTTTGCCTATGTTTCAAGAGTTTTTGCAAACGAGAACCGGCGGCAATCACATACAAATCAGGTGCTTCTTCGTAGAAATAGCGTAATAAAGAAACAGCAGAATACGATTCTTGAATTTCATCAATAAACAGCAGTACCGCCTGTGTTTCATGGAGTGCGATATTTTCTCGCACATAAAGATATTGGATAATCTCCTTTACGTTGTCTGTTCGCTCAAAAATATCTCTATCAGACTTTTTTTCTAAGTTTAACTTGATATAGCAATCGAATTCGTGGCTAAATTCATCCACCAAAGTGGTTTTGCCAACTTGTCGAGCACCACGTAAAACAAGCGGTTTTCGTGATGTCTTGCGTTTCCAATCTCGTAAATCAGATAGTAAATCTCTATTGTACATGGGTACTTTATTTTGAAATCGGTTGCAAAGGTACTGTTTTTTTGAATTAAGCAAATATTTTCTACCATTTTTTCTTCTAAAACATACCCGTAAAATGTATATTTTTCTTCTAAAACATACCCATAAAGTGTGCAATTTTCTTCCAAAACATACTCATTTTTTCCTCGTTTTGGCGTGTTTGCACCAGCCTCTGGCGTATGGTCTTCAGTTCACGGAACTTGCCGTTACTCTTGTCGACGACAACCACGCCGGTTGTGCCGCTGCGGTTCTTCTTTCTGCGGGCAAAGGTGACGCAAAATACACCTTGCGTCACCCAATGTTATTTTGTATATAACTGATTTATAAACAGTTACAGAAATTAGGAAAATTAGTTGTCAAAGTCAGGAAGATTTGTGTTGTTTTATCCTGAAAAAACTCAACAAACAATCCGTTACTGAATCCTATTTTTTACTCTAAATTCTTCCAATATCTGACACCATCTCGTTTGATTTGAAGGATAGCCCACAAAATAAGAATTGAGAAAAGTGTTGAAATAGACTGAAGGATAGGATTATATTTATAATACAGATTTACAAGGGCATAGTCGTGTTTGATAAAGTTCATCATAATGATATTAACAATGGCTGTTACGATTGCTGTTATGACGATAATCCAAAAGCCTGACTTCTTCCAATGTAGAAGTTTTGAATATCCTGTAATGATTAAAACACCCGAAACAAAGGCTACAATCTGCAATATAAGAACATGCGGTTGGATGGCTTCTGAAAATGGTTCGAGGTCAACGCCCTGAATTATTAAATTCATTCCAAGATTGCCCAGATTACCTAAACTCTGATAGGCAACAATTGAGCGTATGATGCCAATGATGTTTACAAAAATACAAAACCAAAGCCAAAATGACACGAATTTTGGGCGTAATTTTTCTTGTTCTATGTTAACTTGTTCCATGACTATAGTATTTTGATTAATTTATTCCACAATATCTTCCAAGGTTATTTCATCAGGAAATCCCACAGTTTCTTCTTCGGCGAGTTCGACGTTGGAGAAGCGATCAGATTCAATAACTACGTCCATAACACTTCCTTCCGATGTGTAATAATGATAGATGATTCCTTTATGTAATTGAGTCAAAGCATCAATGAGTTGTAAAGTCGCAGCATCTCTTTTTGCCTGAGAAAGCAATTCGTACACAATCCCGTTTTTCATATCTTCAGTAACCAAATCGTTACTGAACTCATACAAGTCGGAATCTCCCTCATAATAATACATGATGTAGTTGGAATCATTCTCAACTTTCGTCAGAGTAAGCCCATTCCCCAATGACATTGGGCATTTTTGATTAGCAACAAACACTGATGCTTCAATTGTTGCTTCCGTAGCTGAGTTGCATGATGTCAACAGTGCGACTACGGCAAAGAAAAGTAATAGTTTTTTCATTTTCGAAAATAGGTTTTAATTTATGTAAAAGTTTAATTTAATTTGTCTTTTGAATTTATTTTTGAAAAAGACTTATGATAAATAAAAGACCTATTGCCCCAAGACAGAACCCAGAAATCCAATCAGCAATATCTGCCGTATCAGTATCCTTATAATTTTCATAATCTGCAACTGAAGCAATAACTATTGCAATAACATGCATTCCAATTGAGAGCCAAAACAATATCGGAGCATTGGTAAACACAGAAAATACGCCCCATTGCGCAAATTTAACAAAGCTGATTATAGATAACACGGTTGCTATTATACTTATTAAAAGAGCTATGGTTCCTAAACCAGTTTTGTCGCCTTCTTGGGGAACTTCAACTATGATTGGATCTGGATCTGGATCATCTATTATAATATGAGTAAAATAATTTTTCCAAGGTAGTGTAGTGTTGCCAATTCTTACAACATCTGAAGAAGATAAATATTCTTTCCCATAGATCTTCCTTCCATTGACATAGACGCCATTTTTAGAATTGGTGTCAATCACACAAATATTTCCTCTGTCGTCTTTTACAAACTGACAATGTGTTCTTGATACGGTAGAATCTTCAATCACTTCGTCATTACTACTACTACGACCAACATTAATTACTTCCATGATAATACTGAAATTAAGACGAGTGAGATGGAATAATCATTATTCCATCTCACTCATAAGTTATTATTGAATTTTCGTACTATTTGGCACAACCTCTATTTTATCAATAGAATAGGTTTCTGTTTCTTCATTATACGTGAGATAAATCTTTTTCTGTGTGTAATCACTGTATGTTTTGCTCTTAAAATCCTGATTGATTACAAATACCAATGTGTTCAAATTAGAAGCATCGGGAATTTCTATAGTATAATCAATAAAATTCAGAGAAGAACCTTTTAATAACGACAAATATTTAGTTACGGTTCTGTTATTTATTTTTTCTTTGCCGTTTTTGAGCAGATAAGAGACCTGGACGGTACTCTTTGCATTAAACATGCTCTGAATATTTGATTTAAGCTCTTCATCTTTAGATGAAACATACGAAGAAAGTTCCTTGGCCAACTTTTCAATTGCAGACTGTGCAGCTACTAATTGGTTAATTTTATCATTGTCATTCGTTGGTTTGATAGTTTGAACAGAGTATTCAACCGATACATTCGCTTTGTCGAAAGAGTCATCAACTGTTATGTTGAAAGTAGGAGTAATTGTAAGGCTTGCAGACGGATTTGTATAAAGATGCATTTCAGAATCTTTTATGAATTGATATGGGTCAATGTTAATCTCAATATTTTTGTCAACTGTTATTGTAAAATTCTTGTTGTTTGGTAAATTCGCCTTAATGTCATCTGCTTTTATTTCAATTGGCTGAATCTCAGTGATTGACTGCTCAGAATATTGTTGGTCTAATGTTTGAGGCAGGTTTGCGTACCATTCGACGATAGCATTCTTTGCCGCATCAAGCATTTTCTTTTTTTCTGAGTCCAAGAAATCTATCTTTTTTACAGAAGATGAGACGAAACTGACTTTCTCTTTTTTATTTACCTTATACGTGAATGTCACATTATATCTTACATCGCTTACACTATCTTTCGCAATTGTGCGAGTTTGGAAAGAAATAGGAACAATTACTGTGCCCTCTTTGTTTTTGTCATCTGTTATTTTCTCTACATTAATATCTTCATACTTAAATTCTGAAGGTTTTAATTTATTACACATCTGTTTAAGAACATCATTCAGTTGTGTTGATCTTATATCCAATTTTTCTTTTATCATATTCTCTTGAAATAAAAATTGCCGACTATTTTTCATTTCTTTTGGTAAACTCGCCTTTTTCCCTTCTTTTAGCTGAAGTTCTATCATATTAAGATTATCCTTCAGTTTTTGTTCAACAAGTTCTTTTGCCTTTGCTTTTGTTTCTGTTTCTGCGTCAGGCTGCTGTGCAAAACCGATTACGCATGCTCCCATTAAAAGGGTTGTGATAAATAATTTTTTTAACATAATGATGTGATTTAAATTGTTAATGAATATTAGTTTTTGTTCAATACCATTCTAAAACCAATGTAGGGCTTCGCCACATTCTCCCCATAACGATAATATACGGTTACATATTCCGGATCATCGTCGTAATAACTACCACCTCTGACTACATAGTATTTTTCTTTCTGATTGTTTAACGGGTTATTATATATTTTGTACAATGTGTAGAAATCAGAACTATAATAATCCAAACACCATTCGGCGACATTTCCACTCATTTGATATATGCCAAGTTCATTGACAGATGGCGGGAACATTATTTTGAAAGGGCGATCTTTATCAAACCAAATATTATTTGGATATTTCATACCGGAAAATTTAGTCCCCAAACTGTTTTTACCACCTCTTGCAGCATATTCCCATTGAGCTTCAGTCGGCAATGAAAATTGTTTTCCTGTTTTACTATTTAATTTTTTAATAAACAATTGAACGTCCTTATAACTGACATTTTCGACCGGCAGACTATCTCGTTTGTGTGTCGATGGATTGTTTCCCATAATGCTTTCCCATAATTTCTGTGACACTTCGAACTGTCCAATGTAAAAATCGCTAACTGTCACATTATGCGGTGGGCAATCGTCTTCATCAGATTCGCTGCTTCCCATAACAAATGTTCCGCCTTCAACTTTTATCATAGGATATGCCTTCATCCCGGTAAAGTCATACGTTTTATATTCCTTCTTATGGTTGCCTACAGTGATTACTTTTTTCGGTCTGAAAATCAAAAAACACACAAGAGCGATAATAACAATACCTGCAATAATTAATATTGTTCGCCATTTTTTCGTTGACGACGAATCACCCGAACCGCCTATCGTTTCATCAACAAGGGTAGATGGTTTAATATTGCGAAGGTCATCCATAAATTCCTGAATGGTTTGATGTCGATTTTCTGCCTTAAGCTGCATGGCTTTGAGAATCGTACGGTTAGCCTCATCAGGAATATCAGGTGACAGATCTTTTGGTGCTGCCATAGGCTCAGTCAAGCGTGCCGCCGCCTCTGTCGGAACTTGTCCTGTAAGAACAAAATACATTGTTGCGCCAATGGCGTAGATGTCGGTATAAGAGCCCTTTCTGCTATTCGCCGTGTATTGTTCGGTAGGCGCATAGCCGTGTGTCAACATTGATGTATGAATTTGTGTCTTATCCTGTTCGAACTCCCTTGCAGAGCCGAAATCAATCAAAATCGCTTTATAGTCAGCGGTTATCATGATATTGTCAGGTTTTATGTCACGATGCAGGATATGGTGTTCGTGAATATATCCAACGGCATTTGTTATCTGCGCGATGTAGTTTACCGTCTCGGGATACGGTAATTTCCCGCGAGCTTCAACAATCGACTGCAGACTCTTACCCTCAATATAGGTCATAACCATATACGAGGTGTTGTTTTCATCAAACACGTCGATTATCTCGACGATATTCGGATGATGCAGACCGGCTAAGACTTTAGCTTCTCTGACAAACGAAAGCCTATATTTCTCATAAACTTCTTCGCTTGTGCCTTGAGCATAAACAGTACGAGTATGAGTATTCCTGTAACATTTTCCCGCAGGGAAATATTCTTTTATACAGACATTCCTGTTCAATCCGCGTTGAACGGCTTTGTATGTAATTCCAAATCCACCTTCTCCAATCTTTTTTTCAATGGTATATTTTCCATCACATAGAGAGAAGCCTGGCTGTAGTTCTTGATAAATTTGAGACTCTTCAATCATTTCTTTAAAAGATGATGTTTTTTCATATAATCTTTAATACAACTCGCAAATACGTCACACGACTGATACCTATATTGAGGTTCTTTGGCTAATGCACGCTCAACAATAATTTGTAAATCAGAGTTGACGAAAGGATAATAATCTTTCATTTGAGGCGTTGGCGCATATTTGATGTTGCTTCTTATTTCGCTTGTACTATTACCCAAAAATGGCAAACTGCCGGTCAACATCTCGAATAACATAATGCCGAGGGCAAACACATCAGTGTATGTGCCACATCGTCCTTTCTCTGACTGCTCTGGTGGCATATATGCGGGCGTACCAAAACCGGTACTATTGCTTGCGTCGCTCATGCGGGAGGCAATGCCTAAATCTATCAGCTTGATTTTACCGTTAGGCTGAATCATCACGTTGTTCGATTTAATGTCGAGGTGCAGAATTCCATTGTTATGCAGATAACTCACGGTATCAAGCACTTCTAAAAACATCGGCAATGCTTTTTGTTCCGGAATCAGTCCAACTTCTCCGTATATGTATTGCTCCAAACTTTTGCCTTGAATAAATTCCATTACGATATACAGTTGCTCTCGTTCGTGCATATCAATAAAATCTACCAATTTTGGAATATTTGGATGCTGCATGTAGAGATACAGTTGGGTTTCTACCTGCTTGAATTTATCGCGTATGACCGCATTCTTGAAATGGCGTATTTTTAATTCCTTGATAGCGACAGGGAAGCCGCTGCGCAAGTCTATACCCCAATAGACTTTAGCAGTGCCACCTTCCGCTATTAGATGGTCGATGTGATAATTTGGTATTTGAGGAAATTCGTTCATCACTTTTTTGTGGATGGTTTTTCTTCGGGTGCTGTTTCGTTCTTTGTGGTATCTGGCGTTTTAGTATCATCTTTACCACCTTTAGCGTCGGGTTTTGATTTCACCTTCTTAATCGCATCGATAATTTTTTGCTTACCTGTATTGTCGGATTTTGTAAAGGTGTTTTTTAGGAAAACCTTTACGTCTTTTGCATTATTAGGGATATTTTTCTTTATTTCAATACAAACCTGTTTTGCGAAACTTTCCTTCATTTCTAAATATTCTTCGTAAAACTGCTCTGTCAGTTCTTCACTTTTTTTTGCCGCTTCTGCATCTGCTTTTGCCGCAGATTCTGCTTCTTTTGCCTTTCGTTCAACTTCTTCAGCCGCCTTTTTAGCGTTTTCAGCATCTATTTGTGCTTGTTTCTTGGCTTTATCTGCCCTGCGTATTGCTTCTTCTGCGCCTTTTTTAGTGTCTGCAGCAGCCTTATTAGCATCTTCAGTTTCTTTTTGTGCTTTTGCGGCAGCAGCATTTGCTATTTCAGCTTCTTTAGCTTTATCGTCAGCTAATTTTTTATTTGCATCGCGATCTTTTCTTAAGGCATCCTTGTATTCTTCTTGATCTTGTGCTTCCTTCTTTCTTTCGTCTTCTTTTTGCCTTGCTTCTTCTTCTAAGCGAGCCTGTTTTTTCTTATATTCTTCTTCAATTCTCTCTTTCTCTTTTTGGTTTTGGTAATGATATATACCGAAAGCAACACCACCGAGAATGATAAGAGCGGATATAGCTATAATAATCCATAATTTTTTATTATTACGTGGCGGGATATTTGGTTTTCCCCCAGACTCTCCGTCAGTCGATTCGATAGAATTATTGATGTACATTTGCCAAGGCAAATTAGTATCTCCGATGCGAATAGTATCATTGGGGTTCAAGTGGACTTCGCCTGATATTTTTTTGCCGTTGACGTATGTGCCATTTGCTGAGTTTAGATCAACAACGGAGCAATTGCTACCGTTAGAGACCAACTGCAGATGAGTTCTTGATACTTTTGGATCCTGAATGACTACATCATTTTCCGAACTTCTTCCTATTGTTATTACTCTCATTTTTCTGATATTTTTTTAAGTACATTTTCTAAACTGTCTTTTTGTAATTCGAATGAAGCCAACAGAATGGAATTTGATTCGATTCCTTTAGAAAGGGTCTGTTTTTTTGACTGCAAATTTTTCAGTTGCTCTTCATATGTTTTACGGCTATCTTCGTTAGATGCCTTCGTTATACAATCCTCTCTTTCTTTAATTTCCTGCTCTTTTTCTTCAATCTTTGATTGTTTTTTGTTGGTATCGTCTTTTATTGAATTGATTTGCGACTCAACACTTTCAATCTGTTTTTTTAGGTCTTGCATTTTATTCTCAGACCTTTTGTTTTGAATCAGTTTAATTGCCAACACACTAAACAGTGCTAAAACGATAATGGCCGCAAGGACGATTAGAATTTTTTTCGGGATAGGTGGTTTTGGACCTCTGGAGTTGGATTTTGGGTTGAAACTTTTGAACTGACTTTTAGAGTGTGGGCTATTTGCAATCTGAATCAGTTCCACCGTGATATTATCAGTTCCACCAGCTTCCAATGCAAGATTGATTAAGGTATCGCCCTTTTCCGCAATTTCATTCTTTTGCGATAGGACATCTGTAATTATTGCATCAGATATCATTCCGCTGAGACCATCACTGCATATCAGGAACACATCGCCATTTTTAGGCTGTACTTTGTTGAATGTAGGTGACAGTTCAGGTTTTATACCTAAAGCCTTTAAGATTCGGTTTTTATTAGGGTGATGCTCTGCCTCCTCATCTGTTATTTGACCTGCATCAACAAGCGTTTGGACAAAAGAATGGTCCTTTGTGATACGGTGTAATTGCTTTTCTTTCCCGAGGTATAGATATATGCGGCTATCACCTACGTGGGCGATATATGCTTCAGATTCTTGAAGTAAAACTATGCAAGCCGTTGTCCCCATTCCTTTAAGTTCTGGGTGTGCATTGGCATAACCCAAGATCTGCATATTAGCAAATTGCAACGCTTCGTTGAGGGCTTGTGTCGGCTGCGGATATTTCTCCTTCTTCAGGTAATCGATGATGCTTTTTACAGCAATTGATGATGCCTGCTTTCCACCGACATGTCCTCCCATACCATCGCAAACTACGAACACATCGCCATTGGGAGTCAATGCAGCGATGTCGTGGCTGTCTTCCTGTGCTGTACGCACATTACCGATAACATCTTTCTGATAGATGTTTTTATTGTCAATAATTGTTAGTCCCATTTTGTTTTTTTATTCCCTAAATAAGTTTTTTATTGTTCCCTTACTACAAAATCAATTATATAGTCCTTCACATTTCCGCCTCCAAAGGTTCCACCAACGGAAGCAGATTTATGCGGACTTACAATCGTACTGAACTTCTTCCATTCATTATATGTTCTTATCTGTCCAGCGACCACAAGGCTGCACTCACTTGTGTTGCGAATGTTCAGACAGTTTACGCCGCCCCAACCATCATCAACGAGAGAACAAAGAATACAGTCGTTATATTGGCCGTCAGAAACTACATTCATTCCCAAAGAATTAACATAGTTCAATTTCCAGCCATTTCCTTTGTTTATATAGCCAATTTTCAATTCGGTATCATAATAAAAATTACTATTAGTACCTCCTTTAAGGCGACAAGAAGCGACCACAACATAGCTGTTTCCATTATCTTCAAGAGTCTTTTTAATATAGAAAGACGATATGGAATTATTCTTTATCTCATACGTCCAATCTTGTTTATGATACCCATCAGATACTCCTTCCGATAACTTATGCCCTATCAAATCATACAAAATCAAGTCTGTGGTTGGTTTTTTATATTTGATAATATTTCTAATGTTAGGATTTTTAACAATCGATTCAGTTGAATAGTCTACCGTATACGTTCCACCATCTGTTGTGCAAAACTCCTTCTCTCCAAGCTCTTTGTGATTTTTATGTTCTGAAAAAAAACATATACCTCCACAAACGAGCATTACTAATAAGCATGGAAAAACAATTTTTAAGAAGTTGTTTGTGATGAACTCGAAAAATTTGCCTTTTGATTTGAGCCCATCGATATATTGTTGCCACGGGAGTGTCGTGTTGCCAATTCGAATAATATCGTTCTTATCCACTTGAACTTTGCCCGTTATTTGTCGCCCATTTACAAATGTTCCATTTTTTGAGTTAAGATCCACACAATAATATTTGCCATTGTCAATGACTAATTGCAAGTGTGTTCTTCCAACGTATGGATCGTTGATGACAAAATCGCATTCTGGACTACGTCCGATTGTAACGACTTTCATACCACAAGTATATTATTTATTATCAATACCTTAAATTTGTTAAACATAAAAAGTTAGCACAGCTTTGCCTAATCCAATAATATCACCGCTTCTTAATACGGCACGCTCAACAAAGCATCCGTTTACTATTACTTTGTTGGTACTCTTCAGGTCAAAAATCTCAAAAGCGCTACCATTGAACACAATTTTCGCATGATGGCGAGAAACTTTATCATTGCTCAATATCAAATCATTATCCTGTTCTCTGCCAATAGATGTTTCCGGCCTATTAATTTCATAAGTAAAGGAATTTGATTCTACCTGACATTTTAAACGAGGATACAGATTTTTTATCACCATCAATCGGTGCAGCTTTTCTTCTTCTTCCTGTCTTTTCTTGCCTTCATATTCTTGACGTACCTTATCCTCCTGAGCGCGTCGGATACGCTCGGCCTCCTCTTTGTCTTTTATGCGACGTTGTTCCAACTCTTGCAATTCCCGCTGATTTTGAGAAGTATTCTTTTTTGTACGGCAGATAAATAATACAACACCTATGATGATAGCAACGAGAACAACTCCGATTAGTACGCTCCACCACGGATGTGCCGATATCCAACTCCAAAGTGTATGTTGAGGCGGAATCAACTGCTCACGTATTTCATCCCCACCGACAGAAAGTGCTATCGCGCAGGCTTCACTTCCTCGCTCTGCTTTTGAAGTAAACACAACTTTATAATCATGCCCTTTATACCGTTCGCTAATCTGAGGATATAAATTCTTCAAATCAGTTTCAGCCGTACGTGCGTCCATGTAAGATTTAAAGCCTCCAAATGTGCTTTTTGCAAAGCCTTCCGCCTCTGGTGCAACGCCTGATTTAAAATAATATTGGAAAATATAGACAGGGATATGCAATTGTTGCGCCTTCAAAAGAACCTGAACTTCAGAATCAGAACCGGAATTTTTCATTGTGTATCCAGAAGTGAAAACGATAATCGCTTTTGTCTTCTCAGATGCCAATAGTTCCATTCCCTCCCTAATAGCTCCATACATATCGGAACGATTTGGAAATTCCGGATAATGTTCTAAACTATGTTCATAATTGTTTATTGCTGATAAAATGTGTTCTTTATCACGAGTAAAGCCATTAGTCAAACTCTTTAATGCAGATGGCGCATTTTTTCTACGATTAAATACCGAAACGGCAAATTTATCGTTCGCCGAAATTTCAGTACTATTGAAAAAATCTGTCAAAACTTTTTTTGTGAAATTGAATTGTTCGAAACCATTGTGAGCCATATCTTCCCACAGAAACAAAATAGTTTGAGGCAATCTTTTTGTGTCATCTCGACACAATTGAATGTCAAACTTTAGGTTTTTCCCAGATTCTTTTAAATGCCAAAAATCTGCTTTATTCAACTTGTCAGGATTCTTACTATGATAGACGAAAGAAACTTTTGGAAAATCACTTACATCGAATCCGTCTTTAATTTCTCCCGAATGTTGCGCAAAAAGGTTGTTCGTTATCAATAAACAAAACAATACAACCAATCTATTACAATACTTTTTCATAATCGTATGTATAGCTGGTTTATAAGGATGTGCGGAATTTAAATATAGTATTCCCCATACGGATTATGTCTCCATCCTGAAGATAACGCGGTTCGAGTTCTATATCTTCATCATTTACGAATGTACCATGCGAAGATTGACTATCAGTTATTGAGTATTTGTTTGCGCGGAAAAGCAGAACAGCATGCTTGCCAGACATTCGACCGTCATTGACCGTAATATTACAGTCTCCGTCTCGGCCAATTATATTTCTGCCTTCATATAATTTGAAATCCACTCCGAGTACATCAAAAGAATAAGTTACGAGCCAACCTACTAATTTTCTTCCATATTGAGGACGCTTTACACCATCTGTCGGCGGGCAAACTGAAGACTTTGTTTCTTCGTCATCACCGAACACTGTTCTACTACCGCTATATCCTGAAGAAGAATTTGGTCTTCCTCCGACAACCGTTTCTTGTCCGTCATTGACTGTGGTCTTGGTTCCCACATTTGAATTGCAACCACCCATTGTTTCTGTCGGCGTTTCGCTTCCACCACTACCAACAAAAACTTCAGTTTTCGACGATGTCGCGTTTCCTTTTGTCTTGCAATAAGGGCAAACTTCGCCTTGATAATAATGTCCATTGGGGCACTGCTTAAATTCTCCGTTCATAATACACTTTTTTTCTTTTTTCCTCTCGGCGCACCCCTTTCCGAGTAAATACAAAAAAAGACGTGGGAGCTTTACCCTTGCTCATCCCGAGTTCTGGCCTTGGCTGCCAACCTTATAGGATAAGCAACGCCGCCAGCCCACGTCAGGGATGATATACGGATAAACTCCACGCCTACATACAGCGCAGATGACCGAATCGTCACCACCGGTGGACGCTCCGTTGCCGTCTCTTCCATAAGGTTTTAAACTGCCAAGTTTGAACTCAGAAGATAAACGTCAAGTAACGTCTTCATTATGTCTGCCCACCCAACCCAGCATCCTGTTTCCAAAAACGTAATCCCTGAAAACCAGGCCTCGGGCTGGCTAAGCGACTGCAAAAATAAAAATAATTTTTATAAAAAATTAATAGCGTCTTAATTTTTTTTGAAGTTTATTTCGGACAGTATTAATTATCTTTAAAAAAATTTTGATTGACCGTAAAAACATTCAAACATTTACAATTTCCCGATACCCGTTCAGCCGATGAACAATCACGTTGGCTTTTTTGTTATGCTGCCGAAACAACAATTTTACCAACCAATAAATACAACTATGAAAAAGAAAATTTTTCCTTTTTTGAGCGGAATCCTGCTCTTCAGCATGTTTTCATGCGGACAGACTGAAATCATCACGAACACCGTACCTGAACTCGACATCGAACGCTACATGGGCTCTTGGTACGAAATCGCCCGCTTCGACCATCGCTTTGAACGCGGACTCGTGGGCTGCATGGCCAACTACGAGCTTCAACCCGACGGCAAGGTGAAAGTGACCAACACAGGCTATAAAAACAGCCTCGACGGGAAATTCAAGGAGTCGGTAGGCAAGGCCTATCGCCCCGATGACGAGGTGCCGGGCAAGCTGAGAGTGTCGTTCTTCATGAGCTTCTATTCCGACTACAATGTCCTCGAACTCTCGCCCGATTACCGTTATGCCTTGATAGGCAGCAAGTCAGACAGTTATCTCTGGATTTTGAGCCGCACGCCTGAATTGTCGCAGGACGATTTGGATTTCCTGCTCGGCAGCGCGAAGGCACGCGGCTACGACACGAGCAAACTGATTTGGGTGGAACACAGATAATGGTTTCGCCATCCTGTCAATGTGTCATAAACAATACCACGCTGAAAACTCAACGTGGTATTGTAGTTTTTATGAAAAATGTCTGTCCTGCTTATTTGATGACGACTTTCTGTGTCTTCATCGTCCCGCCTAAAGTCTGGATGAAGTAAACGCCTGGTGTCCAACTGCTTACGTCGATGGTCTTGCTTCCGCTGAAGGCGAAGTTGGTTATCACCTGACCTTGTGCGTTGAGAATCAGCACGCAGAGGTTGCCGTGTTCGTAGTCGGTGGTGAGGTTGAGCTGCTTATCGGCCGGATTGGGGTAGAGGGCGACATCGAATGCCTCGGGCACGACTTGTTCGTTGACATCTGAAAGCACCTCTATGTTGTTGCTGTAAGTGACGACTTTTCCGGCAAGTTTCAGAATCGGGTTGTCGGGTGCGGCGCAGAGCGGGCAGCTGTTCTGTCCGTCAATGCAGTCGGGGTAGTTCGGGTGGCACTCGTCGATATAGTTCGGGTCGAACTGATAGAACAGGTTGACGGAGCCTTGGCCGATGTGGCTTGTGATGTCGAAGTCCCACACCATGGCGATGCTGCCCGGGCACCAACCCGAACGCGGGTATGTCCATGTGCCGTTCTGTGGCTGGCATCCGTATGGGTTAGGGTTGCAGTTCTCCCAGTTGTGCTGGTCGTATTCCTTGTTGTTGTTGACGAAGAGGTGATGTGTCGCCTCGAGGAACTCGGCGGCGTTGCCAGTGTTATATGTCCCGTTTTGGCCGCTGCTCCAGTTGTGGCCTGTCGTCGTCACCTTGACGGATGCCTTTTCAGCGTTGCTGTCGAAGAAATAATCTACTGGCGGGACCGGCTGCTGGTTGGCGTAGTCGCCGAACGAGAACGTGCCGTACCATATTTCATCGACGTTGGCGTATTTGTATTCAGGTGTGCCTTTTGTCATCTCGAAGTTCAGCGTCGGGTTGTAGCCGTCGCCGTTCCATGTCTCGAAAAAGAGTTCAAACTCCACGATGCCTTGCAGCACGGAGGTGTAGTCGGTGACATCGAGGTCGGCCTCACACTCCACCCCGAACGGCGTGATGTAGCGGAACAGCTCCATCCATTCTCCGCGGTAGTTGCGGACTCTCACGCCTCCGACGCGGTCGTATGTGTCGCACGAACCGACGCAGTTGTGCTGGTAGTTCGCGGCGATGTCGTCAAACGCACCTACGTGCATCGGCATGGCGTAATCTTTAATGTTTGACATGACAGATGGTGAGACCACGAGGTCGCCGTTCATCGTGGTGACGGTCATATTGTCGTAAGTATCTGTCACGTTGAATGTTATATGGTCTGTCGTGACCTTCCCGCCGCTTGTTGTGATGCTGATGTCCATGTCGTGGCTGCCGAACGACGCTGGTTTCCAGTAGCCGTAGAAGTAGCCGTTGTCATGGTCGTCGGGGTATTTAGTACCGAGGATGACATCGCTGCCGTCGATGATGGCCTTGACCTCCTCAAACTCAATGGCGTCGTCGTGTTCGATGTATGCACTGAGGCATATCACCATTTCCGAGAGTTCGGGCATATACACAATGCTTTCGTCGTAAGGACGGCGGATGGTGTAGGTTGGCGTGTAGTCCATCGGGTCGATGACAAGGAATGTCTTGATGACTTCAGGTGCCGGCAGCCATGTGGCGTCGCCGCCCTGTGTCGCCTTGATTTTCACTTCGCCTGTGTCGCCTGTGAGTGTGAGGACGTTGCCGTTGAGCGTCGCCGGTCCTGATACGTATTCAAATGAGACGGGAAGTCCCGATGTGGCCGTGGCTTGTAGCGTGATAGGTCCGTTGATGGTGAGCTGTTTCGGGATGTCGGGCATGTTGATGTATTGGACGTTGCCGTCGGGCATCTGGCGCACGAGGATGTTGTCGAAGCCGCCCGTGGCGCCTTGTGAGTGGAGGTAGATGCCGTTCCACACTTTATAGTCGTTCTTGTCGCCGGAGCCTGGTGTGAGTCCCATGTTGAGTTCGGTCATGTCGGCGATCTGCTGCCATTCGCCCCAGCCTTCGCCGTCGGTGTATTCTTTCACGAAAACGGTGACTGAGCCGGCTCCGCCGAAAGCGTTGAAGTCGAACGAGAGCTTGTATCTCGCCCAGTTTGGTTCTTGTCTGTAAGACGCTGACGTTACGCTTGCCGCCGACGGGAATCTGATGATCGGGTGGTTTTCGTTGTTGTCGGCGCCTTTGACGCAGAGGCTCACGCCGCCGTCGCCGTCGGTCATCCCGCCGAGGATGTTGCCGTCGCCGTCGGCATCGAAGCCCACGCCGGCGAACGCGCCCCACCAGTTACGGCAGAGGTCAAACTCAAGGTCGATGATGCCACCGTTCTGGAAGTTGAAGTTGAAGTTGCTGCTGGCTTTATGTGTCGCCGTCCTGCCCACGCCCGGGCCGCCGTATGGGTAGAACACTGCTATTGATTCGTCGGGCGACATGAGTCCGTCGCTGGTGTATGACACGTTGAAGTCCTGCGACTGTGCGGCGGTCTGGTAGTGCGTCACCCAGCCGTCCTGTCCGTTGAGGTTCTGCGTGCCCTCGGAAAGGCTGTTGAAGTCATACACATGCTCCACCTGAGAGAACCCCGTCATGACCGCCATAATCATGACCATCGTCAATAACGTCTTTTTCATCTTTTATTTGAATCTTTAAATCTTTGAATCTTTAAATCTTTGAATCCCGACTACTCCATCCACCACACTTTGGTGTATTTGGTGTCGCCGTTGCTCATCTTTCCGATTTGTTCTTGATAATTATCGTAATTATATGTCACTTCTGTCGGAGGATATGGCAGACGGTAATATGTAAGTTTCTGATGGTTTGTCGTCGTAGGCGTGTCCATGGTGCGGCGTGCAAGACACCAAGCCTCGCCGGGCTGACGGAACAGGTCGAGCCAACGCTGCTGGTAGATGGTTTTAATGTAATCCTCTGGGGTTGGTTGTGGATGTGGAGTGTAAATGACATGATTAATAATCTGTGAGGCATACGAGTCGGGCACGGCATAGAAACTCCCTTCAGGTTTAAGAGCTTCCGCCAGTGCCGGATAGGTGTATTTCCAGACAGGATTATACTGAACTGTTGCATTTGAATGCAGCTGCAGCCAGATGTAATATGAGTTCCTGATGCCTGACACGATGAATTGTTCTGATTCCATTGGTGAAATCGAAACAATCTTTCTGAATGCTATTTCTGCTTTGATGAAACACACTTCGGCCGCGCTCATCAATATCCTCGGGATGAAGCCGATTTGGTCGCTGTTATCTCTGATTAGGTAATAGTTGAAAGGTGAATAGAGGCATGACGGGCCTTTGAAGGCGTAGTTCTGGTCGCGTGTGCGTTCGTAAGGGGTGCCGCCTTCTGTCGGGGTCGAAGCGTCTTTCATCTGCGGGAAGCCTTTCCATGCTCCTCCGGGGAACTCGTCGGTCTTGTGGTTGGTGTCGAAGAAGATGTACATGCGGAGGTCGAAGATGTCGGCGCCTGTCGGGTCGTCGGAATCCGACATCTGTGCGAAGACGGTCTCGCCCATGCGGAGGTTGCGGTGCTCGCGGAAGCTCCAGTTCACGTCGCCGACACCGGTGTTGAGTGTCGCTGGCCAGAGCATGAAACCGCCGCTGCCGCACCAGTAGTCGTCGATGACAGGAAGATTGAATGCTTCGACCAAGAGTGAGTCAGCGAAACTCTTTGCCTTTTTTTCTATCCTCAGACCATGCTTGAGAATCAGCGAGTTGGCTATCTTGCCCCATTTCGCGTAGTCGTTATGATAAAGGACATCGTAGGCCTCAAGCGAATAATAGTTGTTGCCCATCGCCGTCGTGGTATTGCCGTTGTTCAGGATGTCTCTCGCCCACACGAGTTCTTTCAGGAGACTCTTGTAAATTGATTCCTGTGAGTCGAATTTCGGTTTCTTGTTGCTTGCCTCGGTGGTGTTATACCAGATTTTGCCGGCTTCCGAATAAGGGATGTCGCCGAAGTAGTCTGTCACCTTGAATGTCTTGAATGCTTTAAGTACGATGAGCTGCGCCTTCACCTTGTCGCAGATTTCCGGGTCGTTGCTTGATTTTTCCTCAAGGCGTTTCTCGATGTCACGGATGTTGGCGAGCGCGTAATAGTAGTTGTCCCAGACGGCCTGTGTGCCGATCTGGAAGTTTCCCCACGCATCTGACGTCAGAGCGCCGAGTTCCGTCTCCGGATAGAAAATCTCGTTGTCGAGGTAGAACATCTCATTGCCGTTGTACGCTAACGACGAGACCACGCCGTTGAAAAGCGGTCCTATTTCTGTTCCTGTGGGACTTATCGGGTTCACGTTCATGTCACCGAATTTCTTGCACGAAGTCATCAACAACCCCCAAGCCATTATTATCAAAATGTATCTTTTCATATTTTATCTTTTTAATCTTTAATATCTAAACTCTAAACTCTTAACACTTAACACTTAACACTCCCCTCTCAACACTTTTTTAAATTCCGAATTTGAGTGTGAAAAGGAACGACCTTGTCATCGGGTATGAGCCGTATTCGAGGCCTTGTGCGTTGCCGGTGCCGAGGGTGCCTTCCGGGTTGATGTTGTCCGGAAGGTTCTTGTATATGTAGAACAGGTCGCGGCCGGTGACGGAGATTGAAGCGGTCTGGAAGAACTTGGTCTTCTCGAGCCATCTCTTTGGCAGTGTGTAAGATATTGTAAGCTCTCTGAGTTTCACCCATGTGTTTTTGACGATGCCAGGCGTGGTGAGGTAGTTGCCCCATCCGCCGAAGTTCGGCATATATTTGTAATAATAATGCACCACTTGGTCGTTGACGGCTGTCTCGCCGGTCTCTGTGTTGACCGTCACGCCCGGGAGCACCACGCCGTAGTTTCCGAGGAAGTTGCCTTCCGCGTCGTAGAGAGGAAGGCCATTGCCTTCGCGCTCGTACATCGTCTCGGGGCTTTGTCCTGTCTGCATCCCGATGACATACGAGCCGCAGTAGATCTGTCCGCCAATCTTGGCATCGACGAGGGCATAGACCTGAAGTCCTTTCCAGCTGTATGTGAGGTTGAAGCCGCCTGTGAACAACGGTGCGCTGTTGCCGACAGGCACGCGGTCTGCGGTCTTCATGTATTCTGTTCCTTCTGCGTTGAGGAGCGGGAGAGGGTTGCCGTTGGAGTCGTAGAACGGCCCGACATGTGTGCCGTCGGGGAGGTCTGTCTCATAGACGTAGTCCCAGCCGTAGATGGTGCCGTATTCGTCGCCTTCCCTGACTGCGATGGCAGGGCCGTTCGAGCCCCACACCTCGGAGAGGATGTACATGTCGGCGCCGCCGAGACTAACGATCCTGTTGGTGTTACGCGCGAAGTTGAGACCTGCCTGCATGTAGCTGTTTGCATTCTGGAAGATGTTGTAATGGACAATCAACTCGACACCTTTGTTGGTGACGACACCTGTGTTGATACGTGCGCTGCTCGAGCCTGACGACGGGGCGAGAGGCGCCGAGAGGATCTGGTCCCATGAGTAGATGTCGTAATATGTCAGGTCGAAGTTGAGCTTGTCCCAGAGACCCATGTCGAGGCCTATCTCAAACGAACGCTGACGCTGTGGCTTCAGCTGGAGCGGAGGCACCTGTCCGGGCAATGTTGTCATCAGCTGCCCGCCGAACGAGCCGGTATTGTAGGTGTAGTCGAGCTGATAAGGCAGGTCGTCGCTTGCTGTCATGGCGGCCGAGGCTCTGAGCTTCAGGAACGAGATGGCTCTCCAGTTGATCTTGAACGCTTCCGTCGCCACGAAACTCAAGGTCGCCGACGGATAGAAGTAACTGTTGTTGTCGGCAGGCAATGTCGATGACCAGTCGTTTCTCCCCGTGATGTCGAGGAACAGCCATTTCGCGTATGAGACGTTGAGGAATCCGTATAGCGAGTTGACCTGTTTCTCGTATCTCGATTCGCCCGGAATCATGGAGGTCTGTGTCGTGCCGCTTATGTAGTTGTAGAATGTGTAGAGGTTTGAGTAGGCCCATGTGCCTGTGCCTGCCCACATCGAATATTTGTTGCGGTAGTAACGCTCGCCGCCGAAAGAGCCTCTGATGTTCCATTGTGAATGGAAGATGTTGTCTTTGTATGCAGTGATTAAGAAGTCGGCGTCAAGGGTGTAGTCGGTGCCCATGTCTTGCTTGTAAAAACCGCTTGTCATGCCGTCGCTCAACGTCGGTTTGTTCTTGGTCTCGAACCTGTCGTTGGTGTAGTCCATGGCGACCTTTCCGGAGAGCATCAGCCAGTCGGTGGGGTCGATGACGAGGCGTGCCGAACCGAAGAACTTGTCGCGGTTAAGCTCGGTGTTGTGGTTGTAGAAGTCCCAGAATGTCGTCTGGTACATGTATTTGTACGGGTAGTTCTCCCATACTGTCTGCGTGCCGTCGGGCTGCTCGTATTGTTGCGACTCGAGGCCCTGCCAGCTTCTCGGCCAGCTGTAGAGCAGGCCTTTGTTGAAGTTGGAATACGACTCGCCGAGGGTCGGGGAGTTGAGGCGGTAGTAATCGACATACGACAGTGCCACCTCGGCCTTCACTTTCTTTGAGATGTTCAACATCGACCCGAAGTTGATGGTGGTCTGGTTGAGCTTGCAGTTGTCGATGATGGCATCGCTGCGTTCGTTGGTGGCCGACACCCTGACTGAGCCGAAGTCGCCGGCGTTCTGGAACGACAGTGAGTTGACGAATGAGTTCGAGTTATGGTAAAGCATCGAGAGGTTGTCCGGCTGTGGCGAGTAGTCACGCAGTGAGCCGTCCCACCATCTCATCTGCGTGCCGTCCATTACCGGTCCCCACGACACTGCGCCGCCATAGTATCCGAATGTGGTGTTTGTTGACTCTCCTTCGGGGCCGTTGTCGGAGCTGTAGGTGTCGTTGAACACGTAATTGCCGTTCTCGTCCTGCGTCAGTGCCGGCGTGTAGAGCGAGACGGGGCCGCCGTAGCCGTATTTGTTCTGCACGTCGCGGTAGCCGTAAGGTGTCGTGAGTTTGTATGATGTGGAGAAATTCAGCCCGAGGCCGCTTTGTTTCTTACCTTTCTTGGTGGTGATGAGCATCACGCCGTTGCCGCCGCGAGAGCCGTAAAGCGCCGCCGCGGTAGGTCCTTTCAGTATGTTGATGTCTTCGATGTCTTCCTGGTTGATGTTGTTCAAGGCTGTTCCCCAGTCCTGACCACCGCTCCAGTCGGTGACGCCGCCTTCGTTGGTCATCGGCACTCCGTCAACGATGATGAGCGGCTGGTTGTCGCCGAAGATGCTGTTATTACCGCGGATGACGATACGTGAGGAACCGCCCGTGACGCCGTCGGCGTTGATGATCTGCACGCCCGCCGAACGTCCGCTCAACGCACTCACGATGTTGTCGCTTCCCGACCGCGACAGCAGCTCGCCGCTGAAGTCCTCGGTGGCGTAGCCCAGCTCTCTCTTCTGTCGCTTGATGCCGAGCGCCGTCACCACGACATCGCCGAGCACCTGCGAGTCGGGACTCATCACTATGTCGATTTTCTTTCTGTTATTGACAGCCACCTTCATCGTTTTCATTCCGACAAATGAAAATTCAAGCGTGTCGTTGGCCGCCGTCCCGACGGAGTAGTCGCCGTCAAAACCTGTCACGGTGCCCGTGTTGTTGCTCAAGACGCGGACTGCCACTCCGGGGATACCTTCGTTATCCTCGCTCGAAGTGACGATACCTGTTACGATTAATTCCTGTCCGATGACTTGCATGGACAAGAAACAACATAAAATCAAAATGTAGATTTTCCTCATGAACGTAAAAAATTTTCAAACCACAAAAATAAACATTTTTTCAAACCGCCTGAAAAATAAAAAACATTATTTTTGCAATCGTTTGGAATTGAAAACTTTCGAATTAACATGGCTAAGGTAAAAACGGTTTTTTTCTGTAAGGAGTGCGGCAATGAATCGCCGAAATGGATAGGACACTGCCCCGGATGCGGTGCGTGGAACAGTTATGTCGAAGAGACGGTGGTGACCGGCAAAGACAGCAAGTCGGTTGCCAAAGATGTTGATTTAGCGCATTTTAAGTCAAAACCGATTCCGATAAAAGATGTGGTGAGCGCAGATGAGCGACGCATCGACATGATGTGCGGGGAGTTCAACCGCGTGCTCGGCGGCGGCCTCGTCCCAGGCTCCTTGGTGCTTCTCGGCGGCGAGCCCGGAATAGGGAAATCGACGCTGCTGCTGCAAGTGGCGCTTAATCTGAAAGACAAGAAAATCCTTTACGTCTCCGGCGAGGAGAGCCAGCAACAGATAAAAATGCGCGCCGACCGCATCGGGATAAAGAACGAAAACTGCCTTCTGCTCACCGAGACCGACACGCAGGAAATTCTGAGACATTTCAAGGAAGTGATGCCCGACATCATGGTCATCGACTCGGTGCAGACCCTTGAGTCGCCGAGTGTGGAGGCCACGGCCGGAAGCATCAGCCAGATACGTGAGACGGCGGCGGAGATGAACAAGATAGCCAAGACGTTCCATGTGCCGGTGTTCCTCATCGGACATATCACCAAAGAAGGCACCATCGCCGGCCCTAAGATTCTCGAGCATATCGTTGACACGGTGCTTCAGTTCGAGGGCGACCGTCACTACGGCTTCCGTATCCTGCGCACGGTGAAGAACCGTTTCGGCTCGTCGTCGGAACTCGGCATCTTCGAGATGAACGCCGCGGGGCTGCGTGAGGTGACGAACCCGAGCGAGATTCTGCTCTCACAGCGCGACTCCGATGTCAGCGGCATCGCCATCGCCGCGATGGTGGAGGGGATGCGCCCGATGCTCATCGAGACGCAGGCGTTGGTGAGCACGGCGGCTTACGGCACGCCGCAACGCTCATGCACAGGCTTCGACATCAGGAGGCTGAACATGCTCCTCGCCGTCCTGGAGAAACGCGCCGGATTCCGTCTCGGTGCCAAAGACGTGTTCCTTAACATCGCGGGCGGTCTGCGTGTCGAAGACCCTGCCATCGACCTCGCGGTCATGGCGGCGGTGCTGTCGTCGAGCGAAGACATCTCGCTTGACGGACGCACGGCGTTTGCGGCAGAGGTGGGGCTGTCGGGCGAAGTACGCGCCGTGAACCGCGTCGAGGCACGCATCGCGGAAGCCGACAAACTCGGTTTCAACAGAATCTTCATCTCAAAATACAGCGCAAAAGGCCTCGACATCAGCAAATATAATGTCGAAGTCGTGCCGGTGGCGACGATAGGGGAGCTGTATAAGAGACTTTTTTGAAAAAAAATCAAAAATACTCGTGCAACTTGTGTCAAAAAACCACCGCCCTGTTGTCGTTGATATGCCCTGCCGGGAAATCCCAGATGACTTGATAATCATAGTCTTTCACTTTCTCTGAAATGATTTCTTTCGCGGTCATGCCGAAAGGAACGGCGTTGTCGTGCATCTGCGTGAACGCCCCGACAACCAGGCCTTTCAGATGAGCGAGCTTCCCGGCGCGTTTCAACGCCGTCATCATGCGGTCGATGTGGTAGAGGTATTCGTCCAGGTCCTCGATAAACAGCCACTTGCCGTCGGTTTCGGGAAATAAGTCGGAACCAAGCATCGAGTACAGAACCGAGAGGTTTCCGCCGACAATCTCTCCATTTACACAATCTGTTTTGCGCTGTTTACCAGTCAAAGCGTCGTATAACGACTCCAACGCCTCTTTGGTATTGTTCGGGAAATTTATCGGCATCGTGGCGTGAATGCTCTGATAGCCAAGCTGTTGCATCTTCGCGTGAAGCACGGTGACATCGCTGTAGCCGACAATCCACTTCGGGTGTCCGGCAAACTTAGTGAAGTCGAGCCTGTCGATGATCCTTATCGTCCCGTAGCCGCCGCGGACGCAGAAGATGGCGGCGATGTCATCGCGGTCGAGATAGTGTTGAAGCACCGATGCGCGGAAGTCGTCATCGCCCGCAAATTGGTGATATTCAGCAAACAAGCGGTCGTCATAAACCGGTGTGAAGCCTTTGTCTTTCACCCAGTCCTCGGCGTGTTTTATCTCTTCGCGGCTTATCTTCCGTGCCGGCGCGACGAAGGCTATTTTAGAACCTTTCGTCAGATATTTCGGTGAAATCATGTTCAAAAAAATTTCTCAAAATTAGGAAAAAAACATATATCTTTGTGCAAATTTTTTCATTATGGCAAACCTTAAATCTTTACACGATTTTGTTTTAAACTGGACAGGCAAAGGCTATGAAAAAGGGGAGTCGCAGCCGTTCTGGATAGCTTTGCTTGAGGCTTTGGGCGTTGACAACGCGACGGAGTTCATCAGGTTTGAAGAGCAGGTTCACATCGACCGCACGGCCTTCATCGACGGTTTCATTCATTCCACAAAGGTTTTGATTGAGCAGAAGTCGGTTCAGAAAGACCTCGGCGCACCGATCAGGCAGTCGGACGGCTCGTTGCTCAATCCGTTCCAGCAGGCGAAACGCTATGCCGCGGAGTTGCCGTACAGCGTGCGTCCGCGTTGGATCGTGACGTGTAATTTCCGCGAGTTCTGGGTTTATGACATGGAGCAGCCTCACGTGGAGCCGCAGAGAATCCTTCTGCAAAATCTTGAAAAAGAACATTATAGGCTGAAGTTTCTGGTTGACCAGGGCAATGAGCAGCTGAAAAAGGAGATGGAGCTGAGCATCAAGGCCGGCGACCTGGTGGGCAGGATCTACGATGCGATTCTGCCGCAGTACGCCAATCCGGAGTCGCCGGAGACGTTGCAGTCGCTCAACCAGCTCTGCGTGCGTCTGGTGTTCTGTCTTTTCGCTGAAGACGCCGGGCTTTTCGGTGACAGGAACGAGTTTCATGATTATCTGTCGCAGTATCCCGCCAAGGAAACCCGACGTGCGTTGATGGAGCTTTTCAGGACTTTGGACACGCCCGTAGAGGAGCGCGACCCGTATCTCAACGATGACTTGAAAGCCTTCCCGTACGTCAACGGCAGTTTGTTTTCCGACGAAGACATTGAGATTCCGCAGTTTACGGAAGACATAAAGCAGCTCATCCTCACGAGGGCGAGTGAGGACTTCGACTGGAGCGAGATCTCGCCGACGATCTTCGGTGCGGTCTTCGAATCGACACTGAACCCGGAGACGCGACGCAGCGGCGGAATGCATTACACCTCGATAGAAAACATCCACAAGGTGATTGACCCGCTTTTCATGGACACGCTCAACGATGAGTTCTCGAAATGCGAGACGAAAAAGCAACTCGTTGACTTGCAGAACAAACTCGCACGTCTGAAATTCCTCGACCCGGCTTGCGGCAGCGGCAATTTCCTCACCGAGAGTTTCATCTCGCTGCGACGTCTCGAAAACAAAATCATCAGACGCTTGAAAGGCGGACAGATGATGTTAGGCACGATAGAGAATCCCGTCAAGGTTGACATACATCAGTTTTACGGCATAGAAATCAACGACTTCGCCGTCACCGTGGCGACGACCGCGCTCTGGATCGCCGAGTTGCAGATGATACGTGAGACGGCGAACATCATGGAGGCCGACATCGACAGCCTGCCGCTGACCGCCTACCATAACATCAAGGAAGGCAACGCGCTGCGTGTCAGCTGGACGCGATGGGAGGAACCTGACGAGACACCGACGATCTTTGCGAAGAAAACACGTGTTTACCGCTGTCAGAAAAATGACGAAAACACGAAATCACATGCAAACGAGGCTGTGCCGGTGTATGGCAAACTCAACCTGATAACCGAGGATTTGGATGTCATGCCCGAACAGCCTGAAACCTACTATGTTGATTTTGACTATATTATGGGCAATCCGCCGTTTGTCGGGGCGAGGATGAAATCGGAGGAGCAGGCGAAAGACATGCTTGACTTGTTCGGTAAAAACTGGAAGGACACGGGCAACCTCGACTACGTCGGCGGCTGGTATCTGAAGGCCGCGAGGGAGATGCAGTCGAATCCGAATGCCAAGGCCGCCTTTGTCTCCACAAACTCGATCACACAGGGAGAACAGGTGCCGATACTGTGGGATAATCTTTGCAACGTCCTGAATATCAAGATAGATTTTGCATACAAGACATTCGTTTGGGACAGCGACAGCAACCAAAAAGCTCACGTACATTGCGTCATCATCGGGTTCGGAAAAGACAGGCACGACGAGCGGCCCTGCAAGCTGTACAGCGACAGCGGGAAATTCCGCGAATGCAAGTACATCAACGCATATCTCGTTGAGGCACAGAACATTTTCGTCAAGTCACGGACGAAGCCGCTGTGCGACGTGCCTGAAATGGGAGTCGGCAGTCAGGCGATAGATGATGGTCATTTTATTTTTTCCGAAGAAGAAAAAGACGAGTTTATCAAAAAAGAACCAAAAACTGCAAATATGTTCCATCGTTGGTATGGTGCTGATGAATTTATTAACAACACAATTAGGTATTGTTTATGGTTGGGCGAATGTTCTCCATCCGACTTGAAATCAATGCCGCATTGTTATAAGTTGGTTGTTTCTGTCAGAGAATTTAGATTGGCAAGCAAACGAAAACAGACGCAAAAAGCCGCGGAATATTCTCATCGTTTTGCAATGACAGTCATACCAACCACAAACTATCTGCTCATACCGAGAGTATCGTCTGAAAAAAGACGTTATGTTCCGATAGGTTTTATGAGTCCTGATGATTTTGTCAATGATGCTGTCCAAATTATCCCCGATGCCACGCTTTACCATTTCGGCGTTCTCACCTCCAACGTCCACATGGCGTGGATGCGTGCCGTCTGCGGACGCCTGAAATCGGATTACAGATATTCCAAAGATGTGGTTTACAACAACTTCCCGTGGCCGGAACCGACTGGCAACCAACGCCTTAAGATTGAGCAGACCGCGCAGACCATTCTCGACGCCCGCGCAAAACATCCCGACTGCTCACTGTCAGACCTGTACGATGAAGTCACCATGCCCGTTGACCTCCGCCGCGCACATCATGACAACGACCGCGCGGTGATGTCGGCCTACGGCTTCGACACGAAGATGACTGAGAATGAATGGGTCGCAAAACTGCTGGAACTGTATAGGAAAATGACGGGACGCTGAAAAACAAAATTAAAAAAAATGTGTTGTTGTGGCTGGAAAGTTTATAACTTTGCAAATCGAATTTTGAAATGAAAAGACATCACACACATATCGTCGTTGCGGCGGCTCTGTGCCTGCTTATCAATATGATACATCCATATATCTCTCAAAATGAAGTGTATGGAAATGCCATCAATGATTTGCAGAAACAGGTTGAGACGTCGTTCAACATCTCGCACGACGTGATGTCGGCCCCGCATTTTCAGAATACAATTCCTGCGCCGCACGTCCAGTTCACATCGCTGAAAAAAGTCCAAACCACGACCAACAACACCGTGATTCCAAAACGGTACCCAATCAATTTCAAGTTTTTCGGACCAAAGACCTCCCCGCAGTCGCTGTGCTGCTTCGCCTCGCCCAACGATTTCTTCGTGGTAATGCTGAGGCATCTGATAATTTGATCAGAGGTTAGTGATTAGAGATTAGAGAATGTAATTATGCGATGGCTGAATGCCGTTGCAGCCGACTTTTTTTCAAATTTGAATTATATGAATACCACAACAATATTATCAGAAAACATAAACAACTGCAAGCTCCCGGATGTGGAGAGAAAAACGAATTTCGTATCACTCACCTTGGGTTTCGTACTCGTCGCGTTGGCGGTCGTCCTGTTCGTCCTGTCGGGAAATGCCGAGAACAACCTCGGCTCTTCGACGGAGGTCTTTTTCGGTGTCATTGCCATCGGCATTGCACTTTATCTTATTTTCGGACAGAGAAACAAACTGATTGACACGTCAACAGGCTCTGTTGTTTCAAAAGACCATATATATTTCAGTGCCAATGATTTACACGGCATAAAAGTTGCTTTGGCAAACAAGGACTTTGACGGCTTTGACAACGTCCGGCGGCAGCCCGACGGAAATGTCCAAGTCATATTCTTTTTCTCAAGCGACAACAGATACATCGCCATCCAGGTGCAGAAATACGAGCCGTTCGAGTATAAACCGTGTTCCGAGGTTTACGTCTTCCGCGGCGATGACGCGGAGAGACTCATCGGGAAACTGAAATCAAGCAAGTAATTGTTGATTCATTGAGGTTAGTCATTCAGAAAAGTGTCGTCGCAAAGTCGGCACTTTTCTGTGATTCAAAGATTTAAAATTTAAAGATTTATCTGATGTGTCTTTGGGGCGGACTGCGACAAGGCTGCCTTGGAGCTGTTTTTCAGATATTTTTTTCATGACGTGAATAGCGACTTTGAGTATGTAAAATTAAATTTGCTGTCGTATGGAAAAAAGATGTACCTTTGCACCTGTTTTGGACAACTGATTAAGTTGGACCAATCCGAAGCAATGCTCATTGTGGCTGACTTTGCGAATCAGGTATCGGGTTCTGCTGATGAGGTGAAGAAATCGAATAAACAGAACCTGCCTTATCAATAATTTAGGTATGAAGAAATTATTATTTGCAAGTGTAGTGCTCACAGTCATCCTGTGTTCATGCGCCGGCAATTCCGGCAATCCTGTAGTAAAATGCAGCAATGGCAGCTTTGTAGGCCGCGTCGAGGACAACGGTGTTCTGTCGTTCAAAGGGATCCCTTATGCCAAGGCTCCCGTAGGTGATTTGAGGTGGAAAGCCCCACAAGCTCCCGAACATTCAACCGAGACTTTCGATGCCGGCGAGTTCGGTCTCGCGGCTCTTCAGGCATATTCCCCGAGCGAGGTCGCCAGTTCTTGCCCTAAAGGTGAAAACTGCCTTACCCTCAATGTCTGGACCAAGGATCTGAAGACCAAGGATAAGCCGGTGCTTTTCTAGATACACGGCGGCTCATATTCTTATGGCGGCACCGTTGACCCGCTGTATTATGGAAAATGCTTGGTAGGTGATTACGAAGACGTTCGTGATGTCGGGCCCTATGGACCTCACCTTCACCGAGAAAGTATATGACCAGTGGGATCAGGCTGGCTGCTGAAAGTCACAGGCTGCAAGAATATGGACGAGTTGATGGCTCTCTCCGAGGATGAACTCGTCAAGGCGATGGAGACCGACGACCCTCTCGGATTTTATTACTGGATATGCATGCAAGGATTTGAGGATAATATCAGAAAGGCTATGGGCGAGAATGCCGGAATAGCCGACAAATTCATCGCAAGCGTCAAGGACCGTCAGGACGAGATGAGCGAGAAATACCCGATGATATGGGAACGCACCGAATTCCTTAACGAGATGCGCTTCCGTATTGGCAGTATCCTGATGGCTCAGAATCACGCCAATGCAGGCGGAAAGGGAAAGACCTACATGTATTTCTTCGGCAAGGGCTATGACCCGACAGTTATTCCGGACGAACCTTGGCTCGGAGCCTGCCACGCCTGCGAACTCACATACGCTCTCAATAACAAGGAATATACAGCAGGTGGTCCGTATGATCAGGAACTTATGAAGAACTTCAGTGGCGCGATTGTATCCTTCGCCAAAAATGGAGACCCCAGCCAGCCTGGCATTCCATGGGGAGAATACGACACCGTCTCACGAAACACTATGGTCATCGGTCGCGATGCCTCAATGTATATGGAAAGCGATCCGAAGAAAGAACAGCGTGAGATGCTTCTTCCAATCTTCTACGATTATTGGATTAACCAGTAAGACACTGTTCCATTGTGTGCGGTATCCCGCTGGAAGAAAGACAACACTCAGCCGAAGAAAACTCCTGCCGACACTGTTGTTTACGGAAAAAGTTACTCTACGTCTTTGGTGACGAAGTCGGCGGCTTGCTTTCGCGAAGGCTTAAGGAAACTTTGGAATGAAGAAGAACATTATTATTTGTGCGGTACTGTTGATGGTTGCCCTCACACCGGCATTTGCCCAGGTGGAGGGCAGCCTGAAGGCAGACGGGGCGTGGAATTTCAAGGAGAGCAATACGGAAAATGCCGACTTCAAGCTGAAATACAAAGGAAAAAAATTCTACATCGGAACCAGACTTTTTGCCGGCCACAGTTACCTGCCTTCAACGCAGACTACCGCCCTTCTTGATGCGAAGAAGGAACAGCGTGAGTATTACAAGGGCGAGGAAAAAACGATGAATCCGAGATGGCTCGATGCTGGAGCCGACATCGGCTTGCTTTTGACTATAACAGGACAATAGCCCGACCCGACTACAAGAAACTTTGTCCTACGTTGATCATAGGCGAATCTGAAGGTGAATATACCATAGGAAACACGGATCTGCTGCCGGAAGCCACAGACTTGTTCAATCTGGGATATACTTATACCAAAGGCATTTTTGTCACTAAGTTTGACATCAATTACCGCGATAAAAAGAATACGGCAGAGAAAGTTATCGACAGGGAAACTCCAATACCGGAGTCAGACCCCAAGATTAAAATCATCCATACGTGGATCAACAACAAGAGGCAGGAATCATACGGCGCGAAGCTGGATTTCAAAATGAACGGAAATGACGTGAAGGCTGAGATATGGGCAAGGTTCAATTATGATAGATACTGGAAGGACGGCAAGGTTAACAAGAATAACTTCAACTACGAGCTCGGGACATCTGTGGATGTATGCCTGGATGAAACGACGAAACTCTCCTCCAGCCTTGCGTACGTCAGTGCAAGGCAGTCGGAATACAACCTCAAAGGAGAGGACATTCTTGCCAATTTGCGTTTCTCGAAAACCATCATCAAGGGTCTGGACCTGTATCTGGAACTCAAGGATATAGTTGACAAGGACATCTATGAAGAGACATGGAATGCCGATTTGAACTATCTCAAGATAGTTACTAACAAGCCGATGCGCAGGGCTGTGCTGATAGGCATCAACTATGTCTTTTAGACCAACATCTTCCCTGATGTGATATTATCTTTACCCGCCACGGGTAAAATCCTGTCCGAAAAATATTATCATGTAAAAAATTCATGTCCCGAAACAAATTTTTTGTATTTTTGCAGATTAATAAAATTAGAAGAAAAAATTAACGTTAATAACAAAACCGGTATCGGAACATATCTATTGAATTATGACGAAAGACGAAAAATTTGTCGAAGAAGGCTTGACCTACGACGACGTTCTGTTAATTCCAGCTTATAGCGACATCATTCCCCGTGATGCCGATTTGAGGACCAATTTCTCACGCCACATCATGCTTAACATACCTATCGTGACAGCCGGCATGGACACTGTCACGGAGGCTCCGATGGCCATCGCCATCGCGCAGGAAGGCGGCATCGGCGTGCTTCACAAAAACATGACGATAGAGCAGCAGGCCGCCGAGGTCACCAAGGTGAAACGCGCCGAAAACGGCATGATTATCAACCCTGTCACCATCAGGGAAGGCGCTCTCGTATGCGACGCCCTCAAGCTCATGAATGAATATCACATCGGCGGCATCCCGGTGGTCAACGACGACAACAAACTCGTCGGCATCGTCACAAACCGCGACCTCCGCTTTGAACGCCGCACCGACCGCCCGATCTCGGAAGTCATGACAAAGGAAAACCTCGTCACCACAACGGAGTTCACCGATTTCGCCACGGCAGCCGAGATTCTCCAGGAACACAAGATTGAGAAACTTCCTGTCGTTGACAAGCAGAACCATCTCGTCGGACTCATCACATACAAGGACATCATCAAGATCAAGACCAAGCCTAACGGCGCGAAGGACTCCCTCGGGCGTCTGCGTGTCGCCGCCGCGGTGGGTATCACATACAACACCATGGAGCGTGCCCACGCTCTCGTCGATGCCGGCGTCGATGCCATCGTCGTTGACACCGCCCACGGACATTCGCAGAACGTGTTCAACGTGACGAGACAGCTCCGCAAGGAGTTCCCGAACATTGACTTGGTCATCGGCAACATCGCGACAGCCGAAGCCGCACGCGACCTCGCCAAACTCGAAGTAGATGCCATCAAGGTCGGCATCGGGCCTGGCTCCATCTGCACCACACGCATCATCGCCGGCATCGGCGTGCCGCAGCTCACGGCGGTGTATAACGTCGCACAGGCATTGCAGGGCACAGGCATACCAGTCATAGCCGACGGCGGCATCCGTTACACAGGCGACATCGTCAAGGCCATAGCAGCCGGCGCCTCCACAATCATGGCAGGCTCGCTGTTCGCAGGCGTCAACGAGTCACCGGGCGAGACAATCATCTTCGAAGGCAGGAAATACAAGACATACCGCGGCATGGGTTCGCTCGAGGCGATGCAGAAAGGCTCCAAAGACCGTTATTTCCAGGATATGGAAGACGACATCAAGAAGCTCGTCCCGGAAGGCATCGTAGGCCGCGTGCCGTACAAAGGCAGTCTCTCGGAAGTGGTGTATCAGCTCGTAGGCGGTCTCCGCGCAGGCATGGGCTACACAGGCTCACACACCATCGAGGAGCTGCATAACGCTCGTTTCATCAAAATCACGGCGTCGGGGATGCGCGAGAGCCACCCGCACGACATCACAATCACCCGCGAGTCGCCTAACTACAGCACAAAAGCGTAATAGTAAAAAGTAGAAAGTAAAAAGTAGAAAGTAAAAACGAAATGAACAGAATAAAAATTTTAGCATTAGTGTTTGCGATGTTGCCGATGGCTGTTTCGGCACAGAGCTGGAAATCAAAGACCATGATGACAATCGGCGACAGGGACATCACCGCCGGTGAGTTCATGGGAATTTATGAGAAAAACAACGTCATGGGCGAGGTCCTCGATAAGAAAACCGTCGATGAATACCTCGACCTCTTCGTTGATTTCAAACTGAAAGTCATTGAGGCTGAAAGTCTTGGCATGGACACCCTCACAAAATTCAAGAAAGAGTTCAAGAGCTATCGCAACCAATTGGCGAAACCTTACTTCTCAAATGATGAGATCAACGAGAAGCTCATGGAAGAGGCTTACGAACGCATGCAGTGGGACATCAACGCGGCTCACATTCTTGTGAAATGCGACGCCCACGCTGTTCCGGCCGATACGCTGAAGGCTTATCATAAGGCGATGAAAATCCGCGAGCGCATCATGAAAGGCGAAGACTTCAACGCCGTGGCTATGGAAGTCTCCGACGACCCGTCGGCACGCGATATGAAAGAGATACCAGGCAAACGCCGCGCAATGAAAGGCAACGGCGGCGAACTCGGTTATTTCTCGGCCTTCGACATGGTTTATCCATTTGAGTCAGGCGCGTACAACACCAAAGAAGGCGAGATCTCAATGCCGGTGCGCTCAAGCTTCGGCTACCATATCATCAAGGTGAACAGCAAGACACCGGCCTGCGGCATCATCAATGCTGCACACATCTTCCTGCAAGTCGATGAAAACGACCCTACCAAGACCGACTCGCTCGTTGCTGAAAAGGCAAGGAACGTGTATAAGGAGATTGAGGCCGACGGGAAAAACTGGAATGTCATGGTCAACAAATACACCGACGACAGAGGCACCGTCGTGAGCAACGGCAAACTCTCCCCGCGCCGCGTGAGTCAGATAGTGCCGGAGTTCATCACGGCGGTGAAAGGCCTCCAGCCGCGCGAGTTCTCGGAGCCTGTCAAGACAGACTACGGCTACCATATCATCCGCCTCATCAGCTGCAACGGCGCGAAAGACTACACCGAAGAGAAAGAGAATATCAAGAAACGTATCGAGAAAGACATGCGCGCCAGCGTCAGCGAAGAGATTGTCATGAAGAGACTCATGAAAGACAATAAATTCAAGGAAAACGTGAAGGTGAAAGACGCATTCATCGCATCTATCGACAGCACGCTCACACAAGGCGCTTTCGTCGTGTCACCCGCGGTTGATGTTAACAAAGTCATCTTCAAAATCGGCAAAGACAAATACACAGTCCAGAATTTCATCGATTATATCGTTGATAACCAGAGAAGTGAACCTTTCCTGCAGCCGGCTGAATACGCATACGAACTCTATAACGAATTTAAGAAAAAATCGGTGTTCGACTATGAAGATGCACATCTCGAGGCCAAATACCCTGAGTTTAATATGCTCGTCAGTGAGTATCATGACGGCATTCTTCTGTTCGATCTAATGGAAAAGGAAGTCTGGAACAAAGCCGTGAAAGACACGTTGGGCATCCAGCAGTATTATGAGGAGCACAAAGGCGAGTATGTCTGGGGCGACCGCGTGAACGCGATGGTCATCACCACCATGAAGCCGGAGTTGGTTGATACTTTGGAAATCATTGCCAATCAGGATCTTGCCTTTGATTCCGTCAGGGCGATAGTGAAGGGCGACAGCAAATTCAACAACGTGTCGGTGAAGAGAGTGTTCTTCCAGAAAGGCGACAATGTTGATGTCGATGCCATGCCTTGGGAGGCAGGCAAGGTGGCGGTCGTGCCTTCGACGGTTGACAAGACCACCAAGATATACAAGATTCTCGAGGTGCGCCAGCCGGAGCCGAAGACTTTCAAGGAGACGAGAGGCACCGTGACATCAGCATATCAGGCACAGATGGAAAAAGAATGGCTGAAAATGCTCCGCGGAAAGTACTCGGTGACCGTCAACGAGAAAGTCTTGGAGAAGGTAAAAGCATACTACGAGTAGTATCTGTTGAGCTTTGACAGCTGTTTGTGCAGTTCTGAAGCATTTTTATTTTTAAAAATTCAAAAAATGAAAATTAAAGGGATTATTATTGCCATTGCGTTGTTAATATTCTGTAAGACAACAATTTACGCGCAAGAAGAGCAGATTATCGACAAGGTCGTGGCTGTTGTCGGACAGAACATCATATTGCAGTCGGACATTGAAGAGCAATACAAGCAATACCGGCTTCAGGGCGGCATCAAGGGAAGCGCAAAGAGCATCAGATGCCAGATTTTGGAGGATCTGCTTTTCCAGAAACTGCTGTTGAATCAGGCGGAACTCGACAGTATCGAGATCACTCCCGAACAGATTGAGAGCGAGATGACCCAGCGAATCAGATATTTCGTCGCACAGCTCGGCTCGGAGGAGAATCTCGAGAAGATGTATAACAAGACCATGCTTGAAATCAAGGATGAGATGCGTAAGTTCTTGAAAGAGAAGTATTTGTCGGAGCAGGTTCAGGCAAAGATCGTGGAAGGCGCAACAGCGACCCCAGCCGATGTGCGCGACTTCTTCCGCAGCATCCCGCAGGATTCCATCCCGATGATTAATTCTGAATACGAGATAGCGGAACTCGTGAAGAAACCGCCAATCACCCTCGATGAGAAACTCGCCGTGAAAGACAGACTCTATCAGCTTCGCAGCAGAATCCTGAAAGGCGACAGGTTCTCGACCTTGGCGTTGCTTTACTCCGAAGACCCCGGTTCGGCCAAGAAAGGCGGTGAGCTTGGCTTCCACGGAAGAGGTGAGTTCGCCCCCGAGTTTGAAGCCACGGCATTCACCCTTAAGGAAGGCGAAATATCGGAAGTCATTGAGACTGAGTTCGGTTTTCATATCCTTCAGCTCATCGAACGCCGCGGCGATTATGTCAATGTGCGCCATATCCTGCTGACAGCGAAAGTCGCGCCCGAGGCACTCCAGAAAGCCTACGACGAACTCGACTCCATCGCCAACCTCATCAGAAACGACAGCATGACATTCGACGAGGCGGTCAGACGCTTCAGCGATGAAGACAACAAAGTCAGCGGCGGCGTGCTCGTCAACGAGATGACAGGCGGCACCCTGTTCGCGCCGGAAGACCTCGACCAACAGGTGGCCGGCGTGATAAACAGTCTTCAGGTCGGTGAGGTCAGCAGCCCGGTGCCGATGAAGACAAAAAAAGACAAAGATGCCTACAGATTGTTGATTGTCAAGAGGAAAACACCAGCCCATAAGGCAAATCTCAAAGACGACTATGCACTTATCCAGAACTGGACAATGCAGAAAAAACGCGAAGAAGCCATCAATAAATGGATAAAATCCAAGTCGAACAAATCGTATGTGAAGATATGTGACGAGTTCTGCACGTGCGATTTCCAATTTGACTGGTCAGTTACCGAATAGAATCATGTATAATTCAGACGTTGAAGGCGCAAAAGCCTTGGTTGAGAAATATCAGTTGCTGAAAAAGGAAATCGGCAAGGTCATTGTCGGACAGAACGATGTGATTCACGACACCATACTGTCGATTTTCTGTCAGGGACATGTACTCTTGGTTGGAGTTCCTGGTCTTGCAAAGACATTGTTAATCAACACAATAGGGCGGGCACTCGGGTTGAGTTTCAGCCGTATACAGTTCACCCCCGACCTCATGCCGTCGGACATCGTCGGGACGGAGATCCTTGATGAGTCGCGGCAGTTCAAGTTCGTGAAAGGCCCTGTCTTCGCGAACATCGTCCTCGCCGATGAGATAAACCGCACGCCGCCCAAGACGCAGGCCGCGCTTCTCGAGGCGATGCAGGAGAAAAACGTAACTGTTTCCGGAAAGACATACAAACTTGACGCGCCGTTTTTCGTGCTCGCCACGCAGAACCCGATAGAGCAGGAGGGCACATACCCGTTGCCGGAGGCGCAGCTCGACCGTTTCATGTTTAACCTCAATCTTGATTATCCGACCTACGAGGAGGAAATTGCGGTGGTGAAAAACACCACAGCCGCTATTAATAATAATGTGTCGGCGGTGATGAACGCCGAGGAGATTCTTTATTTCCAGCAGCTTGTGCGTCGCGTGCCGGTTCCGGATAACGTGTATGAATACGCGGTGGCGTTGGTCTCAAAGACCCGTCCAGGCACCGAACGCGCTCATGAGTGGGCCGACAGGTATCTCAGCTGGGGCGCGGGTCCGCGTGCATCGCAATATCTCATCATCGGGGCAAAAGCCAACGCGCTGTTGTGCGGCAAATACTCGCCCGACATCGAGGATGTGAAAAAGGTCGCGGTGCCGGTATTGCGTCATCGTTTGGTCAGAAATTATACCGCACAGGCCGAAGGAATAGGCATCGAAGAGATAATTTCGAGGCTGTTTTAGAGAGTGAGCAACCACCATCGGAAAAGACGGTCGGAAATCAGATAACAGTCTTTGTCTTTATTTACTAATCGTCTGTCAATCAGGCCTTTGAGTGATGCTTGCGACGAACTCGCCGACTTGAGGTTGTATTTCTTTATGAAATTTCCCGAGGTAAATTCGGTCGCCCTTCCTTCCTTTGCAATTGCGAAAAGAAGCTCTTTCTGACGAATTGAAATGTCAGACAAGATGTTGACATACATGAACGACTGCTTTTTAAGCAAAGTGTCGAAAGACATGTCGAAAAGCTCTCGGGTAACACATCCGTTCTTTGGTGTTATTGAATATAACTCATTCATAATCATCTGAATGTACAATGTCACTCCGTCTGCTTTTGAGTATGCAAGTTTCACAAAATCTTCCGAGATGTTTTTCTTGTTCTCTTCAAACAGCCCGATTGCAAAGGTTTTGTATTTCTCAAAATCAATTTTGTCGAGCTGCATGAATGTCGCACTTTGATAGAACGGCTTGGCCGCAGAGTTAAACATGTTGATTAGCATATCCTTTTCACTGCCGGCAAAGATGAATGTGCAGTTCGGACAATGTTGGATTTTTGTTCTCAACAACGCTTCAACATTTGATTCTGAATACTTTCCGATTTGCTGAAACTCATCAATCGCCACAATGCACGGTTTTTCCGAATTGTCGATATACGAGAAAATCTCGTCAAGTGTTGTCTCTGGAGAAACGATGTCGCCAATCGACAATTCGAACGATGGTTCACCCGTATTTGCGTCTATTTTGAAGTTTCCTCTTAAAGAAGTGAAAATATTCAGGAATTTTTCTATTATTTTTTTGCCTTTTGGCTTTAATTTTTTTGTTATTTCTTTACCAAAAACATACACAAATTCTTGAAAAGAGTTGGTCGCATATATATCAAATGAAAAAATATTGTAGTTTTTGGCTATGTTTTTTTGCCCTAAACAATGACATATAAGCCCCGTCTTGCCTAATCTTCTTTCTGATACAAGAACAGTATTTCTGCTGTTTAATAAATTATTAATCAGTTCATTACTTTCAATTTCCCTGTCACAAAAATAATGCTCACCTGCATATTTCCCTATAACAAATGGGTTGTTTAACTCTTTCATTTTTTATCATATTTATAATAATTGCAAAAATAATAATTGTTTTTATAATAATATAAAAATTTTTCACTTTTTTCGCTCCATGTGAAAAATTAATACTATTTTTGCGGTGTATTAGTTATATAGTACAGTATGATAAAACTCGAGGGAATAAACAAGACATATTTCGGGGCGCAGCCGTTGCATGTGCTGAAAGGGATAGATCTTAACGTGGAGGAAGGCGAGCTGGTCTCCATCATGGGAGCGTCGGGCTCCGGCAAATCGACATTGCTCAACATCCTCGGCATTCTCGACAACTACGACGACGGCAATTATTATCTCGCCGGCAAGTTGGTGAAAAACCTGTCGGAAAACCAAGCCGCGGAATATCGCAACAAGATGATCGGTTTCATTTTCCAGTCATTCAACCTGATACCTTTTAAGACGGCGGTGGAGAACGTGGCGTTACCGCTTTATTATAAAGGTGTTCCGCGAAAAAAACGCAACATGATGGCGATGGAGTATCTCGACCGTTTCGGCTTGAAAGATTGGGCTGAGCATTATCCCAACGAGCTTTCCGGCGGACAGAAACAACGCGTCTCTATAGCACGCGCCTTGGTGACATCGCCGAAAATAATCCTCGCCGATGAGCCGACGGGTGCGTTAGACAGCAAGACTTCCATCGAGGTGATGAGGATTCTTCGCGAGGTCAACGCGTCGGGAATCACAATGATTATTGTGACACATGAGAGAGGAATTGCGAATCTGACAAACAAGATTGTCCATCTTAAAGACGGAGTCATTGAAAATATTGAAGAAAATAATGTGAAAAGCGTTGATTTTGAAAGAGAAGTGAAATAAAGTTAAGAGATTAAAGAGGAGAGTTAAGAGAAGTTGAAGACTTTAAATATTTAAAACTCCACTCTTAACTCTCAAAACTAAAAACTGTTATAAATGGATTTTTGGTCGGAGATATTCATGGCGTTGCGGCGCAACAAGCTGCGGACGATTCTCACGGGGTTCGCGATCTCGTGGGGCATCTTCATGCTCATCATCCTGCTGTCGGTCGGCAACGGCCTGAAAAACGGCGTGAACACGAATTTCGCCGACCGCGCAAAAAACACATATACCATCTGGTCGAGCGAGACGGAGCTGCCGTACAAAGGCCACAAGGCGAACCGCTGGATCGCTTTGTCGGACAAAGACATCGAATACCTTGAAAATCATTTATATCACGTTGACGAGGTGTCGCCCGTCTTCTCGAAAGGCGGCACCCTTATCTTTGAAGACAAGTCGAAGGCGGTGCAGGTTGAAGGCGTGCGGCCAATTTACAAAAACATCCAGGGCATCAAGATAATGGAAGGCCGTTTCATCAATGATAACGACATGAAAACCAAGGCGAAGGTGGTTGTCATCGACAAGACCACCGCCGAGCTTATCAGTGAGAAAATCAATCCTGACAAAGAGCGAGAAAAAACTGTAAATGTCAGGAAAACAAGGAAATCCAAGAAAAAAGACGTTTCCATTTTGGGACAGCTCGTGATGATAAACGATATCAATTACACCATCATCGGAGTCTTTGAAGGTCAGATGTGGGGCAACATGGGTCAGTGTTATGCGCCGTTCTCGACGATGCAGCAGATTTATAATGAGAACAACAAGTATTACCAGCTTTCGTTCACCACCAAAGGCCTCGACACCAAGGAGGAAAATGAGAGTTTCCGCAAGGAGCTGAAACGCAACATGGCTCTGCTGCACGAGTTTTCGCCCGATGACCAGCGCGGCGTTTGGATTGACAGTCAGATGCTTAACGCATTGGAAACCAATAAGATTTTCAACACAATAAATATTTTCATCTGGGTCATCGGCATCGCCATGCTGATTTCCGGTGTCGTCGGCGTGACGAACATCATGCGCATCACCGTCAAGGAGCGGACCGTTGAAATCGGAATCAGGAAGGCTCTCGGTGCCAAGCCGCGGTCGATACTCATGTCGATAGTGATGGAGGCTCTTCTCATCACCACGGTGTTCGGCTACGCCGGGATGTTCGTCGGGATGGGCTTGATGGAGGTAATCAACAAAATCATGGAGACCGTCAATGCCGGAAAGGGTGCTAATGAAGCGGCGGTTTTCCTGAACCTGAGCGTTGACATAAAAATTGTGTTCATGGCTACTATCGTGTTGATAATCAGCGGTGTCATTGCCGGACTTGCTCCGGCGTGGAAAGCCGTGAACGTGAAACCGGTTGAGGCCATGAACAACAGGAGTTAAAAGTGTTGAGTGTTGAGAGTTGAGAGTTGAGAGTTGAGAGTGTTTGTAGAGATGTGTGGCGGCACGAACAAATATTAGAATGAAAAATAATTTAAATGTTTGATATAGACAATATTAACGAGATTTGGCAGACGATTGCCCGAAACAAGACGCGGAGCGTCCTGACGGCGTTCGGTGTGTTCTGGGGTATCTTCATCCTCGTGATCCTGCTGTCGTGCGGCAACGGCTTCAAAAACGGCATGATGCGTCAGATTGAAGGATTCGCCACCAACTCGGCGTTCGTCTTCCCCATGCCGACGTCAGAAGCATACAAGGGCTATCAGAAAGGCCGTCATTGGGAATTCGATATGTCTGATATTCAGTCAATTGTGAGAAATGTGAATGGAATCGACATCATCACTCCGGTTACCAGCGTCTATACATACAATGGTGACAACAACGTCTTTTACAGCACGAAAGGCGGCTCCTTCGGGATAAAAGGCATCAGTCCTGAATATAACGAGGTCGAGCGGAGCAAGCTGCTGTATGGCCGTTTCATCAATGAGACTGACATCATCGAGGGCAGGAAGGTCTGCGTCATCGGAAAGAAGGTATATGAAGACATCATCGGACTCGACAAGGACCCCGTCGGGTTGATGATTAAGGCGAGAGGTATTTATTATCAGGTGGTTGGCGTGGTGCAGACGTATAACGAGAATGTGATGATCAACGGAAACCTGAATGAGACGGTGCTGCTTCCGCTCACGACGATGCAGAAGGCGTATAATCTCGGCGACAAGTTCGAGCTTCTTGTGTTCACGGCTGCTAAAGGCTCGAATATCAAAGATTTACAAGAATCAGTAAAGGACATCATAAAGGAACGGCACGACATTTCGCCCACCGACAACGAGGCGGTGATGTCTGTTGATTTCGAGCAGCTTTTCAAGGTGTTTGAGGCTCTTTTCACCGGCATCGCCGTGCTGATTTGGATTGTCGGCATCGGCACCTTGATGTCGGGTGTCGTCGGCGTGAGCAACATCATGCTTGTCACCATCAAGGAACGCACGCGCGAGATAGGCATCCGCCGTGCGCTCGGCGCGAAGCCGTCGTTGATAATCAAGCAGATAATGGAAGAGAGTCTGCTTCTTACGGTGCTTGCCGGAATAGTAGGCCTCGTCATAGGTGTCGCGATAATGGCGGCGGTCGCCGTCGTCGTCGGGAAATCCGCATCGGAGATGGTGATGTTCCTCGACCCGAGCATCAGTTTCGGCACAGCGATAGCTGCAATGGTGATTATCATCATGTCGGGTCTGCTGGCGGGCATCCTTCCGGCGAAACGCGCGACACAAATAAAAGCCATCGACGCAATTCGGGAGGAGTGATTTTTAGATTAGAGAGGAGAGATTAGAGAGGAGAGAGAGAACCGCGTCAGCGGTTCCATATCCGTAGAAAACGGAAATGTGAAATTGAATATATGAAAACGAAAATTAATTTAAATATAATATGAAAAGATTTTTTAAGATTTTGTTTATCATTGCGTTAGTCGCAGCAGTAGTATGGACATTCGTTTATTTGTTCAAGAAATCGAAGCCGAAGGAAAAGACGTATGAGTCGATAGAGGCGGTCACGGGCACCATCGAGAAGAAGACCGTAGTGACGGGGCAGATCAACCCGCGCGACGAGGTGGCGGTGAAGCCGCAGGTGTCGGGAATCATCGCCGAAATCTACAAGGAAGCCGGTCAGACCGTCAGGAAAGGCGACGTCATCGCCATGGTGAAAATCATCCCCGACGTGAGCAGCCTCGCAAGCTGTGAGTCGCAGGTGAAGATGGCGAAGCTGAATCTGGATAACGTCGAACGGACGCATGACCGTCAGAAGACGTTGAAAGACAAAGGGTTAATATCATCGGAAGCATTTGAGAAGTCGGAGCTTGAGTACGAGCAGGCGAAAGAGAATTACAGCAACGCCCTCGACCAGCTCAACATCGTCAAGGAAGGAATCTCGAAAAACGCTTCGGAGTACAGCAACACGAACATCAAGTCAACAATCGACGGGATGATCCTCGACGTGCCGGTGAAAGTGGGCAACAGCGTCATCAACTCCAACACCTTCAACGACGGCACGACCATCGCCACCGTCGCCGACATGAGCGACATGATCTTTGAGGGCAAGATGGACGAGACGGAAGTCGGGCGCATCAGCGAAGGGATGCCTATGGTGATCACCATCGGGGCGATGAACGACAGGAAATTTGACGCGGTGCTCGAATACATCGCGCCGAAAGGCACACAGGAAAATGGCGCCGTCTTCTTTAAGATGAAAGCGAAAATGTTTGTGCCTGAAGACGTTACGCTTCGTGCCGGCTATAGCGCCAACGCCGAAATCATCATTGAGAGCGAAAAAGACGCCGTCACCATCCCAGAACGTTGCGTGATTTACAAAAACGACAGCACCTTTGTGTATAAGGACGATGTGAAGACACCCATCATCGTCGGACTCTCCGATGGCATCAACATCGTCGTGAGAGAAGGCCTCGAGGTCGGAGACAAGGTCCGCGGAAACGAGACCGTGAAGTAGAAAGTGGAAAGTAGTGGTAACATATTAGTGATAACATGAAAAGACACCTTATATTAATAACGATTCTTGCGCTTTCGTTCTCGATGAAGGCGCAGCAGAAAGTGTGGACTCTTGAGCAGTGCATCGACTATGCCATGGAGCATAATGTGGCGGTCTTGCAGAGTAAGATGAATCAGGAGACAGCTGAATATCAATACAAAATGGCGAAAAACGCGTGGCTTCCGTCGCTCAATGCTAATGCGGCGGAGGGCTTCGGCTTCGGGATGTCGCCTTCGGCAAACGGAATCTATGTCCCGAACAACTCGTCATCAACGTCGTTCGGCATCTCGATGGATATGCCGGTCTTCAGCGGACTGAACATCTATAACCGTCAGAAATCCAACGAGTTGAATCTTCAGGCCTCGGAGAAAGACCTCGAGTCGGTGAAGTTCGACCTCAAACTTGCCATCATGGGATATTACATGCAAGTGGTTTATAACAAGGAACTTAAGACTATTGCCGAGAAACAGCTCGCCCTGACGCAGGAGCAGCACAGCAAGACGCAGGAACTCTATGCCGTCGGGATGGTGGCAGAGTCGGACGTCTATGAGAGCGCGGCGCAGGTGGCGACGGCGAAGTCATCACTCGTTCAGGCTGACAACACCTTGATGCTCAGTCTCCTTGACTTGGCGCAGGCTCTCGACATTGACGACGTCACCGGTTTCGATGTCGTGTCGCCGGAGAGTTTCAACGAGAAACAAAATATAGTTCTGCCGTCACAGGATGACACATATAACCACGCCATCGTCAGCATTCCGAGGATGCAGGCGGAGAACCTTCGGCTCGAAAAGACTTATTACGACCTGAAATCGGTGAAGTCGGCGTGGTATCCGCAGCTGAGCTTCTACGCGGGCTTCTCCGACAACTATTACCGTTATTTCAACAGCGGCATCGCTAATGAGCCGTTCGGCGAACAGCTGAAAAACAACGGACGCACGAGTGTAGGACTGCAACTCAGCATCCCTATCTTCAACAGGATGCAGACGAAATATAATGTCGCGGCGGCGAAGATTTCCATTAAGAATCAGGAACTTACAATCGACAACGAAGAGTTGAAACTGAAGAAGGAGATACAGCAGGCTTATTACAACGCCCTCGCCGCCGAACAGAAATACGACGCCTCACGTGAGAGCTTCAACGCCGCAGAGATGGCTTACCGCTTCTCGAGCGAGAGCTACACCGCCGGAAAAGCCACGTTGCTCGAACTCAACGAGAGCAAAAACCGCCTCTTCAAGTCGGAAAGCGAAATGCTCCAGGCAAAGTACGAATACCTATATAGAGTGAAAGTCTTGGAGAAATACAATGAGTAGTTTGGAGAGTTTAGAGTTGAGAGTTAAGAGTGGAGAGACTTATTCGTGTTATTCGTTCAATTCGTGGTGAATCCATTCGTGTTATTCGTGAAATTCGTGGTGATTAATTCGTGGTGAAATATGAAGGTTTTATTGACAGGTAGTACCGGTTTGTTGGGTCATAACATCTTGAAAGTGTTGATTGACAGGCATTTTCAGGTTAATGTCATTGTGAGGGATGAAAAGAAATTGCTTATCAAAGGTGGTGATGTGCGTGTTTTCAAAGGCAGTTTCCTTTCATTCGGCGACTTGTGCGCCGCCGCCGACGGCTGTGATGCGATAATACACGCGGCTGCCGCCACCGACATGAGTCTCGGCTTCAAGGAGTTTGAGTGCGTCATCGTCGGCGGCGCGAGAAACGTCATCGAGGTGGCAAAGACGAAGAATATCAACAACATCGTCTTCATCAGCAGTGCTAACACGATAGGTTACGGCGCGGAGGGCCGTCTTGCCGATGAGACCGCCCCGATGGAGTATCCGTTTTCGGAGTCGTATTACGCCCGGACGAAGAAAATGGCAGAAGAACTGTTCGTTGAATTTTCAAACTCAACACTTCACACTTCAAACTCCACACTAAATAACAATCACATCGTAATTTTAAACCCCGGCTTCATGCTCGGCGCGTACGACACCAAGCCGAGTTCGGGGCAGATGGTGCTTGCAGCCTATCGTAAACCGCTGATGGTCACGCCGAAAGGCGGTAAGTCGTTCATCCACGTCCGTGACGTCGCGATGGCGGCGGTCAACGCCCTTGAGATGGGGCGCAACGGCGAACGTTATCTCTGCGCCAACTTCAACATGACAATAAAAGAGTTCTACCGGCTGCTCTCAAAGACGTGCGGCTACCGACAGTTGTTGATAACAGTCCCGAATTTCCTGATGAGCGTCATCGGCATCATCGGCGATTTTTTAAAGATATTCGGAATAAAAACACAAGCTACATTGTTGAATGTCAGACAGTTGTGTGTGACAGAGCATTACGATTCCGGCAAGGCGAAAAAAGAGCTGCAGCTGCCCGAAACATCGCTTGAGACCGCCATCGAAGACTGTGTGAATTTTTTGACAAAATGATGCATCTTTTTTGCATTTCAAACGTTTATCGGAAGACAAATTTATAAAATATGAAAAGACATTTACTTACCGCAGCAATCATGCTGCTTTCGATGACAAGCGTCTTCGCGCAGAGTCTCGACACCACGTTGGTGATCAAGAACCACGAAATCAAGATTTACGATAACAACAACAAAATTGATGTGAAGGTCTATGAGGTGCGCGACAGCGTGCGAGTCTCCATGGAACCCGTCTATGAGAGCCGGTACTACGTCAAGAGCGGCGACAACGAACGCACCATGACAATAAAGATGCCGTTCGGAGACAAAGAGACTTATACTTACGACGGTGTGACAGTTAAGAAATCAAGCCGCAAACACCGTCGTCACCTTGAGCAGCAGCTGCCAATTTTGTATTTCAACTACATGAACATCAGCAACGGTGACTTTGCAGTCGCATCGCCTTACATCAAACAGCGTCCCGTCTCTTTTGAATGGGGGATGTATTTGCCTGTCACGATATTCAGCACCGGCAACCGCACCGTCTTCGGCATGGCCACGGGCCTCGGGTTCAGCAACAGCTACAACCAGTTCGACACGAAATACGTGATGGCGAAGGATGAAAACGGCGACATGGTAATGAGGACTTTGACTAAACATACCGCCGGTCAGTTCGACGATGCGAGCAAGAGTTACCTGCGTTATTGGAGTTTACGTCTGCCACTGACGATGCAGCTACAGTGGAAAGTCGGCGGCGAGCCGTTGACGGTGTCGGCGGGCGCAGAGGTGGAATGGCGCGTGGGGATGAGGTCGTTCGCGAAATATGACGGCGCGAAACGCACGATATGCGACAAGGTAAACTACAACCCGTTCGGCTGCAACGCGATAGTGCAGGTAGGCTACGCCGGAGTCATCATCTTCAGCAGAATGGGACTCACCGACATGTTCGACAGCCCGGCCCTTGGCAGTGCGTACCAGTTCACGGCAGGAATAGGGTTTAATTTTTAGTTTGGAGTTTTGAGAGTTTAGAGTGGAGTTTAGAGTGGAGTTTTGGAAACTTCACTCTCAACTCTTCACACTCCAAACTTTTTTTGTATTTTTGCGGCATGGAAAACACAGAACATTTCGAGAATCAGCAGCATGAGTGGGAGTCGGCGTTGCAGGTGACAGGCTCCGACCAGCCCGCGGTGCAGGTCAACCCTAATGCTTTGGAGCGTCTGAAGGCAAGCCGTCAGGCGCTTCTGCCGTTGAATGCGTATGTCGATGGGATCCTTGCCGGCGACATCACCATCTTAAGCAAGGCGATAACGTTGGTCGAGAGCTCGCTGCCGTCTCACCAGAAGCTCGCGCAGGAGATCATCGCGAGATGCATCCCGCACAGCGGCAGGGCGTTACGTCTCGGCATCACAGGAGTGCCGGGCGCGGGGAAGAGCACCTTCATCGAGGCGTTGGGCATGGAGCTGGTGCACCGCAACAAGAAAGTGGCGGTGCTCGCCATCGACCCGAGCAGCCAACGCTCCAAAGGCAGCATCCTCGGCGACAAGACACGCATGGAAGAGCTGTCGCAGCAACGAAACGCCTACATCCGCCCGTCGGCGTCGGCAGGGACACTCGGCGGCGTGGCACGCAAGACACGCGAGGCGATAATACTGTGCGAGGCCGCAGGCTTCGACACCATCATCGTCGAGACCGTCGGCGTAGGACAGAGCGAGACAGCCGTCTATTCCATGGTCGATTACTTCCTATTAATATTAATAGGTGGGGCGGGCGACGAGCTTCAAGGCATAAAACGCGGCATCATGGAGATGGCCGACGGCATCGTGGTGAACAAGGCCGACGGCGACAACGTGAACCGCGCCAACCGCGCCGCCGCCGAGATAAAAAACGCAGTGCACCTCTTCCCGCCGACAGAGTCGGGACAGGAAGTGAAGGTGACGACATGCTCCGCCCTCACACACTTCAACGTGCCGGAAGTGTGGGAGATGGTTGAAAATCACGTGAACAACATCAGGAAGTCGGGCTATCTCGACGAGAAACGCGCCCGGCAGGATGTGCAGATGATGCTCGACACCGTCGAAAACACCTTGAAATCAGACTTCTACGAAAACACTCTGGTCAAAGACCTGCTCAGGCTCATCGAAAACGACGTCAAGAACAAGCGGATGAGCGCGTACGAAGGGGCGCGACGGCTGCTTGAGGCGTTTAGAAGTTAAGAGAGGGGAGTTCGTTATTTAGTTTTTAGTTTTGAGAGTGGAGTTTTGAGAGTGGAGTTTTGAGAGTGGAGTTTTGAGAGTGAAGAAGAAAATAGTGTCAAATCATAAAATATTTGTATTTTTGCAATTGAAAAAAATAATATAGTCCATGAATAGCACTGTAAAAATAACTTATGACAACAGCAATCCAAATGCAAGGCTTGCCATAAATTTCATCAGAACACTTGATTGTCTTACTGTTACGGAAGTCAAGCAGACAAAAACAATGGGAACAGAATCTGTTGACAAAGAAATCATTCTTGCTGAGATGAGAAATTCACGTGAAGAGGCAAAGAAAATAATGAACGGCACAAAAAAAGGTCATACAATAGCCGAAATACTTGAAACAATATGATTGATTTCGAGCAGACGCCGAGTTTCAACAAAAAAGCAAAGAAGCTTGCCAGTAAATACCCGTCTTTCAATAATGGAAGCTTATGGTTCCCGTTGATATTTTATTTTTCGCTATAAGTGGTATTTTTTATATAGTTGCAGCGAAAAATAAATTTGATTGTCATGATTGAAACATCTGCGAGATGAAATATTCAGATACACCTTATATAATTAATAGGGACTATGAGACAAATCTCAAACATAAGATGTGGTCGTTCGCCGAAGAAAGCAAGACCAAGAAAACACTGCGCCTCGTGATGGTCACAACATGGGGACTCAAACAAAACGCCTACAGCGGCGATGTGGCAAATGAAGTCACAATGGACGCCCTATTTCAATAATTGTTGATAAATTGTTGAAAAAAATGTTTTTCATATAAATATTTTGTATAGTTTTGTCACCGCTAAATTAGGCGCGAAATGTTAATAATTTTTTAATAAAAAATTTTATAAAAATCATGGACTCAAGAATTCAAATGAACCCGAATCTGCTGGTGCGTTATCTTCAGAAACCGGCGGCGGAGTTCACGAAGGCGGACATCATCCGCTATTGTGAAGAAAATGAAGTTGAATTTGTCAATTTCCATTATTGCGGCTGGGACGGCAAGCTCAAGACCCTGAACTTCGTCATCCACAGCGCGGAACATTTAGACAACATCCTGTCGGCCGGCGAACGCGTTGACGGCTCAAGCCTCTTCCCGTTCATCGAGGCGGGCAAGTCGGACCTCTATGTGGTGCCGAAGTTCAAGACGGCGTTCCGCAACCCGTTCACGGAAATCCCGACCATCGACATCCTCTGCTCTTTCTACAACCGCGACGGCGAGCCGTTCGAGAGCTCACCGGAGTACATCCTCCGCAAGGCACACAGCGTCTTCCAGAAGACCACGGGCATGACGATGGAGACCATGGGCGAACTCGAATACTACATCATCGCCGAAGACGAAGGCGTCTATGAAGTGCCCGACCAGAGAGGATACCACGAAAGCGCACCGTTCAACAAGTTCACAGAGTTCCGCGTCGAAGCCATGCGCCTCATCGCACAGGCCGGCGGACTCATCAAGTACGGCCATTCCGAAGTCGGTAACTTCACCCACGACGGCAAAGTCTATGAACAAAACGAAATAGAGTTCCTCCCGACGAACATCGAAGACGCCGCCGACCAGCTCGTCATCGCAAAGTGGATCATGCGCCAGCTCGCATATCAGTACGGCGTGACATTCACACTCGCACCGAAGATCACTGTGGGCAAGGCAGGCAGCGGACTCCATGTGCACTGCAAGTTCACCAAGAACGGCAAGTCGATGATGGTGAAGAACGGCGAACTCACCGATGTCGCCAAGAAAGCCATCGCCGGTTATATGATGGCAGGCACGTCACTGCCGGCATTCGGCAACCCGAACCCGCTGTCGTTCATGCGTCTCGTCCCTCATCAGGAAGCACCTACATCACTCTGCTGGTCGTTCTCCAACAGAAGCGCTCTCGTCCGCGTCCCGCTCGGATGGATCAACAACGGAAAAGACATGGTCGCCAACTGCAACCCGCTCGAGAAGAACTCCGGCCGTGACTTCAGCGACAAGCAGACCTTCGAGTGGCGCGCCTCCGACGGCTGCGCCGACATGTACCTCCTCATGGCGGCACTCTGCACAGCGGCACGACACGGCATGGAATGCCCCGACGCACTCGCCGTCGCCGAAAAGACTTACGTCGGACTCGGCGTCAATATCCATGACGACAAGAACAAAAACGTCGCGGCAGCACTCGAACAACTTCCGGATTCATGCGTCAGAGCAGCCGAAGAACTCGAGAAAGACCGCGAGATATACACGGCCAAAGGCGTGTTCTCAGAAAGCATCATCGACTATCTCATCAAATACCTCAGAGACTTCAACGACGCCAACCTGAGAGCAGAGCTCGGCAACGACACCGATAAGATAATGAAGCTCGTGAACGACAACATTCACGTCGGCTAATTTAGAATCGTTATAAATAGCATTTTTGTTGATAAATTTTTGAAAAAAAACAACGGAACTTGTTTAAAAACTACATATATTTGCAAGTTAAACGTGGAAAAAGCATATATGTGGGATTTTGCATATGTAAATGCTTGATATATAACAATTTATAAATGATAAGACATTTCCGCAGTGCGGAAGACTTATATAGACAATTAACTTACTTATTAACAAATTTATTAAAATTATGAGTAAAAAACTTATTTTATTCTTAATGTTAGCTATCTTCGGCAGCACAAACCTGCTGAAGGCAGATGAAGTTACGATTGGTGACCCTGCGGGGGCGACCACCAACTCGTACTATCCAGTGTACTCGCTGTACAACTATTCGTTCACTCAGCAGATCTACGCCGCTGATGAAATAGGTATGGCAGGTACAATCAATTCATTCACGATGTGGCTCATGAACCCGTCAAGCTACTCGCGCAACGTTCAGATCTACATGAAGAACGTCAGCAAGGCGGCTTTTAGTAGCGGAACCGACTGGGTGCCGATGTCGGCAGCAGACCTCGTGGCCACCGGAACAATCAACAATGGTGTTTCGACTCCACAGGCGGTCACATTCACCCTCAGCACACCATTCGAGTATGATGGTGAAAGCAATCTCGTCATCTGCTTCGCAGACGTGACAGGCCAATGGTCAAGCGGTGCTGCAAGCGTCACATTCGCGGGAACTGCTTCAAGAACAATCTATGCTTACAGAGATGCCAGCGCATACGATATTGCAAATCCTGGAGTAACCGGCAGCCTTAACACATACAGAAGTGTTGTCATGCTCGACATCACACCGGCAGGCGGCTCAGTCGTCGTCACTCCTTCAACGTTGGATCTCGAGAGACCGAACAACGCATGGATGGAGCCGGCTTACATCAATGTCAAGAACACCAACCCGGATGGCGCAGTTGTTTCGACAAGCTTCGTCACATATCCTGAAATGTTCGACGCTTCAACAATGCTCAACAACGTTGAACTCGGTTACAAGGAAGACGTGAATGTCGAAGTCAAGCCGGCAGCAGGTGCTACAGGTGCAGTTGAAGCCGTGATGGGTGTCACATTCGATACACAGGCGAAAGACATGGTGCTTGCCACAGTCAACGCCGACTTCTACACGGCGGCACAGCCTGATGTGGTCGAGTTCGCACAGGCAGTCATTGCAGATACAATGAACTTTGCACCAGAATTCTCGGCACTTCACCACAACTACAACCTGCCTAACGCAATTGAAGGCGGCAAGGACGCTGTCTATACATTCACATTGACATCTCCGAGAGTTTTCAGCGCATACACGACAGGCAACGGTCATGTCGCACTTTACAATGTCGCACAGCCGAAAGCCGACAACGCGCTCATGGAAGCCGCTTCATTCGATCGCGTGACACTCCTCCCTGGTACATACTACCTCGTCGCTGAATCAGCAAGTGAGTTCGACCTCTATGTGCAGTTTGGTGATTTCGCGCCGCTCACACAGGCTCCTACACTCGTTGCCCCGGCAAACGGAACAATGGGGGCTTCTGTTGCACCTACACTCACATGGACACTCCCGGAAGGCACAGTCGAATACAGAGTCCTTGTCAACACAGCCTACAATCTTCCTGAAGCAACATCAGTTGTCGTTGACTGGACAGCAGACCTCGCGACAAGCTACACACTCCCGGAGCTCTACGGTGCTACACAGTACTTCTGGCGCGTTGACGCACGCGGTGCTGACGGCACAGTGATGAGCAGCGCAAAGTGGGGCTTCACGACAACAATCGCAGCTCCTACAAACCTCGAAGCTGACGACTACACAATCTTCGAGGGCGACGACGTCCAGCTCGAATGGAAGGGCGGCGCAGGCGGCGGTTTCGAAGGTGAGATCACAGTGAGCGACGGCACAGCGACAGACAGCTATGTCCCTGTCTATGGTCTATACACAGACGCTTACCTGAAATGCAACATCGTCTATCCGGCAGAGATGCTCGCGGAGATGGAAGGCGGTGAAATCACAAGCATGAAGTTCTACCTCTCAACACCTGCATCAGCAGCATGGGATCCGGCACACTTCGTAGTCTATATGATGGAAGTCCCAGGAACAACAGTCTCGGCTTTCACAGAACCTGAAAACGCAACAATCGTTTACGAAGGCTCACTCAACGGCACAGGTTCAGAAATGGTCGTCACACTCGACACACCATTTGAATATGAAGGCGGCAACCTCCTCGTCGGTGTCAACAACACAGTCATCGGCACATACAAGTCATGCTCATTCTACGGTACAACCGTAAGCGGTGCATCAGTGCAGGGTTACAGCTACAGCTCACTCAGCGCAATCACACCTACACAGCGCAACTTCATCCCTAAGACCACATTCGTATGCGGCAATGCAAAGGGCTCCATCAACGACCGCACATTCATCGGCTTCAACCTCTACGACAATGATGTGAAAGTCAACAGCTCACTCATCACAGAGAAGAAATACATCGTTTCAGGTCTCGACTATAACATGGATGGCCACCACTTCGCAGTGACAGCAGTCCACTCGGAAGGCGAATCAGGTTATTCGAACATCGCAAACGTCAAGGTTTCAGGCAACGGTTACGCCAACGGTCATGTCTATGACCTCGACGGCGTGACACCACTCGAAGACGTGACAGTCATGTTCAATGGTCAGGATGAGTTCGGCGACGACGTCGAATATACAGCAACGACAAACGCTTCAGGTTACTACTACACAGAACTGAAGGCCGGTAACTACACCGCAAAGACCAGCCATCCGGAGTTCGCAAGCGTGAAAGCTGAAATTGTTGTCACATACGATGCGACGACAACAACAGACTTCATCATCCACGAGAACTACAACCCGGCTGCCGCAGTTGTCGCAGAAGAAGTTGACGAGACAATGGCGAAGGTGTCATGGTCACTCGGCTCAATGCCAGGACCTGGCGGCGCAGGCGACGAGTTCTTCTTCGGCTTCGAGAGCGACCTCGAAGGCTGGACGAACATCGACAACGACGGCGACGGCCACATGTGGTATCACAGCTCTGAAGCCGGCAACCACAGCACAATGGCAGTCACTTCACACACAGGCGTCGGCCACGTGATGGGCGAGTCATACTGCAACGCATCATGGGCGGCACTCACACCGGATGACTACATGGTGACACCTCAGAAATACAACATCGGCGGCTCGTCAGTGTTCACATTCTGGGCATGCACACAGGATGTCAACTATCCGGCGGAGCACTTCGGAGTCGCTGTCTCAACAGGAGGCAACACAAGCGCAGCCGAATTCACGACAATCGCCGAGTGGACACTCACAGCCAAAGGCAGCAGAACACTCAGAGAGGCTGGTGCAAAAGCCAAAGTACGCGGCGAGAACACACGCGAAGGCGTATGGTACCAATATCAAGTTGACCTCAGCGCATTCGCAGGCCAGCAGGCATGGATCGCAATCCGCCACTTCAACTGCTCAGACCAGTTCATTATGAACATCGATGACGTTGAAATGAGCAACGCAGCAGGAAAGGGCGGCCGCTCACTCCAGTACTACACAATCTATCGCCAGAAGACAATGGAGGAAGGCGCAACAACAATGATCGCTGAAGAAGAACTCGTTCCGGAAGTCGTCAATGCAGCCTGCACAGACACAGCATGGGTTGACTTCAACTGGGGCAACATGGAGACAGGCGTCTATCAGTACGGCGTCCAGGTCACTTACGGCGGCAACCACAACCCGTCACGTGATGGGGAAGAGCTTACAGTCTATGACGGCACAACGACAAGCAACAACTGGCCGTTCTATGTATTCTACGCAGACGACTTCACAAAGGCTAACATGATCATGCCGGCAGCTGACCTCGCAGAGATGGAAGGCGCCACAATCAACTCAATGAAGTTCTACATCTCTTCTGGTGCTGGCGCTTGCGCAAGCAACTGGGAGGTCTATCTCAAGGAAGTAAGTGAAAACGAGACAGCAGCCCCGATCGATGTCACAACAGCGACAAAGGTCTATGAAGGCACAATCGACTTCACAGGCACGGAAGTCCTTATTGAGTTCAGCACACCATACGAATACAATGGCGGCAACCTGCTCATCGCAACACAGAACACAACAGATGCCGGTTATAAGAGCGTTTACTTCTATGGTGACAACAACGCAAACGGTTATGTCTGCTCAGGCAGAGCATCAAATGGCACATCATTGAATCTCGTTACATCCTGGACGAGTACTTCGACATTCCTGCCTAAGACGACCTTCACATACGAAGCAGGTTCAGATTCACCTGTGACAGAAATCACATGGTCGAACATGCTCGGCAAGGATATGGACATGACACTCGACCTCGCCGTCACAGCCAGCAACATGGGCGACGTCCGCGGCGCATACGTCACGATGACAAACATCAGCGAAGAATATGCAGGTATCGTCTATGAGGCAGAACTTGACTCAACAGGCCTCTACACATTCGAAGGCTTCCGCAAGGGTAACTACATGGTGACAGTCGAATGCCCGATGTACGAGACATTCACGGAAGAAGTGGCATTCTGGGGTGACCAGACATACAACGTCGTCCTCGCAGAAGACTACGCACCTGTCAACGACTTCGCAGTGTCAAGCACAGGCTGGGCACACTGGATGGCACCTGTCGGCAACATCGACCACTACCAGGTGATGATGAACAACGTCTTACAGGGCGATACAGAGATGACCGGCATGCAGCTCGATGTCACAGGTCTCACAGAAAACCAGACATACACCGCAAAGGTCGCAGCAGTCTATACGACAGGCATGAGCGAATGGAAGACAGCCACATTCACATACAAGGAATGCAGCAACTTCGACTCAGGCATTGAAAACCTCAACGCATTCTCAGACTGCATGGATGTCACATTCTCATGGGGCGGCGGCGTCCCGACACCTACACCGGGTGACGGCGACGAGTTCTTCGAGGAATTCGAGACAGGCGCAATTCCGACAGGCTGGACGACAATCGATGCTGACGGCGACGGCTTCAACTGGACACCGGCATCAGTCTTGATGGCAGGTTACCTCATCCCGGCACACGGCGGCGCAGACTGCATCACATCACAGAGCTACTCAAGTTCGGCAGGCGCACTCACACCTGACAACTACCTCGTGTCACCTAAGGTGAAGATCACCACAGGTTCAGAGTTCAGCTTCTGGGCATGCGCTCAGGACCCGAGCTATCCATCAGAACACTACGGTGTCGCCATCTCAACGACGACGGCAACAGCAGGTGCATTCACCACAATCGCTGAATGGACAATGACAGCCAAGGAAGAAGCAGGCGCAGGCGCCTACATGTCGAGAGACGGCAAGGGCACACGCGAAGGCAACTGGTATCAGAAGACAGTTGACCTCAGCAGCTACGCAGGTCAGGAAGTCTATATCGCAATCCGTCACTTCAACTGCACAGACTGGTTCTACCTCAACGTTGACGACGCACGCCTCCAGATCTCCGGCGCACCAGTGCCGCCACCGACAGGCGACGTCACAATCGTCCTCACAGCTGACGATGTATGGGGAGACGGTTCAGGCTACCAGATGTTGCTCGACAACACACACTCACTCTATGGCTCAACAATCCCGGAGACAGGCGCCCTCAGCATGAACTGCTCAGGCAACGAGGCTATCTACGCTCAGTTCAGCCACAAGATCCCGACCAACGCCGACGGCAACTGCTCGACATCGAACATGGTCTGCGGCAGCAGCGCAAGCATCACGATCCCGGCAGGCACATACGACTGGTGCATCACCAACCCGACACCGGGCGACCGTATCTGGATCGCTTCATCAGGCGGCTCAATCGGCGGACGTTACAATGACTACACATTCGAAGGCGGCAAGACATACACGTTCCACGTCTATTTCGGCGGCGCCAACGACGCCACAGACCTCACGATCAGCGGCGGCAAGAGCGCACAGCCTAAGATGGCTGTCGAAAGCAACGACTGCAAGAACATCAGCGATGTCGTTGTCCTCAACGGCACACGCGACGAATACCTCCAGTACTGCACAGAGACTTATTCCGGCGCTGTCGGCACAGGCGGCGGTCAGGTCTGGTGGGCTAACGCCTACACACCGGCCCAGCTCGCAGCTTACGACGGCAAGAAGATCACCAAGGTCGGCCAGTGGGTCTCGGCTCCTGACGTGTACGGCAACATCTACGACGGCACATACAATGTCGAAGTCTATGTCGGCGGCAGCACCTCAGCACCTGGCACACTCGTCGCTTCAGCTTCACAGTACATCACAGGCGACGACGCATGGCATGACCTCGAACTGAACGAGGCTGTCACCATCGACGCCTCACAGCATCTGTGGTTCGTATTCAACGCCACTGGCATCAGTTACCCGATGTGCGGCTGCGACTATGTCGGCGACCCGAACAGCGACATCCTGTCACTCGACGGCGCTGTATGGGAGCATGCAGCAGGTGGCTACGGCCTCAGCTACACATGGATGATTCGCGCTCTCGTCGAAGCAGGTTCAGGCCCGACACCAGGCCCGGGCGGCGCAGAGATGACAGAGAACACATGGGCTCTCTACCTCGACGGCGAATTCATCGAATGCGTCAGCCTCGACCAGACCACATACGGAATGACAATGGCTGATTCAGACGAGCACGAGTTCACAGTCATTAAGGTCTGCTCAGGCTTCGACATGTCATGCCCGACAACTGTTGTGTTCGCGGCAGGCGACGTCTCAATGCCGGCCAACCTCACGGCTGAAGCCACAGAAGACGGCGTGCGCCTCACATGGATCGGCTTCGCAGATACATATAAGGTGTATCGCGGCACATCAGAGACCAACTTCATCGAGATTGGCACGACAAACGACCTCACATACCTCGACGGCTTCAACGGCAGCTGCTGGTACGGCGTCCGCGCTGTCACCGACTGCGGCGAGTCAGACATGGCAATCGTCGGCTACACCAACGTCGGCGAAATCAACACAGAAGTCGCCATCTATCCTAACCCGACAAACGGCGACATCAAAGTCCTCGTGAACGGCATGCAACAGGTCACCATCGTCAACACATTCGGACAGGTTGTCTTCAACCAGAACGTGAACACCGACCAGATGACCATCAACATGAGCCAGTTCGGCACAGGTATGTTCATCATCAATATCGTTACTGAAAACGGAACAAGCACACAGCGCGTGAACGTAATCAAGTAAGGAACATTATCATATCAAGGAACGTCACCGTAACAGGTGACGCTCCTTGATAAATGTTGAAAATAAGATAATTAACATATTTATTAACGAAATTTTTCGAACATGAAAAAATTTTTAACAATCTTGCTGCTTCTGGCGACAATGTTCCCATTCGCAGCTAAAGCGGATCAGCTGACCGTAAACGACGGGACGGCAACTAACCAGTACATCCCGATTTATGGTTATTATGCTGACATGTCTTCTTATGCGGAGGTTCAATTCATCATTCCAAAAGAAGGATTGACATCCATGACGAACACTGTCATCTCAGGTCTTACATTCTATGCAAACTACAACCAAAACTTTGGAAATGCCAAATGGAATGTTTACATTGAGGAAACAAGCTACACCACATTGTCATCTTTTGTCAGTCACGCCGGCAGCACTCCTGCGTACAGCGGAAATATGGCAATAGCTTCAAATCAGCTTGTAATAACTTTCGACAATCAATACTCATACGGCGGTGAAAATTTGTTGATCAGCTTTACCAAGACACAGTCAGGTACGTGTTCTTCAAGCAGCTCCAATAAATTCTACGGAGTAACAGCACCAAACGGCGCATCAGCATACGGATCTACTTCTTTTACCAAAGCCTCTTTCCTTCCCAAGGTGACATTCGACTACTACGTCCCGTCACTTGAGGTTAGCCTTACAGACCTCGGCGTTCGCCCGAACGGCGCATGGATGGAGCCTGTGACAGTCGAAGTCGGAGGCGGTGTCTATAACGTCACAGGAATGGACATGGACAACGACTACTTCACGTTCGACGGTCCGGAAGTTCCTTTCACAACACCTGCAAGCTTCGCGGTCACAACAGGCGACGCAGCGGCGACAGGTCTCGTTGAAGGCACACTCTCATTCATGTTCAATGACAGCAAGGATCTGAAACAGTTCACCATGACAGCGACAGCCTACAACCCGACAGCGGGCGATGTCGTGGAGACAGCCACAGTCGTTTCAAGTCCTGTCAATTACACAAACACGCCAACCGGCATCTACCACAACTACAACCTCCCGGGTGAGGCTTCAGACGGCGCAGACGCTGTCTATAAACTCACATTCGCAAGCGATGTCATGCTCGACGCAAACGTCGGCGCAGCAGCAAACGGCAAGGTCGCCCTCTATGCAGAGGACTTCAACGGCGAAGGCGGCCCGATGGCGACAAACAATTACGAATACAACGGCCCGCAGGTTGAACCGGGTGCAGGCGACACCTTCACGGAAGGCTTCGAGAGCGGTTCAATCCCGACAGGTTGGACGACAATCGACGCTGACGGCGACGGTCACAACTGGACACCGGCATCAGTGTTGATGGCAGGTTACGTCATCCCGTTCCACAGCGGTGCTGACTGCATCACATCAGAAAGCTATTCAAGCACTGTTGGTGCTCTCACACCTGACAACTACCTCGTGACGCCAAAGGTGGCAATCACAAACGGCTCGACATTCAGCTTCTGGGCATGCGCTCAGGATCCGAGCTATTCATCAGAACACTATGGTGTCGCCATCTCGACAAACGGCAACACAAGCGCATCAGACTTCACCACGATCGCTGAATGGACAATGACAGCCAAGGAAGCAGCCGGCGCAGGCGCCTACATGTCGAAGAACGGCAAGGGCACACGCGAAGGCAGCTGGTACCAGAAGACAGTTGACCTCAGCGCATACGCAGGCCAGCAGATTTATATCGCAATCCGTCACTTCAACTGTTCAGACTGGTTCTACATCAACGTTGACGACGCAGAACTTGCAATAGCTTCAAAGGGAGAAATCGCACGCGGCGGCAGCTCAACGCTCACATACGACTTCGAAAACGGCACACTCCAGGGCTGGACAGCAATGGACGCTGACGGCGACGGATATAACTGGTATGCCACATCAAGTTATGGAGCAAACGGCGGTTCATACGCTGTCGCTTCCGAGTCATACAACGGTGGTGCACTTTTCCCTGACAATTACCTTATCTCCCCACAGGTCACCTTGGGCGCGGGTGCAAGCATCAGCTTCTATGAGATGGCAGCCTGGGGCTGGCCTGAACCTCTCTATGTTTTGGTTTCGACAACAGGTACCAATCCTTCCGACTTCACGTTGGTACAAGAGTGGAGTGGTTTATTTAATCAGAGCTTTGAACAGAAGACCGTTGATTTGAGCGCATACGCCGGACAGCAGGTATATATTGCTTTCCGCCATACTAATTCATCTGACAATTATGCAATCGTGGTTGACGACATCACCATTGACCTTGGCGGTTCAGAACCAGAGCCAGGCGAAGGCATGTTCGTCCCGGCAGGTACATACTACCTCGTGGCACAGGCCACAGAGTCGTTCACGACACACATCAACGCCACAGCTGCTCCGGCTCCTGAACAGGCGGTCATCATCAACCCGACAGACGGCATGACAGATGTCGAGGTTCCTGTCGCGGCAAGATGGACGCTCGGCAACTACACCAAGGAGATGCAGGTCCTCGTAGGCTCACAGTATCCTCCGCAGGATGTCCTCATCGACTGGACAAGCAATCTTACAAACTCGGCGACAATCAACGACCTTCTCCCGAACACCACATACTTCATGCAGGTGAACGAGCGCAACAACAGCGGCGTGACAATGGGTGAGGTCGTCGGCTTCACCACAGCATTCGAGAAGCCGGTTGCCGCAGTCGCGACACCATACCTCTATCCTGGTGACGCAGCATTCCTTTCATGGGAGATGGATCGTTCATTCCGCGGCTACAACGTCTATGCAGACGGCGTGAAAGTGAACGAAGAACTCATCGTTGAAAACGAATACGCAGTCGAAGGCCTCGAATACGGCCCGCACACACTCAACGTGACAGCGGTCTATGACGAAGGCGAATCAGCATACAGCAACAACATCCTTGTCATCATGACAGGCTACGGCCACGTCGCAGGCGCAGTGTTCGAGCAGGACAGCATCACACCTATCGCGGGTGCGGCAGTCAGCTTCATCGGCACAGACGCATTCGGCTTTGACCAGACATTCACATTCACGACAGCCAACGACGGCACATTCACAGGCGACATCTATGAAGGTTCATACGCTTCACAGGCCGAACTCGAAGGCTATCAGGTGACACCAGGCAACCATGTCAATATGGGTTACGACCAGACAGTTGAAGGTCTTGTTTTCAACATGTATGAGGAATACAAGCCAGTCGGTCAGGTCTATTCAGAGGTCACAGCCGACAACAAGGCCAACGTGTGGTGGGACTGGGCTCCGGCCACAGTGATAGAAGACTTCGAGCATGACGGCGAGATGCCGGAAGGCTGGAACCAGGTCGGTTCATACGGCTGGGAGGTCACAACCAACGCCCCGTACGAAGGCACATACTGCATCAAGAGCAGCAACGCAGGTCTTGCAAGCTCGACAGGCGCCATTGAGGTGACAGTCGAAGTCCCTTACGAGGCCAAGATGTCATTCTATGTGAAACCATCATCAGAGAGCAACTACGACAAGTTCTACTTCTACATCGACGGCGTTGAGAAGTTCAACACATCAGGCGCCGGCAGCTGGACGAAGAAGGAATACACAGTGGCGGCAGGCACACACACATACAAGTGGGCTTACACCAAGGACAGCTCGGTGAACAGCAACGACGACTGCATCTATGTTGACTATGTCACATTGTTCGAAAAGGTTCAGCCGACACCACCTGTAGTAGGCGGCACGACATACGACTTTGAAGACGGCTTCCAGGGCTGGACATCACTCGACGCTGACGGCGACGGCTACGGCTGGAGACAGGCTTCAACATTCTTGTCAGGTGTGGCCGGTCACGAAGGCTCGGCAGACTTCGTATTATCACAGTCATACGACAACACATACGGTGTCCTCTATCCTGACAACTACCTTGTCAGCCCGAGCAAGCTCGCTTGCCAGGCAGGCGCACAGGTGAAACTCTGGGCTTGCGGCCAGGATGCCAACTACGCAGCCGAACACTTCGGTGTCGCAGTCTCGACAGGCGGCGCAACAGCATCAGAGTTCACGACAGTGGCTGAATGGACAATCGGTTCAAAGGGCGGCAGGGCATTCAAGTCGGCCGACAACAAGGCTGCAGTCCGCGGCACACGCGACCAGAGCGAATGGACGGAATACACAGTTGACCTCAGCGCATACGCAGGTCAGGAAGTGTGGGTCGCAATCCGTCACTTCAACGTGTCAGACATGTTCTACCTCGATGTTGACGACGTGACACTCGCAACAGGCGGCGCCAAGATGGAGACAGCCGGCAACACACGTTCATTCCAGAGCTACAATGTCTATCTTAAGAATGTCCTCACAGACGAGTACTCGAAGATCACCTCAACAACCGACACGACATACGTTGACGCACAGTGGTCAACATTGCCGGCCGGTGTCTATCAGTATGGTGTTTCGGCAACATACGCAGGCAACAGAGGCATGGCCAAGATGAGCGGCGTTTCTCGTCCTGCTGTTCCTGTAACAGATCCAAGCATCGATGTCACAGGCCGTCGTCCTGGTCAGTCGCCAGCATACAACGGCACCATGAGCAACATATTCCGCGGCTCAACAGCTTATGTTGACAACACGTATGGCTATGCCATCCCAAGCGGTCTCTGCGTGATGGATATCGACAACCCGCTTGGCGCAACATTGTTGAACGCAAATACATCACTCTATGCTGGTGAAATCGTTGACGGTGTCATCTACGGTTACGATTCATCAGGCAATTACGTCACCATCGACCCTGCAACAGGTGAGATACTTACAAGCGTTTACGTTGGTGAAGGCATCCGCGAATTGGCTTACGACTACACTACTAACACCATGTACGGTTCTTCAACCTCTGGAAACACATTGTACACCATCAACCTCACCACAGGAGCTTACACAGCAGTCGGTACCATGAGCAACGTATCAGCTGTTGCCGGTCTTGTTTGCGACCTCAACGGCCAGCTCTATGCTATGGCATTCACCACAGGTGACCTCTATATGGTTGACAAGACCAATGCTTCAATGACTTTGGTCGGCAACACGGGCCGTACACCTGCTTACGTGCAGTCAGCGGCCATCGATTATGCAACAGGCACATGCTATTGGGCATATTCAGATGCATCAAACGATGATCTCTACATCGTTGACCTTGCCACAGCTCAGGCAAGCTTCGTCTGCAACTTCGTTGAATCATGCGGTCTCTGCTTCCCACACGCAGGCGCTCCTGTTCCTCCGACACCGACAGGCGACGGCGAGTCAGAAATCGTCTGGGCCGATCCTATGGATAAGGACATGGTTGCCACCGTCGAGGTTTCAGCAGTCACCAACAACGGCCAGAGCGTAGCAGGCGCGGTGGTCAAGTTCGAGAACATGGTTGAAGACCTCGTCTATGAGGAGACACTCGATGAGACAGGCTTCGTTTCATTCGGCGACTTCCGCAAGGGTTACTACACAATGTCGGTCGAACTCGCAGGCTACGCAGCCAACATGGGCGGCGAAGTCGAGATCTTCGAAGACAAGACATACAACGTCACATTGACAGAAGTCATCGCCCCGGCAGAGGGTCTCTTCGCATCAGCGACAGGCTGGGTGATGTGGGACAACATCGGCGGCGACATCCCGACACCAGGTGAAGGCGATGAGTTCTCATTCTCATTCGACAGCGACCTCGAAGGCTGGACAAACATCGACGCTGACGGCGACGGCCACGTGTTCTACCACAGCAACGAAGCTGCCAACCACAGCACACAGGCAGTCACATCACACAGCGGCGCAGGCCACGTGATGGGCGAGTCATACTGCAACGCATCATACGCAGCTCTCACACCTAACGACTTCTTCGTGACACCACAGCAGTACAACATCGGCGCAAGCTCAATGCTCAGCTTCTGGGCATGCGCACAGGATGTGAACTACGCAGCCGAGCACTTCGGTGTCGCCATCTCAACAAGCGGCAACACAAGCGCATCAGACTTCACGACAATCGCCGAGTGGACATTGACAGCCAAGGAAGGCTTCAAGGGACCACGCGCAACAGACGGTTCACGTGAAGGTGCATGGTACGAATACACATGCGACCTCAGCGAGTACGCAGGTCAGGCAGCATGGATCGCAATCCGCCACTTCAACTGCTCAGACCAGTTCCTGATGTGCCTCGACGACGTTGAGCTTACAGCAGGTTCAAAAGACCGCGCTGCACAGTACAGCATCGTCATGCTCGACGGCGTCATCGCAGGTCAGGCGACAGGCAACTGGTTCCAGCTCGACACCGACAACCTCGTCGAAGGTCAGGAATATGAAGTCTCCGTCGCATCAGTCTATGCATCAGGCATGAGCGAATGGAGAACGACGACATTCACATACTATTCATGCGACAACTTCAAGCCGGGCGTGAAGAACCTCGCCGGTGAAGTCCAGGGCGTGAACGACGTGAAACTCACATGGACGCTTCCTGGTGGCGGCGGCGCAGGCGACGAGTTCTCATTCTCATTCGACAACGACCTCGAAGGCTGGACAAACATCGACGGCGACGGCGACGGCCACATGTGGTACCACAGCAACGAAGCCAGCAACCACGGCACAATGGCAGTCACATCACACAGCGGCGCAGGCCACGTGATGGGCGAGTCATACTGCAACGCATCATACGCAGCTCTCACACCTAACGACTTCTTCGTGACACCACAGCAGTACAACATCGGCGCAAGCTCAATGCTCAGCTTCTGGGCATGCGCACAGGATGTGAACTACGCAGCCGAGCACTTCGGTGTCGCCATCTCAACAAGCGGCAACACAAGCGCATCAGACTTCACGACAATCGCCGAGTGGACATTGACAGCCAAGGAAGGCTTCAAGGGACCACGCGCAACAGACGGTTCACGTGAAGGTGCATGGTACGAATACACATGCGACCTCAGCGAGTACGCAGGTCAGGCAGCATGGATCGCAATCCGCCACTTCAACTGCTCAGACCAGTTCCTGATGTGCCTCGACGACATCTCAATGAGCAACGCTGACAAGGCTAACCGCGATGACGAATACCTCCAGTACTGCACAGAGGAGTATAGCGGCGCAGTCGGCACAGGCGGCGGTCAGGTCTGGTGGGCAAACGCTTACACACCGGCCCAGCTTGCAGACTATGACGGCAGAACCATCACTCATGTCGGTCAGTGGGTCTCAGCTCCTGACATGTACGGCAACATCTACGACGGCACATACAACGTCGAAGTCTATGTCGGCGGCAGCACCTCAGCACCTGGCACACTCGTCGCTTCAGCTTCACAGTACATCACAGGCGACGACGCATGGCATGACCTCGAACTGAACGAGGCTGTCACCATCGACGCCTCACAGCATCTGTGGTTCGTATTCAACGCCACTGGCATCAGTTACCCGATGTGCGGCTGCGACTATGTCGGCGACCCGAACAGCGACATCCTGTCACTCGACGGCGCTGTATGGGAGCATGCAGCAGGTGGCTACGGCCTCAGCTACACATGGATGATCCGCGGTCTCGTCAGCGGCGATGCACCAATCGAAGGCGACTTCCTCGGCGCAATGATCTTCCGCGACGGCGAACTCATCACACCAGAACCGTTGATGGCTAACCAGATGGTTGACGTGAATGTTCCAGAAGGCGAACACGAATACATGGCAAGACTCGCATTCGGCAACGCAGAACTCGGTGTCCTCGACACAATGTGGTACGCAATGTCATGCCCGGTCTTCGCAACAGTCAACGTCGAAGTCGAATGCACACCGGTCGAAGAGCTTGAAGCGACAGAGGTCCACAACGGGGACGGCACATACGGCATCAACCTCGAATGGATTTGCACAGGCACTGACATCCAGGGCTACAAGGTCTATCGCAACAACTCATACATCGGCATGACAACAACAATGTCATACTATGACGACCGCACCAACAACCCAGGTTCATACACCTACGGCGTGGTTGCAGTCTATGACTACTGCGAATCAGAAATGGTTACAGTTGATGTCACAATCACAGGTGTTGAAGAAAACGATGTCGTCGAAGGCATCTATCCTAACCCGACAACAGGCAAACTCTACATCAAGGCAGCAGCAATGCAGCAGATTACAGTTGCCAACGCATTGGGTCAGGTCATGATGACCGAGACAGTCAGCGGCGATGAGACAATGATCGACATGAGCGCATTTGAGGCTGGTGTCTATATGGTCAGAGTCGCAACTGAGAACGGCACGACAGTGAAACGCGTCAGCGTCATCAAATAAATAACGATTAGCGTTATATGAGAAAAGCGTCCTCGGAAGGGGACGCTTTTTTTAGTTTTTAGTCTTTAGTCTTTAGTTTTTAGTCTTTAGTTTTTAGTCTTTAG
>X431_Quagga__coassemble_10_pt1 | contig 59137 bp, 48 predicted proteins | sample X431_Quagga__metabat2_low_PE_006 | metagenome-assembled genome bin X431_Quagga
GTCGTAGTCCGTGAGCTGGTTCTTCTGCAACTTGCCCTCGTCCATGATGCCGTTCTGAATCTTGTTGAACTCAACGACATACAACGGCGACGTGTTCTGCGCCTTCGACGTGATGCCAAAAAAAGTAATGAAAATCAGTGCGATTAATGATTTGATTGAATGTGCGTAAATGTTTTTCATGATGTGTCAGCTACTTTATACTTTACAAACTTTATGAACTTTCTACTTTCTACTTTTCGGCGGCAAAGATATGAAATTTTCCCGCAGGTTGCGAAGATCCTTTAAAACTTTCCGGGCTTAATTCATTTATCATTATAATGACCCTCAAGTTCGATAACCAAAACATTAACCACGTCGTCATACACGTCATAAATCATTCTGTCACAAGCAGTCAATCGTCTTGAATAGGTTATTCCATTTCCGCCAACCAAAGCCTCCGGATGCCCGGTACCTGTTTTTGGATGTTCTTCGAGTTCAGGCAGCAACTTGTATAGTTTGTTGAATGCAGTCGGATTCGATTTTTTCCATTTCTTCAAAACCTTAACTGCATCCTTTGAATATGAAATGCTGTACTTCATAGTTCGTCCATCCATTTTTGGGCTTCCGTGGCAGATTTGAATGTAACAGCCTCGCCGCTATCAAACTCACTCCTTGCCTTGTCAATCTTCAACTGCAAAGATGGCGATATTGTCAAATCTTCATTACTGACAGAAACAATGGCATAAATTTTATCACCCCTTCTGATAAAAATATTTTCTCCGGCATCCGTCATATCAAATGCGGCAGCCATCCTACTTCTGAAGTCTCTTACTGTGAGTGTATTCATATTCTTGAAATTAGGCTGCAAAAATAATCAAAAATTTTAACATAAGACATCTTTGTGTACATTTTTGTGTACATAAATAAAATTTCCCCGCAGGTCCCTCCGATTGGACACAGACTATTTTTTTCAAAAAAAATTGAAATTTTCATGTAACATTTTTTGATTTTTTGGTACTATGTCAATGAAAAATTCATATTTTTGCGGTTTGGGAAAATCAAGGTATCAAACCCGATTAATCATTATTAAACAACAAGATATGAACAACATCTTATTATGGTCCCTTGTGATTTTGGGAGTTTTAGGAGGTATTGCGGCGGTGGTGTTATTCTTCGTCGCGAAGAAGTTCAAGGTTGAGGAGAACCCACTCATCGATGAGGTCGAGGGCGTGCTGGCCGGCGCCAACTGCGGCAGCTGCGGTTTCGCGGGCTGCCGTAACTTCGCGGAGGCGTGCGTGAAAGCCGCCGCCGAGAAGAGCAGCCTCTCCGGGCTGAACTGTCCAGGTTCCGACATGACCAAGGTCGCGGGGATTCTCGGATTGACGGTCACCGTGCAGGAGCCGATGATCGCCGTCGTGCGCTGCAACGGCACATGCGAGAACGCGCCGAAGAAGGTGCATTACGAGGGAGCCGGCATCTGCGCCTTCGCCACGACGCTCTACGCCGGCGGCAACGGCTGCCCCAACGGCTGCCTCGGCCTCGGCGACTGCGTGAAGAAATGCGCCTTCGACGCCATCCACATCAACAAAGAGACAGGCCTGCCCGAAGTCGATGAAGACAAATGCGTCGGCTGCGGGGCGTGCGCCAAAGCCTGCCCGCGCGGCGTCATCGAGCTGCGCTACAAAGGCAAGAACAACCGCCGCGTCTATGTGGCGTGCAACAACACCGAGAAAGGCGCCATCGCGATGAAGAACTGCAACGTCGCCTGCATCGCCTGCCAGAAATGCTTCAAAACATGCCCGTTCGAGGCCATCGAGATGCGCGGCAGCCTCGCCTACATCGACTACACGAAATGCAAGCAGTGCCGCAAATGCGTCGAGGCGTGCCCGAGAGGCTCCATCCTCGAAGTAAACTTCCCGCCGAGGAAGCCGAAGGCAGAGACACCCGAAAGCACAGAAACAAACGTTACAAACGAAAGTAAATAATATCCTATGAATCCAATCAAGACATTCAGATTAGGTGGCGTTCATCCGGAAGAGAACAAACTTTCGTCAGGACAACCCATCAGAGACTTCGAGATCCCGAAGCAGGTCATCATCCCGCTCGGACAATGCCTCGGGGCGCCGGCGGAGCCTGTAGTCGCAAAAGGCGACAAGGTCAAGGTCGGGCAGCTCATCGCCACGGCAAAAGGCTTCATCTCCGCCAACGTCCACTCATCAGTCAGCGGCACCGTTGCCAAAATCGACGACATCATGGACCACACCGGCTACCGCAAGCCCGCCATCTTCATCGACGTTGAAGGCGACGAGTGGCTCGAGGGCATCGACACATCCGACACATTAATAAAAGACATCACACTCACGAGCGAGGAGATCGTGGAACGCGTCAAACAACACGGCATCGTCGGCCTCGGCGGAGCCACGTTCCCGACCTACGTGAAACTCATGATACCCAAGGACAAGAAAGCCGAATACGTCATCATCAACGCGGCGGAATGCGAACCCTACCTCACATGCGACAACCGCCTCCTCATCGAGAAGCCGATGGAGTTCCTCGTCGGAATAAAAGTGCTGATGAAAGCCGTCAACGCACCGAAAGGCGTCATCGGCATCGAATACAACAAGATTGAGGTGGCGAAGAAACTCGACGAGATCATCACGAGCGACAGCTACTTCAACGGCATCGAGGTGCAGCCGCTGAAGACGAAATACCCGCAGGGCGGCGAGAAACAGCTCATACAGGCAGTCACCGGAAGAGAGGTGCCGTCGGGCAAACTCCCCATCGAGACAGGCTGCGTGGTGGTCAACGTCGCATCGACATTCGCCATCTACGAGGCCGTACAGAAGAACAAGCCCTTGGTTTACAGAATCGTCACCGTCACCGGGAAGTCGGTGAAGAACCCGTCGAACTTCAGGGTGAGGATCGGCACACCGGCCAATCTGCTCATCGAGGCTGTCGGCGGACTGCCGGGAGACACAGCCAACCTCATCAACGGCGGCCCGATGATGGGCAAGTCGGTGAGCGTCATGAACTTCCCGACGGTCAAAGGCACCTCCGGCATCTTGATGATGAATGTCAAAGACGCACAGCCAAGAAAGGTGGGCAACTGCATCCGCTGCGGCAAATGCATGAGCGCCTGCCCGATGGGGCTTGAGCCTTACCTGCTGAAACGTCTCACGGAGACCAACAACTTCGAGGAGACAGAGAAACACAACATCATGGACTGCATCGAATGCGGCTCATGCGAGTTCACATGCCCTGCCAACATCCCGCTCGCCGACTACATCCGTTTCGGCAAGAGCAAGACAGGCCAAATCATCCGTTCACGTAATCAGAAATAGCTATGAATCAGTTTATAATTTCAGGGTCACCGCATGTTCACGGTCCCGAGAGCACAAGAAGGATCATGCTTGACGTCATCATCGCACTGACGCCGGCGATTCTCGTTGCCTTGTATTATTTCGGCTGGTACGCGCTCAGACTGACCGTCATCTCGGTCGCCGCCTGCGTCCTCACCGAGTGGTTAATTCAGAAATATCTGTTGAAAGTCCCGACAACGGTCGGCGACCTGTCGGCCGTCGTGACCGGCATACTGCTGGCCTTCAACGTGCCGGCGAATCTCCCCGTGTGGATGATCATCGTCGGAGCAGTCGTCTCAATAGGAATCGCCAAGATGTCGTTCGGCGGCTTGGGGCACAACCCGTTCAATCCCGCGTTGGTTGGCCGTGTGTTCCTCTTGGTCTCCTTCCCCACCGCGATGACGACATGGCCGCAAGTGTCGCCGATATTTGAAAAAGGCTTCTTCGCCGACGCTATCACGGGCCCGACACCGCTCGGACTCCTCAAGGAGAGTGCCGGCAACATCGACAAGATGGAGGTGCTCGACATGCTAATCGGCAACCGCGGCGGCGCGTTCGGCGAGATGTGCGCGATAGCATTGATCATCGGCGGCATCTACCTGATTGCACGCCGCGTCATCGACGTGTGGACGCCGCTCGTGATATTCGCGACGGTGTTCGCCTTCACCGGCATCTGCCACCTCATCGACCCGACGACATACATCGCGCCGGTCTATCACATCTTCTACGGCGGCCTCATCCTCGGCGCGTTCTTCATGGCCACCGACATGGTGACATCACCAATGACCACCTGCGGCAAGTGCATCTTCGCCTTCGGCATCGGCGTGATAACAGTGGTGATACGTCTGTGGGGCGCATACCCCGAAGGCGTCTCGTTCGCCATCCTGATAATGAACGCACTCGTGCCTCTCATCAACAGGGGCTTCAGACCGAAACGCTTCGGCGCAAAGAAATAAATTGTTGAATCTTAATACTTTATAATTATGGCAAAGAAAGAATCAACATTAAAGAACATGCTCATCGCCCTGTTTGTGATAACAGTCGTCAGCGGCGGCGTCCTGGGCTTCGTATATAACCTGACAAAGCCGGCGATCCTCCAGGCTGACGCCAACAAGAACTTGGCCGCCATCAACGAGGTGCTGAAGGGAAACGCGGAGATCGCCTCCACGGAAGTGAAAGTCATCGACGACCTCACTTACAATTTAGCATACAGTGCCGACGGACAATTCATCGGCGCGGCCATCAAGACGTTTTCGATGAACGGCTTCGGCGGCAAAGTCGAACTTATGGTCGGCGTCCTGGAGAACGGTAATATCAATAAGGTGTCGGTGCTGTCGCAGGCGGAGACTCCCGGTCTCGGCGCGAACATGACAAACGCCAAGTTCATCGGGCAGTTCGACGGCAAAAACCCTGCTGATTACAACTTGAAAGTGAAGAAAGACGGCGGCGACGTCGATGCCATCACAGCGGCGACAATCAGTTCGAGAGCCGTAACAGAGGCTGTCAAGAAAGCCACCGACGGCTTCGAGGCAAACAAATCACAATTCATGAAAGGAGGAAACAATGAGTAACTGGAAAACATTCACCAAAGGACTTCTGAAGGAGAACCCCATTCTCGTCCTTCTTCTCGGATGCTGCCCCACCCTCGCGACGACGACAAGCGCCATCAACGGCATGTCGATGGGTCTCGCCACGACATTCGTCCTGATCATGTCGAACCTCAGCATCTCATTACTGAAGAACTTCATCCCCGACAAAGTGAGGATACCTTGCTTCATCGTGGTCATCGCCTCGTTTGTGACTGTAGTTCAATTAGTCATGCAGGCGTACGTGCCGGCGATTTACGAGACGTTGGGTCTGTTCATCCCATTGATTGTGGTGAACTGCATCGTCCTCGGCCGTGCAGAGGCGTTCGCGTCGAAGAACCCCGTGTGGCCTTCAATCCTTGACGGCGCGGGAATGGGACTCGGCTTCACCCTTGCCCTGACATTCCTCGGCTCAGTCCGCGAGATCCTCGGCAGCGGAAGCATCTTCAACTGGCGTTTCCTGCCCGAAGACGCAAACACGATACTCATCTTCGTGCTCGCGCCAGGCGCGTTCATAGCCCTCGGCTATCTCATTGCAGTTGTCAATAAAGTCAAGAAATCAAGAACTTCTAAATAACGTAGTGCCATGAAAATCTTAATAATCTTATTATCGACAATACTTGTCAACAACGTCATCCTGGCGCAGTTCCTCGGAATCTGCCCGTTCCTCGGCACTTCCAAAAAGACCACGACAGCGATGGGCATGGGTGCGGCGGTCATCTTCGTGCTCGTCCTCGCCACACTGGTGACATACCTCATTAATAAATACATTCTCGTCCCGCTTGAGCTGCAGTTCTTGCAGACCATCGCGTTCATCCTTGTGATTGCCGCTTTGGTGCAGATGGTGGAGATCATCTTGAAGAAAATCAGTCCGTCGCTGTACACCGCACTCGGCGTTTTCCTTCCGTTGATTACCACGAACTGCTGTGTCCTCGGCGTCTCGCTGAAGGTCGTCGGCGAAGGTTTCATCTATGGCGGCAACGTCGGTGAGGCTGTCGTCTATGCAGCCGGCATCGCCATCGGCTTCGCCCTCGCGCTCATCATCTTCTCCGGCATCCGCGAGCATATCGACCTCGTCGGCGTACCGGAAGGCATGAAAGGCACCCCGATAGCGTTGGTCACAGCCGGCATCCTTGCCATGGCGTTCATGGGATTCGCGGGGTTGGTGTAGGCTGAAATCAAAATAAAACATAAAAACTCTTCGGCGATGAGACGGTTTCCACACTGATTTCATCGCCAAAGTTTATATATGTTGTATATCAAGCATTTCGGTTGTTTTAATAACAAAATCAAATTTTGTAACTTATGTTGAACAAAAAGTGTTATTTTTGCACAAAATTTTTAAAAAATATGAAACGAATTAAATTTGCTATCGTATTGATGCTCAGCATCATGACCTTTTTTGTTTCTTGCAAGAAAGAAGAAGTCAAACCAACAGAACAACCGACCACTCCAACCGTCACTGTGGAGAAAGTCATTTTGTCTGACAACACCGTGGCGCTCCTTGAAGGAGATACATTAAAACTCACATTCACAATTGAGCCGCAAAATGCCGTTTACAAAGAAGTCACTTGGACTTCCTCGAATCAGGACGTGGCGACAGTCGCTGAAGACGGCTTGGTCACGGCGGTTTCAGAAGGCGAAGCTTTGGTTAAAGTCGCCGTTGACGGCAAGGAGGATGAGTGCAAGGTGTTTGTAAACAAGGAAGTCATCCATGTCGAAAACGTTATTTTGAATGAGACATCGCTCGAACTTTTTGAAGGCGAGACGTTCCAGCTCACATTCACCGTCGAACCTGAAAACGCGATGTACGAAAACGTCGTCTGGTCAAGCACCGACGGGACCAAGGCCACCGTTGACGAAAACGGTCTGGTGACAGCAGTCTCGGCGGGTGCCGCCGGAATTACGGTTAAAGTCGATGACGTTGTCGCGACCTGCATCCTGTTGGTGAAAGAGCCTGTCATCCATGTGGAAAACGTCATTCTGAATGAGGCATCAATCGAGCTTATGGAAGGCGAGACGTCACAGCTTTCATTTACAGTCGAACCACAAAACGCCGTCTATGAAAATGTCACGTGGACTTCCTCAGACGCAGAGGTCGCGGCAGTTGATGAAAACGGCTTGGTCACGGCGGTTTCGGAAGGAAACGCGGAGATTAAAGTCACCGTTGACGATGTCGAGGCTGTCTGCAACGTGAAGGTGAACGCCGAGCCGGAAGGTTTAGCCTTTGAGATTCAGGTTTCCAACATCACGTCGAACAACGCTAATTTCACGATCATCCCCAACGACAACACCAAGACATATTACGTTTATGGCATGACAAAGTCGAAGTTCGACCAGGAAAGCACCTACAGCGAGCTTGGCATCTTCGGCTTTGAGCAGAGCTGGTTCCAGTTCGCCTACGGCAACAACTGGATCGCCGCAATGCTCGATGCCTGCCACACTGGAACGTTCTCAGGCCAGATCTACGACTTCAACAACTTCATCGGTTACGACACGGAGTTTGTGATTTACGTTTACGGCTTCGACGAAGGCGGCGTGCCGACATCAGAAGTGTTCACGCAGCAGTTCACGACCGCCCCGATGAACCCGTCGAACAACAACATCACCGTCACCATCGAGAACATCTACGCCCACGGCATCGACGCGACATTCCACACCACCAACGATACAAAGTATTATGTGTCAATGCAAAAGAAAACGTATGTGAACTGGTGGATTGAGAATGACAACCTCGTCAACATGGCGTTGGACATCATCTCGGCGGATTCGTACATCCAGCTGCTGAGCGGCGACTACACGATTCATCCCGACGGTTACTATCACTGCAACTCGGCGAACACCGACTATTACCTCATCTACTTCTCGTTCGACGAGGAGAACGGCATCAGGAGCGACATACACTTGGAGCTGTTCCACACGGCGGCGGAATAAAACAAATAGCACCCACATTAACAAAATCTAACTATGAGGAAATTAATCTTTACTTTCGCCGTTGCAATGATGGCATTCGGCAGCAGCAATCTGTTTGCCCAAAGCACCGACAGAATGTCTGAAGTCAGGGCCTTTGCCCAACAACATTATCAACAGGCTGAAAGAGGCGTTTACGAGCCCGTTTCGGCGAATTACTTTGGTATTAACAAAGAATACAGAATTAACTATTCTTATGATGAGAATGATTTTCGCCTTCGCGAGGAAATAACTCAATTAAAAATTGCGAACGGATGGGTGAATCAGAAATCGGACACCTATGAATACGATGAGATTGGAAGGATTTCATCGACTTTGATTCAAGTATGGGAAAACAATGTCTGGGTGAATAGTTCTAAACTGGACTATGTCTATGATGAAGATGTCATACATGTCACGGATAGTGAATGGGTGGATGGCGAATTTATAGCTCGCTTTAACTACACTATCATTGATACTCCCGAAAGCTATGAATTGTTGCAGCAAGAGATCCAGGAAGATGGCACTTTGGAAAATGTTTATAAACAAATTATTTCGTACAATGCCGATCATCACCTTGTCTCTATAGTTTATCAGGGTTGGAATGAAGCTGCCAATGCATGGGAAAATGGCACGATGCAAAGTTACGTTTATGAAGGCTCGCTTTGCAAAACCGTCTATTATTCTGATTGGGAAGATGGTGATTGGGCTGAGCCGACTGGAAAGTTTGAATTCGCTTGTGATGAACATGGAAATACCACGCAGGCTATTTCTTATTTGTTAGATGACGGCCAATGGAATGAAGGTGGCCTTTGTGCTGATGTGACGATGCCGTATGCGAATAATGAAAAGAGCATGCTTTTTGTTGCATCCAGAGTGGATGTGGTTTACGCCGGCTTCCTCTCCACCAACGAATTGACGCAAAACGCCGCTTTCAGCATCTATCCTAACCCGGCCAACAACGTGATTTGCGTGAACGGCGAGGGCTTCGAGAAGGCCGAAATCTACAACGTCGCAGGTCAGAAGGTGATGGAAAGCAGCGATGCACGGATTGATGTCAGGGCTTTGCAGGCCGATGTTTACATGGTGAAAATATTCGGCAACGGCACAAGCGAGACGCTGAAAGTGGTCGTGGAATAACCTATAAAAATTATCTCAACAGCACAAAGGATGTTTCTGTCTTTTGTGCTGTTGGACGATATAAACCGAACTGTGTCAGGGTCTGACAAAACAATCCGGATTTAAGAAAAAACAATTTAATTGACTCATGACAGATTTGACGGGAAAAAACTCACTCAGAAAGCGGCGAAGATTATCAATCATCACAAATCATTCACTTATGAAATCATAGGGGTTTCTATCGATGATATGTGAACGTGAAAGGAAAGTCACGCTCGACGACGGAAAGGTGTTCGAGGAGAAGATAGTGAAGGAATAGGGCTTTTGGAAAGTGTTTTCCGGCGGGAAAGATGTAGAGAGCGGGAAGTGGGTAAACCTACACGCTCACGAAAAAACAATGACACAGTTGCATACAGCCGGTCGCTGAAAACGCACAGGTTGTTATCTCGTGTTGGTGGCGCATTGGCGATGACACGGGGCTTCACACGGCGGGCAAAACAGCAAAGCTAAAGGCTTGCGCCAAAGGGAAAATTTGCACAAATCTTGGAAATAGAAAAGTTATGAAAAAACTTAACAAAAAATTTGAACTTAACAAAAAGTGGTCGCTAATCTATGTGAAATTAAAGGCGGGAAATCTGTCAATACCATTATTTGAATGCGATTATTCAAATCAAAATTGCGACACCGATTTCACCTGCACTCCATCCAACTGGGGTCACGATTGCTTATAGTTGTTAATCATATTGAGCAACGGATAATCCGTTGCTCACAATTTTTTTAATTATGAGGTATATTCTTTCATTATGGTTTGTCTTGCTAACTTGCAGTGTGTTTTCGCAAAATAGAAACGTGTTGAATGTCAGTGTAATGGTGGCTGATTCAACTGGAAAGGCAATAAAAGACGTAGCCCTATACAACTCAAAACAAAAAGTCATTGGTATTACCGACAGTTACGGAACCACTACAATATCTGTAAATTATGGTGATTTTGTGGCATTTTCGCATATCAGTTTCGAAACGTTAAGGGTAACCGTTTCCGACAAAAGCAACATGCTCATCATCATGAATGAAACGAAGAACATGTTACCTGAAGTTGAAATTGTTGAAAACACGCCTCATCTTGCATATAACAACAAGGACGTTTGGATTGTCGATTACACCGTCGACGAAGAAGGAATCTTTGCCATTACCACCACTGGAAGAAATTCGCATCTGTTACATCTCGGATTTGAACAAGACACGTTGTCAAAAAGGGAAATAAGCACCAAATACGAGCATATCACACGAGATGTCTTCGGGAACATCCATCTGATTGGTCCTGACTCAACTTATCAAGTGTATTCCGACAGACAAACAATGCATCTTTTGTACGGTGCGACTTTGGGGAAATACAATGAAACCTTCGCGCCGATTGCCACACTGACAGACAGCATTCTCGTGACAAAGAAATCGTTTTACGACGGACAGGAGATCGCGTTTTTTAAAGTAAATCTTAACAATAAGAAAAGCGATTTTCTTTGCGATGTTTATAGCGAGGCCAAAGAAATGGCGAAAAATTGGAACAGAGACAATGTAAGACTACAACGTATTCTGAATTCCGACTTGGAACTCTTTTACAGCCCGATTGAACGACCAGAACACCGAGCGGAAATCGAGGAGAACATGCTTAAACGCCTTATGTTAAAAGAAATTTACGCACCAGTATTTAACATTGAAAATCACGTCTTTATCTTTGATTTTAACAAAAACGCCATCTATAAATATAACAAAGTCGGGGATTATGAAGACAGAATTGAAATTGTATTTCATAGAGGTTTTCGTAACAGCATCGAAAAAAAATGGTGCAACAACATCATTTTCGACACATCGAGGCAGGAATGCTATGCACAGTTTTTGGAAGACGGTATTGTGACATTAAAAAAAATTGACCTAAAAAATGGCAATGTGATTGGTACCTATATACTTGATGCTCACGTTTTTCCGACAAACATTCAAGTTTATGATGGCGTTGTTTATTATCAATTCATTGATGTCCGTCAAACTTACGGACAAGATTGCAGAAGTTTATACAAAATGGGACTGAAATGAACGTCGAAAATTACTCGGATACCTGACTCCGCTGGAATATTAAAAAAAATGTGTAACTTTACACCTGGTAATGTTGTTGCATTGTCAAGTTGAATTCAGCTTATCGAAAAATAATAAATTTATGCCAATTTATGCCTGAAAAAGTGTATCTTTGCAGGTCGAAAAATGGAAGAGTTTGCAATTGTCAGCGTTTTTGCGAAAAAGAAATAAAATTTAATGAACACATTATAAATCATAGCGTTTGCTAAAATAGAATTAAGATTATGTCAAAGGAAGAGGTGCAATCGTATCGGCTGAATTCATTGGAAGAACCAACAGACGGGATGTTGGAATTTGTAATGTTACAGGTACAGGAGGCTGCAGTGACTTCCACACAAAAGGCACAAGATGAGTTAAATCGTAGATTCGCCGAAATGTGTCGAAGAATTGCGATAAGAAAAAACGGAAATGTATGAATGATATAAAACGCCCGACACTTTGTGTTGTTGCAGGGCCAAACGGCTCCGGCAAAACTTCAACAACGCTTCAGTTACTTGCCAATGAGTGGGCTGAGGATAGTCTTTATATCAATCCGGATAACATTGCACAAGAACAGTTTGGCAATTGGAATTCTGACAAAGCTGTAATGGAAGCAGCAAAAGTTGCAACCGAATTACGTTACAAATGTCTCTCTGAAAAAAAAGATTTTGTGTTTGAGACTGTTTTCTCATCAGATGAAAAACTTGACTTCTTGAGAAAAGCACATCAAGAAGGTTTTTTTATCCGTTTCTTTTTTGTATGTACGAATTCACCTGAAATTAATATTCTGCGTATTGCCAAACGCTATTTAAATGGAGGACATGAAGTGCCAATGTCAAAAGTGTTCTCAAGATATTATAAGTCAATTGAAAATGCCAGTTTGGCTGTTGAATTTGTTGACAGGGCTTATGTTTATGACAATTCAATTGAAGACCACATACCTCAATTGTTGTATCGCACTATGAATGGCAAAATTGTCAAACGTTATACTGAGTCTGTGCCGGATTGGGCAAAACAAATTATTGATTAATAACTAAATTTTTCGACTCCTACTGAATATTTTTTAATGACTTCGTACCGTCAACTGAAGATATTAACTAAAAAGTTGCACTTCTAATTTGAACTTAAGTAATGAATTATTTGCGTCATCTTTTTACTTCCGCAAATTAATTTTTGATTACATCGGACGGCTTCACGGACGTTTGGAGCTGCTTGGATTCGAGACCCAACTTCAAGTCGTGGCGGAGAATATCTCTGAAGACCTGATTCGCTCTTCAGAGATTGAAGGCGTGTCGCTCAACACCGACGAGGTGCGCAGCTCGGTGGCATGCGGTCTGCATAAATAAGCAAACGCTTGTTAGTTAATATGTTAGTTTAAAAATTTCTTTTCTATCTATTATTTGTTTGATATTAATTTCTTAAGTTCTTCTTTGCTTGGCAAAACCGTTTCGTATTTTGCGGCAAAAATCTGATTATTGTTTAATGGCAGAGTGTATTCTACAACCGAATTTTCTTTGTCGGCACATAGTAACAAACCTATTGTAGGATTCTCATCTTCGAGTTTAACCTCTCTGTCATAGTAGTTTACATACATTTGCATCTGTCCTATATCTTGATGTTTTAGTTTTCCTTTCTTTAGGTCTATCAAGACAAATGACTTCAACAAGCGGTTGTAAAATACCAAATCAATAAAATAATGCTCTTCGCTAAAAGACAATCTAACTTGTCGTCCCACAAAAGTAAAGCCTTTGCCTAATTCGAGCAAGAAAGCTTGCAGATTATCAATGAGTTTCTGCTCCAACTTCTTTTCGGAATAGGATGGCAACTGTGGCAAGCCTGTAAATTCCAATATGTATGGATCTTTTAGCAAATCCTGCGGTTTCTCTACTATTTGTCCCTTTTTTGACAAGTTCATCACCTCCTCTTTGTTGCGACTTAATGCCAATCGTTCGTACAAAGATGAGTCGTACTGTCTCTCCAACTCCTTCAGGCTCCATTTGTTGTTGGTAGCCTCTATTTCGTAAAATTTGCGTTCGTCTAAATTGGTTATTCGCATCAGTTTAAGGTAATGCGACCATGAGAGTGTGAATGACGGAATATTGTCAATCATTTGAGTGTCACTATTTTGCAATTGGTCAGACAGTGTCTGACTTTTTGAGTATGACAAAAACAATTGGCGCATTTGCTTCAAATTTGTCAACGAATAACCCTTGCCAAACTTTCTTGTTAGGCGTGTTGCAACATCTTTCAAAACAGTTTTCCCGTATTCCGCACGGCTTTCTCCGCCTTGTTCATCCTCCACAATGTATCTACCTATCTCGTAATAAGTATAAACCATAGCGGCATTCACAGCCGCAACAACGTGTTGTCGCGCATCTTGTATCAACTTCTCGATTTTACCTGCGAGAATATCTATATGACTACCAGTTTCTGTGATTTGTGTTTTCTTGTCCATTGTAATGATTTCAGAATAACAGCAAACGCTATGATTTATAATGTGTCAGTTAATTTTTATTTCTGTTTCGCAAAAACGCTGACAATTGCGAACTCTTCCATTTTTCAACCTGCAAAGATAATCATTTTATTTTTATGTCAAAGAATTTCTCGTATCACATTTTTTCTTACTTTTGCAGGTTAAATTTTCGATAAAAATAACTTAAAAATATCATTTGAATGAAACACAATTTCTTACGCAGATTATTCGGCATCGGCATTATCATGCTGGGTATCGCAACGACAGCCGCAGCACAGGAAGTCCGCACATTCGAGTTCGGACATAACGGCAAAAACGGCATCAATTTAACAAACCAAACGAGAGGCAACGTCGGCATTGAGTTCAACATCAATGAGATGAGCCTTCAGTCATTCACTTATGAAGGTGAAGAATTGCAGTCGATCGGCATTTCCGGCATCTCGCTCCCGAATGAGAAAGGAATGCCCAACGTGCCGGCATACAGCCGTTACATCGCCATCCCGCAAGGCGCGGAGGCGGTGCTTCACGTCGTGAGCTACGAACAGCAGACAATCAAGGACGTGAACATCGAGCCGTCGCTCGGCGTGCAGGCCGAAGACGCGGAGCCTGACATGAACTACACGAAGGACGAGAAAGTCTATTCACAGAACGCTTTCTATCCGGCGGAGTTCGCCACGGTGAGCGAGCCGACATCATTGCGCGGCGTTGACGTCGTGGCGCTGAGCATCTCGCCCGTGCGATTCAACCCCGTCACAAAGGAAGCCATTGTCTATCATAATATTGAGATTGAAGTCGAGTTCACCGGCGGCAACGGACAGTTCGGCGACAACCGTCTCCGCTCGCCGTACTGGGACCCGATCCTCGCGCAGAACATCATGAACTACAACACTTTGCCTGTCATCGACTACGAGAAGAGGATGCACGACTGGATGCGTGACGGCGCGGAAGGTGCCGAATACCTCATCGTCATCCCTAACAACGACGACTTCGAGGCTCCGGCGGAGCGCATCAGGGAGTACCGCATGCAGCAAGGCATCATCACCGAAGTGGTCCGTCTGGATGAGATTCCGGCGACCACGACGGCACAGATGAAGTCGTATTTCCACAACGCATACAACACATGGGAGATAGCTCCGGTGGCCATCATGCTTTTAGCCGACCACAACACCAACATGGCACAGGGCATCCCGGCGGAGACGGTGTCGCACCCTTACGAGGGCAGCTGCATCTCCGACAACCAATACGCTGACGTCACCGGCGACCATCTTCCGGAAATGGTGTTCTCACGCCTCGTGGCCGCCAACGGCACGGAAGCCGCGATGATGGTTGACAAGCAGATCGAATACGAGTTCACGAACCCGAACATGAATGCAAGCACGTACAACGTCCCGGTGACGGCCCTCGGCTGGCAGACGGAGCGTTGGTTCCAGCTCTGCTCGGAGGTCGTCGGCGGTTATTTCCGCGCCCACGGCAAAAACCCGTTCCGCATCAACTGCATCTACGACGGGACACCGGGGTCAGTGTGGTCAACAGCCACCAACACGTCGCAGGTGGTCAGTTACTTCGGGCCGAGCGGCACTGGTTACATCCCGCAGACACCGTCGGAACTCGGCGGCTTCACAGGCGGCCAGCCGGAACAGATCAACGAAGCCATCAACGCAGGCACGATGATCGTACAGCACCGCGACCACGGACTCGAGACCGGCTGGGGCGAACCCGAATACCGCAACAACAACGTGACACAGCTCACGAACGTCGGCAAACTGACATTCGTCATGTCAATCAACTGCCTGACCGGTAAGTTCAACAACAGCTCACCGTGTTTCGCCGAGACTTTCATACGTCACACATACAACGGACAAAACGCCGGCGCGGTGGGTCTCCTCTGCCCGACAGAAGTCTCCTACTCATTCGTGAACGACGCCTACGTCTGGGGAGTCTATGACCAGTTCCAACCCGACTTCATGCCCGACTACGGCCCATACGCACCACAGCAGGGCAACTGGCAGCCGGCCTTCGGCAACGTCGCCGGAAAATACTTCCTCGCACAGAGTTCATGGCCATACAATTCCGAGTCGAAAGACATCACATACCAGATGTTCACCGCGCACTGCGACGCCTTCCTCCGTCTCTACACCGAAGTGCCGCAGACGATGACGGTCAACCATCAGGAGGTGCAGCTCGCCGGACTGACGACATTCCAGGTCACTGCGCCGGAAGGCACGAAGATAGCCCTCACGAAAGGTGAAGGTGAAAACCTCGAAATCATCGCCGTGACGGAAGCGACAGGTTCCATCCAGGACATCGAGATCCCATCACAGACACCGCCCACAATCATGAAACTGACGGTGACAGGCCAAAACTACCTTCGCTATCAGGCTGATGTCGAAGTCGTTCCGGCAGAAGGACCGTACCTGATTGTCAACAACTTCAGCCTCAGCAACGGAGCCGAACAGCTCAACTTCAGCGATGAAGCCGGCTTGGACATCGTCCTGAAGAACGTCGGCGTCGAAGCGTCACAGGCCGGAACAGCCACAATATCGACAGAATCGGAATATGTCACGATCACCAACCCGACGGTTGACTTCGCGGGCATCGCAGCCGACGCGACGACAAGCATCGCCGAGGCATTCGGGTTCACCGTTTCGAACAACGTGCCGGACAACACGAGAATTGAGTTCACAGTGAACATCGTGAGCGGAGGCGAGGAATATGAGAGCCACATCAATATGAAAGCATACGCACCTGTCTTCGAGATCGGAAAAGTCACCATTGAGGAGCTAAGCGGCAACGGCAACGGACGCCTCGACCCGGGTGAGACGGTGAAACTCATATTCCCGATAGAGAACAACGGCGGCGCGGTCTCAAACACAGTGAAAGCCACACTCGCGCTCAACAACAGCTTCATGCAGATAACAAGCGCACCGACGGTAACAATCGGAAGCATCGAAGACGACGGCGACGCGACAGTTGAATACACCGTCAACATCGGTGCCGCGCCATCAGGATTCGCGGCAGAATACACGTTAAACGTCGTGTCGGGAGCATACAACGCCACAAGAGACTTCGTCTCGAAGATCGGTCTTAACGTCGAAGACTTCGAGGCCGGCGAGCTAAACGCAGAGATGTGGTCAAACGACAACTCCAAACCTTGGACTTTCGACACGAACGACCCGTACGAAGGGACGTATTGCATGAAGTCGGGACAGATCGGCAACAACACGTCAACGACCCTGACACTCTATTTCGAGGTCAGCGACGCCGATTCCATCGCATTTTACTATAAGGTGTCATCTGAGTCAGGCTACGACAAGCTGTATTTCTCCATCGACAACAGCGAGAAAGGCAACTGGTCGGGCAACGTGGACTGGACACGCGCACAGTACTACGTGACGGCGGGCAGCCACACCTTCAAATGGAAATACCAGAAGGACTTCACAACAACAGGTGGCAGCGACTGCTGTTGGATTGACTTCGTGATACTCCCGAGAGACATGAGCATGACGGTGAGTGCCGGTTTCGACGCGAATGCCTGCACAGAAGAGACCGTCCAGCTCAACGGCTACGCCTCAAACCACCAGTCGCTCGAATGGACGACAGCCGGCGACGGCATCTTCAGCGATGCGACGATAGCCCAGCCTTACTACACATTCGGAAGCCAGGACCTTGAGAACGGCACCGTCACGCTCACCCTCACGGGTACGGCGAGCAGCGGCGAGACAATAAGCGATGACGTGACATACACCATCGACATACTTCCTGTCCCGGCCCAACCGGAAGGCCCGACAATCATTGCAAAAGACGTCACCGCGACGACGGAATATACCGTTGAAAGCAATGAGGCATTCACCGAATACCAGTGGGTCATCGAGCCGGACGAAGCAGGCACGATAGCGTCAAACGGCAACAGCGCCGTCGTGACATGGAACATGAGCTTCAGCGGCGACGCGAGCATCAGCGTGATGGGCGCCGACGACATCTGCGTCAGCCTGCCTTCAGAAGAGCTTGAGGTGTTCGTGTCGCTCTCGGCAGTCACGACCGCCGATGCACGAAACATCAGCATCTATCCCAACCCGACCGACGGCATCATCAACATCAAAGTCGCCGATGCCTCGGGCAGTTCGTTCATACAAATATTCAACATCCTCGGAGAAGTCGTCTTCTCTCAGGTGATGTCGGCGGAAGACACACAGCTCGACCTCGGCAGGGTTCCGGCGGGAACGTACTTCATTTCAATAAAGAACAACGAAGACATCTGCATCGAGAAGATAATGGTGAAGTAACGACTATCACAGATGGACAGCCTGCCAGCGTTATTTTCCGACCTCGCTCTGATATTAGTGACAGCGGGCATTACGACGGTTGTTTTCAAATGGTTGAAACAACCGTTGGTGCTCGGCTACATCGTCGCCGGCTTTCTGATCGGGCCGCATTTCTCGTATTTCCCTGTCATCACCGACACGTTGAGTGTCAAGACATGGAGCGACATCGGGATGGTGTTCCTGTTGTTCGCCATCGGACTTGAGTTCTCGTTCAAGAAACTCAAGAAAGTGGGCGGTCCGGGAGTCATCGTGGTGCTCACCGAGCTGATAATTATGTTCTCGGTGGGTTTCCTCATCGGCAAGGCCATCGGCTGGCAGAGGATGAACTGCATCTTCCTCGGATGTATGCTGTCGATCTCGTCAACCAGCATCATTGTCAAGGCCTTCGACGACCTGAAGCTGAAGAACGAGAAGTTCTCCGCCGATGTCATCGGAGCCTTGGTGGTTGAAGACCTCGTCGCCGTCGTGCTGATGGTGATACTCTCGACGCTGTCGGTAGGCAACTCCTTCGACGGCAAAGAGTTGGTCTTCAGCATGGTGAAACTCGTGTTCTTCCTTGTCATCTGGTTCATCTTCGGCATTTATCTCATACCTTCATTCCTAAGATGGATAAGGAGATTCATGACCGAAGAGACGCTGGAAATCATCTCGATAGGGCTTTGTTTCGGCATGGTCCTGCTTGCCACGTACGCCGGTTTCTCCTCGGCCCTCGGCGCTTTCGTGATGGGCTCCATCCTCGCGGAGACACTCGAGGCCGACATCATCCACCGTCTCGTGACACCGATAAAAAACCTCTTCGGCGCGATATTCTTCGTCTCAGTGGGAATGATGGTCGATCCACAGGTGCTGGTGCAATACACATGGCCTGTCGTCATCATCGCCCTTGCCGTGATGATTTTCAAGACGTTGAGTGCGACAATCGGCATGTTCATCTCAGGGCACGACGCTAAGACCTCGTTCAACGCAGGCTTCTGCTTCTGTCAGATCGGCGAGTTCTCGTTCATCATAGCATCGCTCGGGTTGAGCTTCAAAGTCATCGACGAGTTCCTCTACCCTATCATCGTGACGGTCTCCATCGTGACGACGTTTTTCACACCTTATATAATAAAGGCCGCCAACCCGCTTTACGAATGGCTGAGTCCGCGCATTCCGGAAAGGTGGCTCAAAGCATTGACCAACGTGGAAAACGGCTTCAAGGCCAACGACCACAAAACGATGACAATCAAGAAGTTCCTCACATCGCAGCTTCAGAATATCATCATCTATGCATGTATCATCATTGCGGTGACAATCATTTGTTTCTCAACGATAGGCGCACTTTCCGTGAGATTCATCCCCGGAATTTGGGGGCAGATTACCGGAGCAATCCTCACCTTGGCCATCGTCGCGCCTTTCATCTGGGCAATGGCGTTCAAATACAACATCAGCAAGACAAACAAAAACCTGCTATTCAACACAACCTTCAACAGAAACATCATCATTGCGATATTCGTAATCAGATACCTCGCGGCACTGACGATTATCTTCTTGATTGTCCATCATTACATCAACATCAACAACTGGGCGGTCATCGGCATCTCATTGGTGATTTCGTTCATACTCGCTTATTCTGACAGGATAATGAAGTTTTACGATAGGCTTGAAAGCAACTTCATGAAAAACCTGAACAAACGCCAGGAGCAGGCGTCGTTCGTAATCCCTGAGGTGCTGCAGCAGAACTTCCATCTTGAGAAACTCACCGTAAGCCCAAACAGTCAGGTTGTCGGCAAGATGTTGAAAGACACGGTGTTCCGCAGCAAATACAACGTCAGCGTGGTGAGCATCGAAAGAGGTAACAACACGTTTGACCTGCCCGACATCGACATGGTTTTCTATCCGTATGACATCATCACCGTTGTCGGAGACGACGAAAACATCAACAAAATCAAGCCGATAATTGAAGTTGAAGACAACGTGCTAATCAGGGAGAGGGAGAACCACGACATGAGGCTTCACAGCATCCGGGTTGCCGCGACGAACAGCATCTGCGGCGTCACACTGAGAAACTCGAAATTCAAAGACAAATACAACGCGATGGTCATCGCCATCCAAAGAGACGAGGAATTCATCCTGAACCCATCAGCCTCATTTGTCTTCCAAAACGGCGACATCATTTGGTTTGTCAGTTCAGATGAAGCATACGCCGAGTTAAAACAACACGAACACGTAACACAACACGCATAACGATGAAAAAAATCTTATTCTCAACTATCATCATCTTATCTTTTCTTGCAGCCAAGGCGCAGACTTTCAGAATCGCGAACAGCACCCGTTCAGGGTTAGAGTTGACTCTTGACATAGAACACTATTCTTTTGAAGCTGTCAGGCACGAAGGCATTGAAGGTCAGGCGATTGTCCTTGACGGGATTTTCCTTCCGAACCGTGCAGGGATGCCGGACCTGCCCGTCATTTCGAGATATGTAGCGATTCCAAGAGGCGCAGAAGTCTCGGTGAACGTGAGAAACATCACGACGGAGACTGTCGAAGACGTTGACATCATGCCGGCGCCGGAGCTTCCGCTCGATGATGACAAAACGCCAATGAGATACGAGCGCAACGAACTGGTTTACAACACCGATGCATATTTCCCCGAGCAGCCTGTCCTCGTGTCGGAGTCGATGAAAATCCGTGATGTCGATGTGGTGATCTTCAGCGTCACGCCATTCCAGTACAATCCCGTGACGAAGAAGCTGATTGTGACGAAACACATTGACATTGAATTGAATTTTGAAGACGGGAGCGGTGACTTCGGCGGTGACCCGCGCTATATGAGTCCGGCGTGGGAGCACATCATCAGCGACATGATCATCAACGCCGATGCGCTGCCGCAGCATGACTATCAACGTTTTATCAAAGAAGCCGTGCAACGCGACGCCGAGGGCTGCGAATACCTCATCATCACGCCCGACAACGCCGACTTCATCCAGCTCGCCGACTCGATAAGGCTTTTCCGCAACCAGCAGGGCGTCCTCACGCAAGTCGTCACTCTTGACGAATGCGGTGGCAACAACAGCGCGGCGATTCACAACTACATCAAGAACGCGTATAACAACTGGGACATCCCCGTCTCGGCGGTTCTCCTGCTCGGCGACCACAACACCGACGACACGAAAGGAATCGTCTCATACACCATGAACAACCACCCTGGCGGACAAGGTTACAACCCTTACATCTCCGACAACAGATACGGCGACATGAACAACGATGACCTGCCTGACGTGGCAATCGGACGTATCACGGGACGCGACTTCGACGAGCTTTATCACATGATAAACAAAGACTTGCAATACGAGCGTCATCCGACGACGAACCCGCATTTCTACGACAAGCCGGTCACCGCGATGGGATTCCAGCTTGAGAGATGGTTCCAGCTTTGCTCGGAGGTCGTGAATGGTTTCTGGGAATACGGTCTCGGGAAGCATCCCGTGAGACTCAACGCCATTTACGAAGGCAATCCGGGGAGCTTGTGGTCAACGGCTGAAAACACAAATTCCGTCGTCAACTACTTCGGGCCCAACGGTTTAGGTTACATTCCGCAGACGATGTCGCACCTCACGGAATGGGACGCGAACTCCTCCGCCGTCAACGCGGCCATCAACGCCGGCGCGTTCATCGTGCAGCATCGCGACCACGGCGCCGAAGAGCTTTGGGGCGAGCCGTCGTACAGCATCGGGAGCATCAAGAAACTCGTGAACCCCGACCTCACATACGTCATGTCGAACAACTGCCTCACCGGAAAATTCAACTACGGCGGGCAGGACGGCTGCTTCGCGGAGGTCTTCCACCGCCATCAGCACGGCGCGTTGGGACTTATTGCAGCAACAGAGGTGTCGTACTCCTTCCTCAACGACGTCTATGTGTGGGGCGTTTACGACAACATGTGGCCCGACTTCATGCCCGACTACGGCAGCACGCACATGCACGACTTCATACTGCCCGCCTACGGCAACGCCGCCGGGAAACATTTCCTCAGACAGTCGGGCTGGACCGGATGGGAAGAAGGCAAGGAAATCACCTACTACCTCTTCCATCATCACGGCGATGTTTACATGAACCTTTACACCGAAATGCCTCAGAATCTTGATGTTACAATGCTTCCAGTTATTGTTGAGGGAGCAACTGAATACAGTGTCACCGCCGATGAAGGCTCAACAATATGCATGAGCGCAAACGGAGAAATCATCGGGCTCGGCATCGGGACGGGTGAGCCGCAAACCATCGAAATCATCCCGCAAGAGCTCGGCAGCGAGATACTCCTGACAATCACGAAACAAAACCATTACAGATATTCCGAAGAAATCGCAGTCATCCCCGACGAAGGCCCGTATCTGATTTTCAGCGACTGCCTTGTCAACGATGAGAACGGGAAACTCGATTTCAATGATGATGTAACTCTGAACATGAGCCTGCACAACGTCGGTTTTGAAGCCATGAGCAATGTCAGCGTTGAAATGACGACTGAATCGCAATATATTGAAATACTTTCATCTTCAACGACTTACGAATCCATCTCGGCAAACGAAATCAAGATGAAGGAAAACGCTTTCAGAATCAGGGTCAGTGACGATGTTCCCGACCAGACGAAGATTGTCTTCAGCCTCGCGATGACCGACGGAACGCACTCATTTACAGACAATTTCGAAATCATCGCCAATGCGCCGGTCTTTAAGGTGACAAATTTGAGCATCACCGACGCCGACGGCAACCCGACCGACAGACTTTACAAAGGCGAGACATCAAATCTCACATTCACCGTAAAGAACGCCGGACACAGCAACAGCAACGAGACACTGAACACCATTCATTTTGACGCGCCGATTGTGACATACGAACAATACGAAGTCGAAACCGGAAGCATCCAATTCGCTGACAGTCTTGACATTACATTTGTCCTGACGATTAACGACGACGCACCTTTCGGAGGTATATTAGAATATTCAATCACAACAGAATCAGATGGTTACACCGATGTCTTCCATTCGAACGTCCCACTCGGGAACTGCATCGAGAATTTTGAAAACGACAACTTAAACCCTGATTTTCAATGGAGTAACACAGGTTCAAAGCCATGGGTACGAAGCGATGAAGACCCGTACGAGGGAAATTACTGTTACAAATCGACATCCAACGCCCCGTCCAGAGTGTCAAAACTGATGCTTGGCATTGAGACAGAAATTTCCGATGTCATGTCATTCTATTACAAAGGCTCCGGCAATGCTGACGACTCGTTTGTTTTCACACTGAACAACAACAAATACGAGCTGACAGGGAGCAGTTGGAAGCTCTTTGAATTACCACTTGACCCGGGGAAGCACGTCTTGAAATGGACTTTCGCAAGAAGCAGCAATGCCGAAGACGGTGACGGGTCCATCGACTTCATAAAACTCCCGCCAATGCGTGTCGAAATCACTTCAGTCGGAGAGGATTTTATTGATAATGAAAATGATAACATAACAGTCTATCCCAATCCAGGCAACACAGAGTTGAATATTTTAACTCAAGGAGTTAATTTAATACAAGTATTTGATTTTCAAGGAAGAATGATTTTTGAGAAAGAGTCTTCCGGTGATATCACAACCATAAACACAAGTACGTGGAATGGCGGTCTTTATCTGATAAAAGCCGGCAGGAACACTCAAAAATGGCTTAAGAAATAAGGGAACACAAATATTTTCATCTTCAGAATGGGATCAGTTATCAAAATAAAAAAAGGCCTTGACATACATCTTGCCGGTGAAGCGAAGAAGGAGACCGAGGTCTTCGAGGTCAGACGCTGTGCCATCAAGCCGAGCGATTTCATCGGAGTCATCCCGAAACTTCATGTCGCCGAGGGCGATGCGGTGCAGGCCGGCTCCGTACTGTTTCACGACAAGAGCCGCGAAAACATACTTTTCACCTCCCCCATCTCCGGCACGGTGAAAGCCGTGGTCCGCGGCGAGAAACGCGCCGTCATGCAGGTCATCGTCGAGGCTGACGGCAAGAACGAGGCCATCGACTTCGGGAAGGCCGATATTTCGACAATCAAGCGTAACGAAGTGATGGACAAGATGTTGCGGAGCGGCGTGTGGGCCATGCTCCGGCAACGTCCTTATTCCATCATCGCCAACCCGAACGACAAGCCGAAGTGCATCGTCGTGTCGATGTTCAGCAGCGCACCGCTCGCCCCGAGCACAGGTTACATCATTGAAAATCAAGTCGAAGCGTTCAACGCCGGTGTCGAAATATTGTCGAAACTGACCGACGGGAAACTTTACCTGAACCTCAAAGCCAGCTGCAAGAGATGCCACGACGTAATCGCCAAGATTACAAAGCCAGAGAACGTTGTCGTCACCGACTTTGAGGGTCCGCATCCAGCCGGCAACGTCGGCACGCAGATTAATGCGCTCAGCCCGATAAACAAAGGTGAAGTCGTGTGGTACTGCGGTCCGCAAGAGGTCATAACCATCGGGACGCTGTTCCTCACAGGAAGGTACGACAGCAGCCGCATCATCGCACTGACAGGCTCGGAGGCCAACGACCCGCATTATTACAAAGTCAACATCGGAGCCGACATCGAGGCGTTGGCGGCAGGCGGCGTGAACTTCCGCGCCATCAGCGGCGACGTCCTGACAGGCAGAGACATCACCGACAACTACTTCCTCGGTTTCTACGACACACAAATCACAGTGATTCCGGAAGGCAACGAATACAGGCTCTTCGGCTGGCTCGCGCCTAACTTCAAGAGGTTCACCTCGACAAACACCATGATTTCCTCACTTTTCAAGAAAAAGACTTTCGTGATAGACACCAACAGGAACGGCGATGTACGCCCGCTCATCATGACAGGCAAGTTCGAGAAGGTGTTCCCGTTCGACATCTACCCGATGCAGCTCATCAAGGCCTGCATCATCAAAGACATCGAACAGATGGAGGAACTCGGCATCTATGAGGTTGACGCTGAAGACTTTGCGCTCTGCGAGGTCATCGACCCGTCGAAGACCGCCATCCAACAGATCATCCGTGACGGACTTGAGCTTGTCCGCAAGGAAATGAATTAAAAGTCAATGAGTTATGGGATTACGCAATTACATAGACAAGATAAAGCCTGATTTCGAGGAAGGCGGCAGATATGCCAGGTTCCATTCGACATTCGAGGCTTTCGAGACGTTCCTCTACACGCCGAACAAGGTGGTGAACACCGGCGCGCACATCAGAGACGCCGTCGATATGAAACGCAACATGTTTTACGTCGTGATAGCCCTCATCCCCTGCTTCCTTTTCGGGACATGGAACATCGGCTATCAGCATTTCCTGTCATGGGGACAAGACGCAACTTTCTGGCAGACAGTCGGTTACGGTCTTCTGAAGATCATCCCGCTTTATCTTGTGAGCTATATTGTCGGCCTCGCGATAGAGTTCGTCTTCGCGGAGATTCGTCATGAGGAGGTCAACGAAGGCTATTTCGTGACGGGGTTCCTCATCCCGTTGATCATGCCGGCCGACGTTCCCTTGTGGATGCTTGCCGTCGCGGTGGCGTTCGCGGTCATCATCGGCAAGGAGGTGTTCGGCGGCAGTGGCATGAACGTGGTGAACCCCGCCCTTCTCGCACGCGCCTTCCTGTTCTTCTCCTATCCATCGAAGATGACGGGCGACAACGTGTGGATTGCGGAGAAAGCCGACGCCTTCAGCGGAGCGACGCCACTCGGCACAATACTCAACGGCGGCACGACAGAACAGCTTCCGAGCATCATGGAGATGTTCGTCGGCACAATACCCGGCAGCGTCGGCGAGACCTCAAAAATCGCCATACTTATCGGTGCCTTGTTCCTGATAATCACAGGCATCTCAGATTTGAGAATCATCATCTCATCATTCGCCGGCGCGATAGTCATGGGCTTGATTTTCAACGGCATCAGCGCCAATTCAGCAATGGAAGTCCCGTTCTACTATCATCTGATGATGGGCGGATTCATGTTCGGCACGTTCTTCATGGCCACCGACCCTGTTACGGCGGCGCAGACCAACACCGGCAAATGGATCTACGGTTTCCTCATTGGAGCCGTCGCCGTCCTCATCCGCGTCGCAAACCCCGGCTACCCTGAAGGCATGATGCTCGCCATCCTGCTTCTCAACGTGTTTGCGCCGCTCATCGACTGGTGCGTCGTCGCGGCAAATGTCAGAAAACGCAAGAACCGCTGGGCAGCAGCAGAAAGGAGTGCAAAATGAAAGACAGTTACATCTTCAGATATATCATCATCCTTGTGATAATCGTCTCGGTGCTGCTCTCAGGCGCGGCGTTGCTGCTTCAGCCGTATCAGCAGGACAACATCAACAACGAGAAGAAAATGATGATTTTGAAAGCCGCCGGCGTTCAGGATGTCAATTCAGAATACTTTGATAATTATTGTGAAAAAATGATTGTCATCGACCCGCATGGCAACGTCATTGATGAAGCCACGAGCGATTACACAAAATGCAAGGCGTTCAAAATCAATTTAAAAGACGAGCTTTATAACAAAGCCAATGGCAAAGACTTTCAGCTACCAATTTTCATAATCGGCAATGGCAACGAGAAAGTCAACGTTGTGCCGTTGCAGGGCGCGGGTCTTTGGGGACCGATTTGGGGTTACCTCGGGCTCTCGTCTGACTGTCAGACTGTCATCGGTGCTGTCTTTGACCACAAGTCGGAGACGCCCGGCCTCGGCGCAGAGATAACGACCGAGAAGTTCCAGAAGCAGTTTTCCGGCAAGGTTATTTTCCAGAACGGGCAATTTGTCTCAATCAACGTGCAGAAAGGCGGCATCGCGGTACTTCCGGAAGATGTCAAGAGGCACTCCGTCGATGCCATCAGCGGCGGCACCATCACGTCGCACGGTGTCAACGATATGATTAAGAATGTGTTGGAGTCATATTTACCATATTTCAACAAATAGAAAATGAGCAAAAATTCAGAACTTATAACAAAGCCGTTGCGACAGGCCAATCCGGTCACGGTGCTGATTCTCGGCATCTGCTCGTCGTTGGCAGTCACCGCGAAGCTGAAGCCGGCCATCGTCATGGCTCTCTCCGTCACCGTTGTGACGGCACTTTCAAACCTCGTCATCTCATTGATGCGCAAGGGAATACCTTCAAAGATACGCATCATCGTGCAACTCATCGTCGTCGCGACGCTCGTCATCCTCGTTGACCAGTTCCTCAAGGCGTTCGTCTATGACGTGAGCAAGTCGTTGTCGGTCTTCGTGGGTCTCATCATCACCAACTGCATCGTGATGGGGCGTCTCGAGGCCTTCGCGATGGCGCAGAAGCCGTGGCCTTCGTTCTTGGACGGCATCGGCAACGGGCTCGGCTACGGCATGATTTTGGTCATCGTCGCCTTCTTCCGCGAGCTGCTCGGCAGCGGCACGCTCTTCGGACTCAGGGTCATCCCCGAAGGACTTTACGATTTTGGATATATGAACAACGGCCTCATGATTTTGCCTCCTATGGCTTTGATTATCATAGGAATCATCATCTGGTGCCAGAAGCCTGTGGAGGAGAAGAAATAACATGGAATCATTAGGCATTTTCATCCGTTCGATTTTCATCGACAACATGATCTTCGCATATTTCCTTGGAATGTGCTCATTCCTTGCCGTTTCAAAGAACGTGAAGACATCATTCGGCCTCGGCATCGCCGTGACATTCGTGCTTCTCATCACAGTGCCTGTCAACTACCTGCTCGACAGGTTCGTGTTGTCGGCGGGCGCGTTGTCATGGCTAAGCCCCGCTTTTGAAAACGTGAGTCTCGACTTCCTGAGTTTCATCCTCTTCATCGCGATCATCGCCGCCATCGTGCAGATACTCGAGATGGTGATTGAGAAATTCAGTCCGTCGTTGTACTCGTCACTCGGCATCTTCCTTCCGCTGATAGCCGTCAACTGCGCCATCCTCGGCGCCTGTCTCTTCATGCAGGAGAAGCATTTCCCGAACATCGGGCAGGCCGTCTCCTACGGGCTCGGCTCCGGCATCGGCTGGCTGCTCGCCATCACCGGCATGGCGGCGATAAGAGAAAAGATAAGATACTCGCACGTGCCGAAGTCGCTGCAAGGCACCGGCATTGCATTCATTATCACTGGTTTGATGGGGATCGCATTTATGTCGTTCCTCGGTATCACATTTTAAAGGAGGCGAATCATGAGTACAACATCAATCATCATCACCAGCGTAATAGTCTTCCTTATTGCGGTTCTGATTCCCGTCACGGTCCTCGTGATTGTCCGCAAGCGGCTCACCCCGCAAGGAAAGGTGAACATCAACATCAACGGAGAGAGAGACCTTGAGGTCGAGCCGGGCAACTCACTTTTGGCCACGCTCGCCAACGAACAGATTTTCCTGCCGTCGGCATGTGGCGGCGGCGGCAACTGCGGGATGTGCAGATGTCAGGTCCTCGAAGGCGGCGGCACGATACTTCCTACCGAGACAGGTTTCTTCAGCAGGAAAGAACAACAGAGCCACTGGCGTCTCGGCTGTCAAGTCAAGGTACGCGAAGACATGAAGATTCACATCAACCCGCAGATTTTCGGCATCAAGAAATGGGAATGCGAGGTCGTCAGCAACAGAAATGTCGCCACTTTCATCAAGGAATTCAAGGTCAAACTCCCTGAAGGAGAGCATCTTAACTTCAAGTCGGGCGGTTACATACAGATTGACGTCCCGAAGATTGACGTGAAGTACAAAGACATCGTTGTCAACGAGGAATATCAGAAGGACTGGGAGAAGTTCCACATGTTCGACCTCGTGATGCACAACCCCGAGCCGCAGTTCCGCGCGTATTCGATGGCGAACCATCCGGCGGAGGACGACACCATCATGTTGAACGTCCGTATCGCCACGCCGCCGTTCGACCGCGTCAACGGCGGTTTCATGAAGGTCAACCCTGGCGTATGCTCGTCGTACATCTATTCGTTGAAGCCGGGCGACAAGGTCACGATCAGCGGGCCTTACGGCGAGTTCCACGTCAAAGACACTGACAACGAGATGATTTTCATCGGCGGCGGCGCGGGCATGGCGCCGATGCGCTCGCACATCCTCGACCAGTTCCTCACCAAGCGCACCAAGCGTAAGGCGTCGTTCTGGTACGGCGGACGTTCGTTGCGCGAGCTGTTCTACATCAACGACTTCAAGAAGATTGAGGCCGAGAACCCGAACTTCAAGTTCAACATCGCTCTCTCGGTGCCGTTACCGGAGGACAACTGGACGGGCTACGTCGGAAACATCCACGAGGTCTTGTTCGAGAACTACCTCAAGAGCCACGAGGCGCCGGAAGACATCGAGTACTACCTCTGCGGCCCGCCGATGATGACGCAGGCGGTGCTGAAGATGCTCGACAACCTCGGAGTGCCGAAGGACAACATCATGTTCGATGACTTCGGAAGCTGATTTACAGGGATTTACATTTCACGCGGATTAACGGAAATATCATCAAGGTCGGCCTTTCGGGGTCGTCTTTGATTTTTTATAAAAAATTAACTTCATGTTCTATTAATGTGTATTTTTGCAGCCTCAATCGCCTAATTTTGACGAATTTTAGGCGAATAGAATAAAAATCAGGCGATTTTGGCCTCGGCAGATTCACCAAGAGCGACGTGATGAGCGGCATCCCGACTATAAGCAAAGCGTCTGTCGAGAACGCCTTGAAATCGATGGTTGAGAACGGAACCATCGAACGCCACGGAAGCGGGAAGGCAACGTATTACCTGAAAATCGAAAGTTTATAAAGCGTTGACAGTAGTGTGAGGCGAGGAATACATGGCAGGGAAAACAAACCCTCGTGCGCCAGACAACTCCACTCTCAACTCTCAACTCTCCAAACTAAAAACTAAAGACTAAAGACTAAAAACTAAAGACTAAAAACTAAAGACTAAAAACTAAAGACTGAAAACTAAAGACTGAAACGCCGCCGGCTTGGCAGCTCGCTCCGCGGGCGCCGTCGCCCATGCAACCACTCCGCAGCAGGACATCGCCTCTCTCTTCTTGACAAGGCAGGTTAAATTCTAAGAGCTACTGCACTGGGCGCACCGAGAACCCGTAGTACCGGTAGTCGTAGCTCTGCGGATAGACATTGCCCGAATAGAAGTACATGCTGCACGCGTTGTAGGGAGGGGACGAGTAGAGCGAACTCGACCAGTAGTAGCCGTAGGAACCCGCAACGTCCACGTCCGTGCCATCGCGGTAGCCGGCAGCCGGGAGGAAGATGTATTTGCTGCCGTCTGTCTTGCTCGTGAATTTACGGCCATACACACCATTCTCTGTAGTCCATGTGCAGGTCGTGTTGTCGTACAGCTCCTGCCACTCTTCCTTCGTAGGCATCCGCCAGCCGCCGCCCCAGTTAGCGTGGGCAGCGTCGTCCTCGGGGTCGAGAACCGTCTTGTTGTCAACTGTGCCGTAATTTGAGTCCGTGCAGTATTTGGTGAGAGTGAGTGCCGAGCCGTTGCACCACTTGTAGGTACTCCAGTCGTACGTGCTCTTGGTCGTGGTCTCGCCCCATGCAAAGTAGTCGCCGTAGTCCTCGGGGCTGTCCGCGCCAACGTTGCATGTAGCCCACTTCAGTCCGCTCGGGAGGCCGAGGTCAACGTATTCGTGGCCGCCACCGCCGCCGCTCTGCGTGGTGAAACTCTTTTGTTCGCCATAACTCGTACCTGCGCTGTTGGTGGCATACGCACGGACGTAGTATGTCGTGTTGGCTGTCAGTCCTGTGATGTTGCTCGTGAAACTGCCTGTCCCGCTGCCGTCGGTGGTGTGCGAGTCGGAGACAGTCGGATTAGGCGACGTGCTCCAGCACACGCCGCGAGCCGTCACCGCAAAGCCGCCGTCACATATCACGTTGCCGCCACAGGTGGCTGTGGTCTGGGTGATATTCGAAACGGATGACGTGGTGACAGCAGGGGCAGATATGCTCTGGCCAGCACACACAGGGCGCACCGAGAACCCGAGGCACCGGTTGTTGCCGTTGCCATGCGGACTGACAAGGTTCGAACGGAAGTACATGTAGTACGCGTAGTTGGGATTGGACGAGTTGAGCGAACTCGACCAGTAGTAGCCGTCGGAACCCGCATCGTTCACAACCGTGCCATAGCGGTCGCCGGCAGCCGGAAGGAAGATGGACTTGCTGCTGTCTGTCTTGCTCGTGAAGATTCGGCCCGCGACACCAGTACTGTGGTATTTGCCAGCCCATTCGCTGTTCGTGTTGTTGTACAGCTCCCGCCACTCGGCACTCGTCGGCATGCGCCAGCCGCCGCCCCAGTTCACGCGAGCGGCATCCACTTCAGGTTTCAGGACATCGTCTGTCAGATTATCGACTTTCCATGTGCTGAAGGCATCCGCATTATATGAAGAATTTCCTCCGTTGCCGGGGCAGTTCGCCCAGCTGCAGTTACTGTCTCCTCCTTCCGCAACGCTGCCCCACATGAAGTACCAGCCGTAGCCCGCTGGCTTGTCCGCGCCGAGGTTGCATGTGGCCCACAGAAGCCCGCTCGGGAGGCCGAAGTCAACGTATGCATGGCCGTTGACGAAGTTATTCGTGAAACTCTTCTGTTCCCCGTAGCTCGTGCCTTTGCTGTTGGTGGCGTAGGCACGAACGTAGTAGGGCGTGTTTTCCGTAAGGCCTGTAATGCTGCTCGTGAAACTGCCCATCCCGCTGCCATCGGTGGTGTGTGAGTCGGAGACCGTCGGATTAGGCGACGTGCTCCAGCACACGCCGCGAGCCGTCACCGCAAAGCCGCCGTCACATATCACGTTGCCGCCGCACTTCGCCGAAGATCCCGTTATTTCAGAAACTTCAGCCGTCGTAACTGCAGGAACCGAATAGTGGTTTGTCTTGAAGCTCTTCTGTTCGTTGCTCAATATTCCGAAGCCGGTGTCGTTGCTGTACCTGTAATAATATGTGGTGTTGGCCTTCAGACCTGTCACGTAGGCGGTCAACTTGTCGCCATTCACCTTAACATCATAATGGACGGCCTCCGACATGTCCTGCCTTTCGCTCACATCCACTCTTATAACATATTTGGTACCCGGGTACGAGAACGTTGCTTCAAGTCCCGCAGCCGTTGTATATACCGTCTCTGTCGTGTTGCTCACACCAAACGACGCGGCGAGGTACTTCTCTTTCTTGCAGCCCGAAAAGACCGCTATCAGCAATGCCGCCGTCAATATCAATTTCGTCTTCATAGCGTTCATGTCTTGGTAATTATTCATATCATACATTATTTTTTCCTTATGCAGCATCCGATTCCTATTTTCGCCTCAAGTGTCTTGAAGTTTGTCGTCACTGCGTCAAGCGAGACGGTGAGTCCCTTTATGTTCAGCTGCAGCCCCAACGAGATGTCAACGCCCGAATAGCTCTCGCCGCCGTATTTCACCAACTTTCCGCCCTCGGTGTTCCAAAGTTTTTCCTTCTTTCCATAGCCGGCTCCTATTCTCATGCACACCGGCCCGTCCAACTTTATCACCACGCCGCCAATTATCGAGAGACGCGAGTCTTTGCTCGTCGTATATGCGGGATATATGCCGTTGACAAATCCGTAGCTGTCACTGTCCGCATCGGCCTTGCCGAAGTTAAAGTTGCTCATCACGCTCACGAACCAGCCTGCTTCCTTCACACTTCCCACCGTCAGGCCATACGACATCAGGCCGGTGTTCATCATCGCACCGTTGGCCGTCACGAAGAACACGCCGTTGCGCACCCAGTTCGATGGTGTCTCAGCTCGGAGATAAAGGTCAACGGACGAGATGCCGTCTTTCTGCACGTTAATCCTTTTTTCGTCGGATTTCTTGTCGCGCACAGATTTTATGTCGTGGCTGCCGAACGGGAGGTCAATCTCAAGCGGCGAGGTGCCGGCGAGTTTGCCGTCAACATAAATATTGTCGCCTTTCCTGTCGGTCGTTATCCTGATAATCTTCCCGAACTCAAGTGTCAGGCTTGTCGGGCCGCCGTTTATCTGCACGTTTATTTCTTTTTCGACCTTTCTCCCGTCGCGCACGGCCTTCACCTTATGTGTGCCGTAGCCCATCGCGGTCTTCAGGGGCGACACTCCCGCCGGCACGCCATCGACGTATATCTCATCGCCGCTTCTGCCCGTGGTTATCGTTATCGTCTTGCCGGAATCGAGTTTTCCGTTCACATCCGTCATCTTGCCTTCCTCGACGGTGATTGTCTTCACAAGCGGTGCGCAGCCCTGCTTCACAAACCTCAGCTCATGGCTGCCGATGAGTATCTTGTTATTCACAAAAGGCGTCTTCCCTATCTCCGCGCCGTCGAGATAGACTTGTGCTTCGACGGGAGATGATGTCACGTTTATCGCGCCGTATATAGGCATCGGGGCGTCGAGCTTCACATTCTCGTCTTTCCCGGCCGTTATTTCCAGCGCCATGGCTGCCGTGCGGTGCGACGCCTTCCTCGCCTCCACCTTGTGCGACCCTTGCAGCAGACGGCCCGTCCACGAGCCTCTGGCATTCAGCTTGCCGTCAACATAGATGTCTGATTCGGCGTCGGTCGTGATGGTCACATTGGCGAAGTTCGGCTTCATCGGGATGGAGATCTCCGACACGTTGTTGTCAACGATGCGGACGGTCTTTGTGACGTTCTCGTACATCTCCCTCATCAGCGTCACCTCATACTCACCGCTCGCTAAAGTGTCGCTTCTGTACGGCGTGACGCCTTTCCGCACCCCGTTCACCAAGATTGTCGCGCCGCTTTCCGGCGAGGAGTCGATGAGCAGCCAGCCGAAGGCGGGGGCGAGTTTCGCCTCGTAAGTCATTGTCTCTTTTGAACTTGCGTAAATTGTCATCTCATAGTCATGATAGAGCGAGCGGCTCACCACGAGGTCGTGCGGCTCATCGACGGAGATGTACGCGCTCCCGTCGGGATAGAAGTTCCCGTCGATGCTGATGAGCGCGTCGGAAGGAGTCGCCTTCACCAACACATAGTTGCTGCTTATCACAACAACAGGCCCCGAGCCATCCTTCTTCGCCTCAAGGACCATCTCGTAGGTCTTGAAGCCCTGCACGCTTATCGGCATGGGATATATCAGTTTCCCGTATTCTGGATGCAGGATTATCAGGGTCTTGCAGCCTTCTGTGAGGAAAAGTTTCACTTCGCCGGTTGCTTTTTCCGGATACGTGAAAGTGCCCATGTCGGCCGAGAACTCGAGTCTGTTGCGGTCGGCCTCGCCCATGTTAGGCGTCTGAATCTTGATCAGGGCGCACTTGTCGCCGTTGCCGTCGGTCTTCCTCGCCCTCGACGCTTCAGTGTCATTATCAATGAGTTTCAAATACTTGACGTTGAGGCGAGAGTTGTTTTCCTGGGCCGAAGCCAGACCAACAAAGACCAACATCAAGATTAGAAGTAATGGTTTCTTCATATAGTAAATTTTGAAGTCGCAAAGGTATAAAATTTTCTCGCATATTTCGCAGATTCAACGCATTATTTTTATTACATTTGCCACAAATTTATAACACATCTATCATGAAGAAGATTTTACTTTCACTTTTACTAATGATTTCAGCAGCAATGACTTATTCGCAGACTGTTGTTGAAATCGACTTCAACAATTTCAATGACAACGCCGCATTGAACGGTCAGAACGGCTGGGTGGCGCGTCCGCACAGTGCGGGCAACGGCGGCAACCCGATTTACAGCGGTTACATCGGTCCGCGCGGCATGATGACACCTGACGAGACGATAGGCGTGTTCTCGGTCTGCTCCGGCACGAGCTTCGGCGACATCGCGACACACAGCCTCAGTGAATACGGCTTCGACTTCTCTACCGGCGGCGTCATTGAGATTGAATGCGACATGTGGCGTGAATGGTGGGGCGACTTCTTCGGCATCGGCTACGACGGCAACGGCGACGGCGTTGTCCTCCCTCCCATCCAGGGCAACTACGAGCCTATCAGACCTAACGCCAACAGCACCAGTCCCGACGGAGGCATCTACATGCTCACCACCGGCATCAACGAAGAGAACCCTGACGCATTCATGAACGGCATCGTGCTTCCTAACAACACCATGCCAGCCGATTTCGACTTCGAGCCGCACCAGCATTGGTACCGCTGGAAAGTCTCCATCGACCTCGACGCCAACGACGGCGCAGGTGCCGTCACCTTATATATGATGCGCGATGTCCCTGACGGCGAATTTGAACCTGTACCTGAATGTCAAGGCATTCCAGCAGGCCTCACGCCAGGCTCCGGCGACAAGTTCGACCCCGCCATGTGGAACGGCATCTTCATGCTTAACAGCGGCTACGGCGGCTTCGACAACTTCACCGTCAGACATGTCCCGGGCGGATTGGCAGCCCAGTTCATCGACTTCGAGAACATCACCGACAAACTCGTCAGCGATGCCCCTATAACACTCAACGCCACTGCGACATCAGGCCTCCCGGTGACCTTTGAACTGACACAAGGGCCGGCGACGCTCAACGGCAACGTGCTCACCCTGACAGGCGAGGAAGGCTTGGTGAAAGTGAAAGCCATACAGGAAGGCGACGGCACACAATGGCAGCCGGCACCTTCAGTCACACGCTCGTTCTATGTCGTTGACCCAGAGAACTATACGCCTGAAATCACGATACGACGCCCATACGAAGGCACAAAGGTCTATATGCCGAACTTCGACAAACCGGTTTTGGTTGTGCTGAGCGCATACATCGAACACGGCGATGCCATCAAATTTGAAGAGGTAAAATGCACCATCAACGGTGAAGATGTCATCTTGAAAACCGACTACCCCGACAATCCGGCAAACGGTTATTGGTACACCTCATGGCAGCCGACTGCGGAAGGCACTTACAACATGACTGCGAGCATCACGCAGTCGGGAGGCAAAGTCACCACGAAATCAAACACTTTTGAAGTCACCACGAATTACAACGACATCAATGTCACGGCCTTCGACGGCGACTTGATTGTGACGCCACAGACCGAGAGCGTGTTTGGCGACTACCCGTTCCCCACGCACGTCAACGCATTCAACGCCATCAACATGCACTACGACCACAACTGCGTCGGCAGCTGCGACCCTTACGACCGCGTCGGCTACTGCCGCGTCAAGAACTACCGCGGCGAATGGGTGGAGCTGTTCCGCTACATCACGCCATTCGGCGTAGAATGCACCGACGACCAAGATGTGACGGATTTCACGACAGTACTGCAAGGCCTCGTTGAGTTTGAACTTTATTTCCAGACATGGACGGGCGACGGCTACAATCCGACAGCAATCTTTGAATACACGAAAGGGACTCCTGACTACGCCTACGTCGGCATGACCGAGCTATGGAACGGCAATTATGCCTTCGGCGACTACGAGAACAAATGTCCGGTGCCGGCACGCAATGTCAATCTGGATTTCGGCGTTGAGAAAGCCAATCTCCGACTTGTCACGACAGGTCACAAATGGAGCAGCGGCACCAACGGCAACTACAACACGGGCAACGCGGCGGAGTTCTATGAGGCCACTCACAACATCAAAATCAACGGCGCCACCAAATACACACAGCATCTCTGGAGGACGTGCAACCCGAATCCGGCCGGCTGCCAGCCGCAGAACGGCACATGGACATACGACCGCAGCGGATGGTGCCCGGGCAGCCTCGCGATGGTCTGGAACTTCAGCCTCGACGAATATATCTCGGCAGGAACAACGCAAATAATATATGAGTTCGACCCTGATTACGTCGATGAATGCCATCCGAACTATCCCGACTGTGTGAATGGACAAAACAACTGCCCCAATTGTCAAGACTCCGACAATCCGTTGCTCAGAGTTTCCGGGAAACTCGTAACATTCAGCAATGACATGGGACTTTTGTTGAGTACGCCAGAACATCACGATGCTTACGAAGAACCGTTCAATGTTAGAATCTTGCCGAATCCGGCGAAGAACACGATGACAATCTCAACCGACTATGAACTTGGCCGCGTCTCGGTGCATATCCTTAATGCTCAAGGCGTTGAGGTGAGAGGATTCAACCTCGAAGGCACAAAGACAATAGATGTCAGCAACCTACCGGCAGGCATGTACTTCGTCAACCTCATCGGCGGCAAAGTCGTGACAAGAAAAGTTGTTATTGAATAGACAAATTGAAACAATTAATTCAGCAAAAGAACCTCCGCGGCCTTCAGTGCTTCGGGGGTTATTTTGTCGTTGCTCAACATCTTGGCGATTTCCGCAACACGCTCATCTCGAGCAAGTTGCCGGATGTTTGAATGTGTCTTTTCGCCGCTGTTGTCTTTAAAAACAAAGAAATGCTGCTTCGCCTTCGATGCGATCTGCGGCAGATGCGTTATCGAGACAAGCTGCAGCCTCTCCCCCATCTTCCGCATGATGTCGCCGAGTTTCGATGCCACCTCGCCGGAGACGCCAGTGTCAATCTCATCGAAAATAAGCGTCGGGATGTAATTCTTTTCTGCGGCTACCGCCTTGATTGCCAGCATCAAACGCGAGAGTTCGCCGCCCGATGCCACACGCGACATATCATCGGGAGCAATGCCTTTGTTGGCCGAAAACAAGAAACGCACCTTGTCAAGGCCGGTGTTTGAGAAATCATTCAGTTTTGAACATTCTATCTCGAAAACGCCGTGCGGCATGGCAAGTTGGCGGATTATTTCAGTAACAGCTTTCTCGAACGATTTCTTCGCGCTTAAGCGTCTGTCAGACAACGACTTGGCGAGTCTTGCGAGTTCATCTTTAACCTTTTTTAGCTCAATCTCCTTTGCGGAAATCAGCCCGTCGATATTCGCGAAGGTGTCAACCTTTTCAGAAAGGTCAGTCCTGATTTTCAACAGCTCGTCATAGTCTTTGACATGATGTTTCATCATGAGACGTTGGATCAGGTCGAAGCGTTCTTGCAGGGTCTCAAGCGAATCTTGGTCAAACTGCGTGCTATCTTGCATGGAATCAATATCATGCGCAATGTCTTTCAGTTCAATCCTCGTTGACTCGATGCGTTCGGCATACGACTCCGCCTGTGGCATGAATTTCTTCAGATGCTCGACGTTCGACTTCAATTCATTAAGCTGATCAAGAATGGAAATCTCCGACTCCTGCAGCAGACTTGTTGACTGAGCCAACAGCATTTTCACTTCCTCGGCGTTTTCAAGCAGCTCAAGTCGTTGTGTAACGTCTTCATATTCACCATCTTGAAGATCAGCTTTCTGAAGTTCATCAAGCTGAAACGAAAGGAAATCGTTTTCAGCGAGGTTCTTGCGTGACATTTCGCGCAGGCGGTTCAACTCGTTCAGACAATGAGAGTATGAGTGATATGACTTTTGATATTCGACGAGCAACGGCAAATTGTCTGCGGCATCGTCGAGCATATTCAACTGGAAATCGGCATTCGTAAGAAGCAGTGAATCGTGTTGAGAGTGAATGTCAACGAGTTGATTTCCAAGCTCTTTGATTTGCTGCAACGATACCGGCGTGTCATTGATGAAGGCCCTTGATTTTTTAGAAGTCGAAAGTTCCCTTCTCAATACGCATTCATTTTCAAAGTCGAGGTCATTGGCTTCAAAGAAATGTTTAAAGCGTTCATCGTCAAGCAGAAACATCGCTTCGACCACGCATTTCTTTGTCTCGTCAAGCATTACATTTGAATCCGAGCGATCGCCGAGGACGAAGCCCAACGCCCCGAGGAGTATTGACTTGCCGGCACCTGTCTCACCCGTGATGACGCTGAAGCCATTGTCAAAATCAATTGACAACGAATCGATTAAAGCGTAGTTTGAGATGGTCAGATGCCTGAGCATGACGTTAGTGCTTTGCGTTGAGCAGTTGCTCGTATTCCTCGGCGTGCGCCGCGTCAATCTCGCGGAAGATATTGACGGCCTTTGTCTTCTCCTGTTGCGGGCCTTCAGAGTATATGCTCTTCCACTCGCCGCGCTTCGTGTCGCAGAGGATTGTCATATAATAAAGGTTAGGCTTGCTGTTATAAACCTGTTTGACATAATCGAGGGACTTTGTTATCGCGGTGCGGCCTTCATCAACTTTCCCATTGCCCATCACGTCAAGTCCAAGTCTATGATATTCATAGCTATACTGACGCAGCGGTTTGAAAGTCTCATTGGTCATGTTCTCCAAGAGCCAGTAACGGTTTCTGTTGCTGTCGAATGCTTTCCAACCGGGTTCCGTTGCGCTTTGTGCGGCGTTCACCACTTTATCCGCCGCAGCGAAGAAATTCTCACCACCATACGGGCCGAACGAATCGAAATAAACGCCCATCGAATAGTAGGCGTAGAATGCCAACAACGATGTCAGGTTTGACATGAACATGTTTTCGTTGAAGTCAAGTTGCTGACCTTCAATGTATTCAAATGTAAAGTCCGTGTCAACGTAATTGAACAGCGGTGTGGTGATTGAAGCGTTGAATATCGGACGTCTCACAGCGATGTTCATTTGTCCAGAGATATTATTTCCGTCCCTGCTCGACACCGTGATTGCGATAGCGCCGTCAATGCGTTCATTTTCTTCGAGTTTGACATTGGTCCAGACTCTGTTGTTCAGGAAAGTGGTTATGCTTTCTTGCAGAGACTCGAACACACGCTGGTCTGTTCCGGAGACTTGCTTAGAGTTCACTGTCACGGTGAAATTCAGTTCCTGAGCTTTTATATCATTGGCAATCAATGACATCAGCAGAAATAAAGGCAGAAATAATCTCTTCATATTTGTCGATTTTTTGTTTCAAGTCAAAGCACACCATCCGACAGAAGCATCGAATGGTGTGACAGTAATTGAATATCAAAGGCTTATTTTAAAAGTCACCTTCTTTTTCCTTGTTCGGGTTACGATAGTAGAGTTCATCGTTCAGGAACTCTTCGATTGCGATGAGAGTCGGTTTCGGCAGTTTCTCATAGAACTTTGCCACTTCGATTTGTTCTTTGTTTTCGAAGACTTCCTCAAGGGTGTCGTTGCTGGAGGCGAACTCCTCGATTTTCTTGCTAAGTTCCTGTTTCATCTCAGAAGAGATCTGGTCTGCTCTTTTTGAAAGGAGAGCTACAGTCTCATAAATGTTACCTGTACCGACATAGAACTGATCTTTCTGACGTGTTATGGCTGTTGTCTCAGCCTTTACTTTTCTAAAATCCAACATTTTTAATTATATTTACTTAATTTTTCTCTAATTTCTGCAATAATAGGTTCAATATCAGGGATGAAGCTGCTTTCGGGGAAGATATACGACAGCGTATTGAACTTCTCGATTGCCAGTTCATAGCGTTCACGTTTTTTCGCATCGACGCTCTTCTCGGCGTAACGGTAGTAATTCACCACCATATAAGCGAGGATTTCCTCACGGTGCGCGGTGCCGGGGTAATCTTTCATGAAAGTCTCGAAAGATGTCGTCGCCGCCTGATATTCCTCCATTTTATAATAAAGCATGCAATTTCTGTAGTCTTTCTCCTCGAGTTTCATTCTGAGCGTGTCAATCTTGCCGTTGGCGACATCTACAAGTTCGCTTTTCGGGAAGAGGTCAATAAAGTTCTGAAACTCTGTGATTGCGGTTTTTGTATCCGTCTGATCCAGACTCGCGCCCGGGGAGATATTGTAGTAGCACATCGCGCTGTTAAACAACGCTTTCTCCGTCCTGGTCGCATACGGATAATTCGATGCATAACGTTTATAATACTGACTTGCGATTTCATAATCGGCTTTCTTGTAATAGCACTCCGCAGTCAGGAAAGCGATGTTCTCGCCTTCAACTTTCCCGCGGTACGCCGACTGCAGCACGTCAAACAACTGAAGTGTACGATCATAGTTTTTCTTCTCGTAGTACCTCAAAGCTTCAGCGTACTTGGCTTCGTTGTCGGTGCTTTTCAGTAATTTCGAATATTTGCTGCATGACGTGAGCATCACGAAACTCAACATTATCAGTATTATAAACCTACTTTTTTGCATGGCGCAAAATTACATTTTTTTTAGTTTGGTAACAACGTCTTTTTTCAGAAAAAATTGCATCGGATTATTCAACGACAACTTTTCTGACAACGCACATGTCATCACACTTCACGTTCAAGAGATAAATTCCAGAACAGACGTCTTCAACATTGATTTCCAACGCATTAGCTTTCTTAACAAGTTGTCCTTGAACATTATAAAGTGTCACCACGACATTATCTTTTTCATTCAAACCGTTGATACGAATGACCGATTTTGCGGGATTCGGGCAGATTTCGATGTCATTTTCAGACATTTCAGCGGCTCCAAGGCACTCATCGACATAGAAAACGACCGCCGCCGCCTCGGAATTTTCGCCATCATTCACAACGACCGTGTATTTGAACTCACCGGCTGTTGTGGAAATGAACAACGGGTCAGCCGATGTCGGGTCATCGAGGTTCTCGGCAGGTGACCATTGATAAGTGTAACTCCCGCTTCCGCCAGTGGCCGACACATGCATGTTCATTGACTCTCCGACACACAACGTGTCGTTGTCGGCGTAGGCCTCCACAACCAACGGCTCGACCACGCCTTCGCAGCTCACGTATGCCTCCCAGCCGGCTTTGTGCTGACTGTAATCTGACGTGAACTTGAAAGTCAGTGCGCCGGCATCATTCGTCGCGACAAATGAATTCGCGATTGAAGAACCGCTGAAAGTGCCCATTGATGCTGATGATGACGAAGTGCCGTCATAGACATACAATTTGTCGTAGCCCGATTCAGTGTTGAACATTGAGAACTCGACTTTCACCTTGGCGCCTTCGACTTCAGGATAAATCGTCATCGTGATATTTTCATTGTCAGAATAGTTACCGTTTGCGCCGCCAGTATCGTAAAACATTGAGCCGCAAGTCGTTTCGCTTCCGCTGTGCATGTTGAATGAAGGAACTGCATTGATGTAATTCGGGATGTATTTGGTGTCGGTGTCACCGTTTGCATTGCCTACCGTAAGACGGACTCCGAAGCTGCCGGCCTCGTTGTATCTGATGTTTGTCGGGTTTTGAAGCGTTGATGTTGAAGGAGTTGCGCCTTCAAACTCCCAGCTCCAGCTGTTGATTCCCGCGCCCCACGACTCATCGGTGAAATCCACCGTTCCGCCGAGAGCGACACCTGTCGAGCTTGCGCCGAAACCGGCGATGATTCCCTCACCGGCGACGAGTTGGACATTGAGGTTTGTTGTCTGGCCGTCAACCGCCGTAACAGTGTATTCTTTTGGATAATAACCATTTGCGGTAAACCTGACAGTATATGTGCCGCCTTTTATCGGACGGTGATAATCGCCTGCCGGAAGATGACTCTCAACAACCGAATAATTCTGGTCATGACCGACGATTGTCACTGTCGCCTCCACCGGTTGCCCTGATACTGAATCAGTTACAATACCATGTATTCCGTTCAAGCATTGATTCATATATGCAAAAATCGAGTTATGGTTGTAATTCCAGAAACTCGGCATCTGGCTTCCATCCGGGCATTTTGAGCCTGAGCATTCGATACAGACCTCACGGCACTGATGATAATAGTTCATAAAATCCTGGCGGCCACCGCCGATCTGATACCACTGTGCGCCGTTGGTTATGCCGTTGTTCAAATCGGTCATGTAATTAGAATCGATCTGATGTGCAAGGTCGGCGTATTCACGACAAACATACTGCCACCATGCGTCGTCGGCATGAAGTGATGTTTCATTATCCCAAGGATAGTTCATGACTTCGGAGCCGCCGTGGTAGTTGGCCGCCATCGTAAACTGGTAATCTTCAGCAAGTTGCATGAACCATTCGGTTTCAGGAGCATACTGATTGCCATCCGGATGCGGGCCGTCATTGAAATCAGGATAGTTGCGGTTGAGGTCGATACCGCTCGCGTTGTAGCGCACGCTGCCGTTCACCGTGTTGTTTCCGCCGTGATATGTTCCGTCAGGATTTGCGTCAGGGCAGATGAACAGGTCGAGATTGTCCATCACGTTCTGAACCTCCGCAACCGTCGGATTTTCAAGCAGATAGTCGATAAGGCGAAGCATCATGATATAACCCGTCGTCTCATCGCCGTGCATTGTTGAAGAGTATAAAAATTTCGGCTTGCCTTCAGTCACACCGTTGTTGAGACGTGCGACAAGAATCTTACGGCCGCTGTTCAGAGTTCCGAGAGTCAGGATTTGGCATTTGTCAGGATGGTCGGTGGCAAACTCATACATCATCGCCTCGTACGCGTCGTAAGTCGGGTAAGAATCCCAATCGTAAGTGGCGCGTGTGCGGCCGTCATACATTTTATGATTTTCGAGCATTGAAGGAGGAGTCTGAAGAGTCACTTCATATCCAAGTTTCTGAAATTCAGCAAATTGCCTGTTATTTGCATAAGCCGTGACGACGTTGCCGTCAACTTTGTCAACCGAGACGGCGTGAGCTATAGCTTTCAAATCATCATTTCCATTCAGGTTGAATGTGAAATAATATTCGCCGCGCTGTTGCATCAAAGCGCTGAGATTTGTTTCTTGTGCAGACATTCCCAAAGAAACAACCAAGAAAAGGACGAGTAAAAAACGTGTTTTCATATTTTTATTTTAACAATTTATCGCATTCATTTTCAATATCCAAGCGCACTTTTTCAGAAGTCGGGACCAACGGCAGACGAAGCACGTTTTTGCACAGACCACGATGAGCCATGAGTGCCTTTATTCCGGCGGGGTTGCCGTCGGCGAATATCAGGCCGTTCATTTTCAACACTTTATAATGCAGCTTCAGTGCTTCTTTTTCTTCACCTTCAAGCATCAGGTTCACCATTTTGCAGAACGGTTCCGGGTAGCCGTTGGCGGCCACGGAGATTACGCCTTTAGCGCCGAGAGCCATCATCGGTTGCGTTATGCCGTCATCGCCGGAGAGGACTGTGAAATCGGCGGGTTTGTCGCGCAGTATCTCCATGATTTGCTGCAAGTTACCCGACGCTTCCTTGACCGCTATGATGTTCGGATGTTTGGCGAGCTCCACCGTCGTTGCGGCTTGGAGGTTCACCCCCACCCTGCCCGGGACGTTATATAAAACAACCGGCACCGGAGAGGCGTCGGCGACAGCCTTGAAATGAGCCGCCATTCCGCGCTGGTTCGGCTTATTATAATAAGGTACTACGCTCAAGATTCCGTCAATACCCTTAAAACATTGATTCTTAATATTTTCAACCAATGCCGCAGTGTTGTTCCCGCCCATTCCGAGAAGGATCGGGCAACGACCTGCCGCCGCTTCGACGATAGTCTTCACGACATTCGCCTTCTCTTCAGCATTCAAGGTCGGCGCTTCAGACGTCGTCCCAAGGGCGACGAGAAACTTCGCGCCATTTTGCAGAGTGAAGTCAACGATATTTCTTAATGACTTATAATCAACACTATAATCGTCATTGAAAGGAGTTATCAGAGCCACTCCCGTGCCAACAAATGGATTATTTTTCATTATCTTCTTCCTGTTAACATCGTCATATATTTGCACAGCACACTTACTTTGTCCACTATGCTTTCTTTTTTCGTATCTAACACCAAATCATACAGTTTCCCGAGTGATTTCCCGAACGACACTCTGAATGACGCATCAAAGACCGTCATCACATAGTCGTCAGCCAAAAGGCTTTCCTCGTCTGTCGTGAGATTCAGCAGCATATCGTAATGCACCGATGATAGCGATGCGATGTCCGAGGCTTTCAGCAATCCGAAAAAACCAAAACTTTTCTTTGTGATAAAACGAATATTGTCATAATTTTTCTTATTCTCCATCAATGTGTTAACCACATAAATCGTACAATTTCCTGTAGCAAACAGCCGCCTTATCTCTTCGTACAAGTAAATACTGTTTGGCAGCTCGCCCTCATCTATCAAGACTGCCACAGACGGACATCTCGATACATCCGGCAGCACGCACGCTTTTCTCTTCTTAGTGAAAGCGTTTATCGCTCTGTTTCTGAAAAATATGACAACTTTTTTCATTATTATCAAAAAACCTGCAAAGATACGTTTTTTTTCACAATGGTCAGACCATATTTCCCAAAAATATTCACAAATATCGATGGCAATCCAAATGCAAAAACATTTATCTTTGCAGCGATATTTTTTCGACTATGACAATCACAGTTTTAGGTTCAGGCACTTCGCAAGGCGTTCCAGTAATAGGTTGTGAATGTGATGTTTGCAGGTCATCCGACCCACGCGACAAACGTCTGCGCACTTCCATTTTGATTGAACGCGGAAACACTACGATATGCGTTGATGCCGGTCCTGACTTCAGGCAGCAGATGCTTCGCGAGGGCGTGAAGCACCTTGACGCCATCCTCATCACACATCACCACAAGGACCATATTGCGGGGCTTGACGATGTAAGGTCTTTCAATTTCCTCCAGCATTTTTCAATGCCCGTTTACGCCTCTCCCGACTCGCAAGAAGAAATCAGACGAGAGTTTTCGTATGCTTTCGTCGAGAAAGACAAGCTATACCCAGGTGCACCGACCTTCAATCTGTTCGATATTGAAGACGGCAAAGAGATTTTCATAAACGATTTGACCATCAAACCTATATCGCTCAAACATCTTGAGATGCTGTGCTATGGTTTCCGCATCGACAATTTTGCGTACATCACCGACTTCAGCTACATTTCAGATAAGAGTTTCAATCAGCTCAAAGGCGTTGATTATCTTATCATTGAAGCACTTCGGAAGGAGAAGCACTATTCGCATATATGTCTTTCCGAAGCCATTGACATCGCTCAGCGTCTCGGCGTGAAGAAGGCATGGTTCACTCACATCGGCCATCAAATGGGTCTAACCGAGGAAACAAACAAGACTCTTCCAAGGAATATGATGCTGGCATACGACGGATTAAAGATTGAGGTTTGAAAGCCACCACATCCACGTTTGCGTCATCGGCGAAAGCGTACGACTGATCATACACTATATAATAAGTCTTGCCTTTTTTTGTTTTCCTGATTCCAGTGAAATAGTTGAAGTCGAAGTCACTGTCAACAAGACATTGTTTCGTGACTGTTTTCTTGCCGAACGGATTCAATGTCTTGAGTATCATTCTGTTGCGCATCAGCACAGCATTGACATTCCTGACAAGCATAAGCTGTTCGTTATAAATATGGTAATAATAGTTATTACGGCAGTTGTCGTCACAATATCTTTTGTTAGCGCGACCTGTGATAGTTCTGCCACAAGCAGGGCATATCCTCTCATCTGAAGACGATTCTTTGCGGTCATCCATAGCAATCCCTTTTGATGAATAATAACACCAATATATTTGTCAAATATCGAATAAAAAGGTTAGGGCGTCAGTTTGTTCTCATTTCGAGAAGACGTACTGAATGATATTTGCGCCCATTTTAAGAGCTTGCAGTCGTATCTCCTCAGAGTCCTTGTGAACGCGCTGGTCTTCCCAGCCGTCACCGAGGTCGCATTCGTATGTGAAGAGGCTGACGAGCCGTCCCTCATAGATCATCCCGAACGCTTGAGGTGTCTTCATATCATGTTCATGGATTTTCGGCAATCCGTTGGGGAATGCGTAGGGGCCTTGAAAGATTGGGTGCGAATACGGCAGTTCGACCCATTCGAGTTCAGGGAGCACCTTCTGCATCTGAGCCATCACGAAATCCTTAAGTCCATAATTATCATCGATATGAAGGAAACCACCACCGAGAAGATAAGCTCTCAGATTTTCCGCTTCAGCTTTGTCGAAGCTGACATTCCCGTGTCCCGTCATGTGGACGAGAGGATAATTGAAGATGTCAGGGCTTCCGACTTCAACCGTAGCGATGTCATAATTCAAGTCCGTGTTAAGTTCTTGATTGCAGAATTTGACAAGGTTGGGCAGAGATGTCGGATTGGCGTACCAGTCGCCACCGCCGCGATATTTCAGCAAGGCAATCTGCGTCTGCTGGGCCGGAAGTCCGAATGTCAATGACAGTAATATGGTCAGCAGCAGATTCCTCATAATCATTTCACGCTCATCTGGTTAATAAGCTGCACTGTATGGCAAGCCACCAACGCAGCGGTCTCTGTTCTGAGACGTGCATCGCCAAGGCTCACCGGGATGAAGCCGTTGTCGATTGCGAGTTGAGCTTCTTCCCTGCTGAAATCGCCTTCTGGTCCGATGAGGACTATGGCGTTGTTGCCTTTAACATATTTGTCACACAACTGGTCTTTGACATCATCATCGATCCACGCGATGAATTTCTGTCCGTCGAACGGTTGTCTCACCAATTTGTCAAATTCGATTACGTCCTCAATGTCAGGAAGCGTTGATTTTATCGACTGTTTCACAGCCGCTATCATCACTTTCCGGAAACGGTCAACGTTGGCGACACGTCGTTCCGAGTGGCATGAGGTAAATAGCTGGACTTTGTCTATACCAATTTCTGTAGCTTTTTCGAGGAACCACTCTGTTCTCTCGTTGAGTTTTGTCGGAGCGATTGCTATTTCGAGCATGAACGGTCTATTGTCGTACCCTTGGCGTTGGTTCGTCAGGCAAGCCACCGCCCTCTTCGGGTGATTTTCAACGAGTTCACCATCAAAGAGCGAGCCTTTGCCATTTGTGACGCAGAAATGGTCTCCGACTTGCATACGGAGCACTTTAACACAATGTTTAGACTCCTCCTCAGAGAAGGAGACCATTCCCAATACTGCGTCAGGCAAATAAAAGACGTTCATACTTACTATTTTTACATTCTTTCTGGCATCTGCATACCGAGCAGGCTGCTTGCGTTACGCAGCAGGCGTGCCGTCATTCCGGCCAATTGCAGGCGGAACTCCCTGCGTCTTTCATCTTCCTCTCTCAAGATACTGCATTCCTGATAGAATTGGTTGAAGTCTTTGCAGAGTTCGTAGATGTAATTGGCGATCATTGCCGGGCTTCTGTTAATTGCCGCTTGTTCAAGCACCGACGGCCATGTGTGCATATTTGTAAGAAGCTGTTTTTCGCCAGGCATAATGTTGTCAACCATCACTTTGTCTCCAACAGTTATTCCCGTCTCAGCGGCCTTACGCAGCACAGAGCAGATACGGGCGTGAGTATATTGGATAAACGAGCCCGTATTACCATTAAAGTCTATTGATTCCTTAGGGTCAAAGAGCATAGTCTTCTTAGGATCCACCTTGAGTATGAAATACTTAAGAGCTCCAAGTCCGATTGTGTGATAAAGTCTGTCAGCTTCATCCTCAGACAGGTCCTTAGCTTTCCCGAGTTCTTCCGACACCTTCCTCGCGGTCTCGACCATTTCATCCATAAGGTCATCAGCGTCAACCACCGTACCTTCGCGCGACTTCATCTTTCCGCTTGGCAGCTCAACCATACCGTATGAAAGATGCTCAATATCGTTACCCCATGCGAAGCCGAGTCTAACAAGGACTCGCTTGAGCACGTCGAAATGATAATTCTGTTCATTACCAACGACATAAACAAGTTTCTTCGGATGGAACTCGTCATAACGCAATTGAGCTGTTCCAAGGTCTTGAGTCATGTAAACGGACGTGCCGTCACGACGCAGGAGCAGTTTCTCGTCGAGTCCCTCATCTCTGAGGTCGCACCACACCGAGTTATCATCTCTTTGATACAGAACGCCGTTCTTCAAGCCTTCCATCACGGTACTCTTACCCAAGAGATAGGTTTGAGACTCATAATAGACTTTGTCGAACGAAACGCCGAGGCGTTTGTACGTGACATCAAATCCCTGATAGACCCAGTTGTTCATCATCTCCCAAAGTTTACGCACCTCAGGATCACCAGCCTCCCATTGACGAAGCATCTCGCGTGTCTCTTGCATCAACGGTGACATGTTTTCAGCTTCAGCCTTAGCTTTCTCTTTGGCCTCATCATCAAGTTCATCGTAATTAGCAGGCAGCAGCGATCTGACCTCTTCCTTGAAATGCTTGTCGAACATCACATAGAAGTCGCCTATAAGATGGTCGCCCTTCTTCCCTGTTGACTCCGGCGTGCAACTGTCGCCCCATTTTTTCCACGCAATCATGCTCTTACAGATGTGTATTCCTCTGTCATTCACGAGGTTGACACGCACCACATTTTCGCCATTGGCCTTGAGGATTTCAGAAACACTCCATCCCAACAAGTTATTACGGATGTGCCCAAGATGCAACGGTTTGTTAGTGTTCGGTGAAGAATACTCCACTACGACGGGGCTTCCCGAAACCTCTTTTCTCCCGAAAAATTCGTCTCCATGGTTTTTCTCCATGAATGAGATCCAATAGTTGTCTGAAATGAGCAGATTCAGGAACCCCTTCACCACATTATATTTCGCGATGAATTCACTTCCATTTGTCATTTCCGTTCCGAGTTCATTCGCCAAAGCCTCGGGCGCCTTGCCCGCGAGCTTAGTGAACGGGAACACCACTATTGTCACATCACCTTCAAATTCAGGACGTGTCTTCTGGAAATTGACCAAATTGGCAGGAGCTTCCTTACCATAGAGTTTCCTGAAGGCATCACTAAAAAGCTGTTTCAAAAATACTTCCAACATAGTTCAAATCGTTATTTTATTTGGGGTGCAAAAATAGTAAAAAACGCGTTATATTTCTCAATACACCGACAATAATTTTATGGTATTTTAAGTATCTTCATTTTCATTTTTCAAATTTTTAAAACTGTATGGGTTTCGTCAAAACAACGACATTATTGTATTAAACACATAGCCCGACAACGTTTCAGAGCCTTTGGACGCAGTATCTTCACTTAACTGTATTGCTGACTGTTCTGTTTCCATCGGTGCTGTTTGGATTTTAATTTTGTATCCAATTAATATACATATTCCGAGGAATAGTATCACCACAATAATTCCGTAACGGATTAAGAATGAAGGCATTCTATCGACGATAACATCGGCGTACGGGTTTTGATTTTTGTCTTTCATATCACATTCCAAGTTCTAATTGATTTTTAACAAGATTAAAATAATTACCTTTCAGCCGCACGAGTTCGTCATGTGTACCCTGCTCCACGATTTTCCCCTTGTCGAGCACAACGATATTATCAGCATTTTTGACAGTACTCAGTCGATGTGCGACAACGACCACGGTTTTCTCCTTAAACAAGTTGTCGAGGTTTTTCATGATCACCTGCTCGTTATTGGCATCGAGGGCATTTGTCGCCTCGTCGAAGAAAATGTATTTCGTGTTTTTATACACGGCGCGAGCGATGAGGACCCGCTGTTTTTGCCCCGAGCTCAAGCCCTTTCCCTCCAGTCCGATGAAAGTGTTCAGCCCGTTGGGTTGCGACTTGATATAGTCATTGAGGTTTGCTATGTGGACAGCCTCATCAACACGCCGCATATCTGGTTTCGCATCACTGACACCTATGTTGTTTGCGATGGTATCAGAAAAGATATAACCATCCTGCATCACGACGCCGCAGGCCCGACGCCATTCCTTCACATTATATCCATCAAGCGGACCATCATCAAGAAACACGCCACCTTCCACCGGTTCATAGAATCCGAGAATCAATTTCAGCATTGTGGTCTTTCCGCTGCCGCTCACGCCAACTATCGCCGTGGTTTTGTTCGCCGGTATCGTCAAACTGATGTTGTCAAGAACCTTTCTCGAATGCGGCCCGTCATATTGAAACGAAACGTTTTGCAACACAATATCGGCATCTTGCGGTATATCGGTTTTCTTGCCGATACTTTTAGCATCTTCATCTTCAATCTGTTGCACTTCATTAAGACGTTCCAAACTGATTTTCGTATCCTGATATGAGCGGATAAAAGACACGAGGTCGGCAATAGGCGCGTTCAGTTCGCCGATGATATATTGTATCGACATCATCATGCCGATTGTCATATCGCCGTTTATCACAAGTAAAGCCGACATAAAGGAAATCAGCATATTCTTCAGCTGGTCAATCAGTGTGCCGCCGATGTTTTGGGCCTGTGAAAGCGAGAGTCCCTTTATGCTGACATCATACAATCGGTTTTGGGTTTTCTCCCACTCCCACAGTTTTTGCCGTTCACAGTTGTTAAGTTTGATTTCCTGCATTGATGTTATCATCTGGACGACATTACTCTCATTGCGTGCCGACTCCTGAAAGCGCATATAATCAAGTTTACGCCGCCGTTTCATGAAAATCAAAATCCAACCGACATACACCGCGCTGCCGACAGCAAAGACACCGAGGATACTGAAATTATATCCGGCCATCATTATAGAATACACAACCAACCCAATGATACCCATAGAGATACCAATCAGTTCACCTGTAAGGAAATTTTGAATCCTGTCGAAGTCACGAATTCGCTGAAGCGTGTCGCCCATTCTTTTTGAATCGTAAAAAGAGATTGGCAGCCGCATTAGTTTACCAAGAAAGTTAGAGACAAGTGAGATGTTCACATTGATTGTGACATGTAGCATCAGCCAGTTTTTTATTATGTGGTTGAGCGACTGACCCACAACGAGTGCGAACTGTGCCACAAGTACTATTATGATAAACCTGCTGTCACCGTTTCCGATACCGATATCAACGATAGACTGTGTCAGCAAGGGGAACAGCATGCTAATGAAACTGCCCAAAGCCATTCCTAGCATTATGGTGAAAATCGATTTTTTGTGCGGTTTAAGGAATTTGACCAAGTATCTGAATCCAAGTTTCTCCTTGGATGTGTCTCCACTGTTATCATTACAGTTCTCAAATTCCACTGTCGGCTCGAGCAGCAATGCCATACCCATATTACCTTTCACAGGGTCTATCACCGAATACCAGCTTTTCAGGAATGCTTCAATATCGTACCTCAACACGTTTCCCACAGCCGGATCGCCGACAATCACTTTTTTTCGTGTTATTTTATACACAACCACAAAATGGTTTTGGTTCCAACTAATAACACACGGACAAGGGACGGCACTGAGCTGTTCGAAAGTTATCTTCACACCTATTGTCTTGAATCCGATACTTTCGGCCGCGTCACTGATTCCAAGCAGCGACGTACCGGTCTTCCTTTGTATGCAGCGATTTTTCAGGAATTCCATCGAATACGACTTCCCGTAATATTTTGCGATCATTCTAAGGCAGGCCGGACCACAGTCGCGCGAATCATACTGCCGATAAATCGGATATTTTCTTTTCACTTCCATCACTTGATAGTTTTGATTGATACAAATGTCTTGTAATCACTTAAAATGCAGCCTTCGAATATTCTTCTGTAAAACCGTGCTAATCTTGCATCTGTCTCATCAAATCCAACATGCACACGTTTCACATCCGGGCATTCAATGGCGGTGTATTTCATCATCCTATGCAAGATGAGATATGCAAGATTGTTTTCACGACATTCTTCTTTAACATAAATACATTCAGCATATATCTCGGTTTCTGACAACCTGAGCATTGACGCCCATGCCACCACCGCATCGCCATCGAACACGAAGCACGACAGCTGCGGTATGACAGTCCGCCTGTTTTTAGCTGGTTGCAGGAAACGAGGCGCGATGGAGCACGCCTGTTGCAGTGCATCGTCAAATTCCTCATCACTCATATCGCTCATAAAGCGAAAACTGAAATTTCCCAACTGAAACACTTCATCAACCAAGCCCATTTTACAAAACCTGCAATCAGGAATCTTATTCATATCCAAGACAAGCGTTGATGAGTCATAAGCCAATGCCGGCCAACTGTTATTGACAAGGAAACGGCTAAATCTGTCAATATCAACATCTGAAGAGTCGCATTTCTGCATAATCCAGACTTTATCGCCATACGATGACGGCAATTTCTCCTGACACATTCGGACAATTGCGTCAAGCAGTTTCGTTCCGATGCCAAGTCCACGCAGCATTGGCATGACATAAAGGACAAGTATCTTAGCGAAACCGGTCTGTTCATCCACCATCGCCGAGGCCACGCCGACTATTTCTCCCTGTAATTGCGCCGAGCAATGAATTGCTGTTTTGCAGAGACGCAACGAGTGGTCTCCCACAAATTTCGCCAATGCATCGCCGATGTCAGTCTCAACGCATAACATTGTCTTATCTATATCAATCATAAAAGATGTCATTGATTGGTTTCGGTGCTTTCGGGCAGCGCGGATCAGGGTACAGCCAGTTCTCACGCCCATAGACACCCATGATGTATTTCCAGCAGACACCAGCTCCACGGCGACAACGCGCAAAGTCCTGACACGTAGAACACGCACTTTCTTCAGGGAATACGGACTGACTGACATTCCACAACGACAGGGCTTTCTCGGAGTTCCACGCGTCAATCAACCTGCTCTGCATAAGATCGCCTATGATAAAATCAGGATTCCAATAAAGCTCCTCGCAAATGGTCACCTTTCCGTCAGGCAATATGGTAAGCCCCAACACATTACCGGAGCACAACGTCCTTCCATTGAATTTTTGAATATTGCACAGCTCATCGCGCTGTATTGTCTGGTCATCATTTTGGATATAAAACCCGCAATCCAAGCCATTGAGATAGTCATACACCTCCCTCACCTGCGCCAAAGTCGGCTTCAGCATCTGAAAACTTTCATTTGACTTGTACATGCTCGCGCCGATTGTTGAAACAGTATATTTCTTGAGATGTTTGAGTCCGGAAATGAAATCAACGATTTCCGTGACATTTTCCTTGTTGAAAGTGTATTTTGTATGTGTACCCTTGATGATGATTTCAATATCTTTTGTGTCAAGATACAAGAGGCTTTCCTTCATTTGTCGGCAATATTCTTCGCCGACATTCAGATTATGCGCAAGTGTCTTCGGATTAAGCGAGTCGAGAGAGATCTGCAACGTCTTGAGTCCAGTGTCTGCCACCTCGTCAATCTGTCGCCTTGACAATGGCACTTTCGTGGAGATAAAGTCACAATATCCGTAATCAAGGAGTTTTTTCACAATCCTCCCCCAGTCTTTATGCAGAAAAACTTCCCCGCCGGACAGCTCGAAAGTCCGCACGCCGATGTCATGAGCTTCATCTATCACCTCTAATATGCGGTCTGTCGGCATTGGCTGATACTGCGTTTTTTTATCTGCATAGCAATAGACACAGTCGGTGACGCATTTCGTATTTATCACAAAAAGCACATCTACAGGAGACGACAACCTCAATGTCTCGAAATCGTATGGCGGTGGAAGCAGCACGGCCTCTGTGTCGAGGTCGTCACGTACTGTTCCACACTTGTTCTCAACGAGCATGTCTGCCGGAAAATAAAAAACCGTTCCGTCGTATTTTATTTTGGTGTTTGCCTTGTTGTTTATAAAACCGCTCACAAGGCTTTCGGTTTTATCTTTGGGCATATCAAAGAAAGCACTTATTTCATCACATACTGCACCAAGACACTTATCGCCTTTGAAAAAGGAAAACATGGCTGCAAGCATCGGATGTGTAATCTTTGGAGTTTCGGATTGCTCTTTAACGTTGATTATCAAAGCTCTCCTTCCATCTAACCTAATCCTGTAATCTGGATTAAGAACTATATTCGTTTCATAAAATGGTTTCATAATGGTATTAGCATAAAATGTGACACATAAGAGCACCCCCAACCGACGATGCTCACAAGGTCGTCAAAAAACCACGTAATCTTTCGATGGTCGGGGGTGTTCCACTACACTAACTTAGTCGAGACACTGACATCAATCGGTGTGGAATTGTCTCCTCGTCCGCTTGTCTGACAGCTTTTCAAGCAGGCTTCCATGCAACCTTTGGAGCACTGTACGCTGCTGCCACCATTCTCGATTTGTTCCATCATTTCGTCGGAGAGGAACTCTGCCGAAGCCAATACTGGCATTTTTTTTAATTCGTCTTTCATGACATTTTTGGATTTTGGTTAAAAAAGTGCTGCAACTTAAATCCCTGCAGCATGGGATGTTTTATTCCGATTACATCTTTCCTAAAAATTATTTATTTCATTTTTGTTATAATACGATTATCTAAATCTATCAATATCATTTTTAGATTGCTCGACACCCTTATCATCAACTTTCCCGCCGCCTTTGAATTTTACGGCGAAAGTAAGTTTCAGCTTTCTGTCACCATAATCTGAGGTATTGTCAATGACATTGTTGTAAAGGTGCCCACATGAGCGGATCTTAAACGACGCGAATATATCTTGCGCATCAAACACGAGAGAGAACATCCCGTCCTTACCCCAACAATATGAGACACCGGCATCCATAGTCCAGTATGTAAGAACTTCCTTTTCCGGCATCTCCGTGCGCGGCCAGCACTTCACCCACAGATAAACATCCAATCCGTCGAGAATGCTATAGTTCATGCTACCAGATAATATTGTCTGCCAATACGATGACTTCCGTCCGGCATCAAGACGATAGCCGTTTTTAAAGTTGACCTCGTCATTGTACGACGCACTTGCCTCCACCCTGCCTGTCACCGTTTCACCAAACATCCTGTACAGCGATGTCAGAGAAAAAACACAGCTTCGCGTGTCATACACATTTTTATATCTATATATTCGAAGATCAGCTGACGACTCTTCATCAAGCATATAAGCAGCAACATCATATTTATAAACGTATCTGACACTGAAGAGGCACGCATTGAAAAACGAGTTGTTAATCACCACTCCATACGACCTTGACGGATTCACGTCAGGATTACCAATCCTGATGGTATATTCATCATCCTGTCTCTTTCCCGGCAACATCGCGCTGTAGTCCGGATTGGACAGCTGGGACACCATTCCCAAGCCGAGCGAATAATTCCTACCTCTGTAATAAAAGGCTGCATACGGAAGCAGGTAATTATAGTTTTTCCGCAACGTGACACCGTCCGACACGAAATCAAAATCACGATTGATACGGACATAGCGCGAAGAGACATCCATTGAGAAAAACCTTCCAAAATTAAGTTTATAGTTGACATATCCTTCAAAGTTCTGTTCCACTCCGTGCATATTACTTGACTGATGCCAGGGTTGCGGCACCGGTTCCTCATATTTAACATCATCGTCAAGTATGCCGACGTGCAGCAGGGCTCCCGCAAGCAACTTTGAGGAATTGCGGAAAATATGTGCGTAATCAAACTTCAAATCATGCTGCCAGCCTGTCATGCGCGGATAAGTGTACAAAGCCCATTGTTCCGGAGCATCGGGATGAAGGATATTATAACGATTCGACTTTGTACGCAGACCGCCATACAGTATTCCGTACGATGCCTTAAAGCTATTCGGAAGAGTGTCGGGCGTGGAATATTCAATATTTCCAGTCCACAGGTCGTCATTGCCGTCATTACACGACCGTTGTCCGTAATCGCGAATGCCTGTTGAATCATTCACATGTAACATCATCAAGTCAGTACTGTTAGAAAAATCATCGTAGAACCAGAAGTTAAAGTTCAGGGTGTGTTTGTTTTTTAGTCTCCATTCCAAATTAGCGAGTCCTGTAAGCACGTTGACACGTCCATCACCGACACTGTTTGCCTGCATTGTGGAACTGTCGGCGAAGTGCGAGTCATCAATGTTTCGGTACCATGTCGGACGGTTGTCGTAAGACAGGAGGGCATTGAACACCACGTTGCCTTTTTTCACGATGACAGAGCCGTTGGAGCCGCCACCGAAGTCATTGTCGGGATGTTCGGCGAACGAGCCGTGACCTGCCACTCTTGCGAAATAGCCATCGTAATACATCTCTTTCATTTTAATATTGATGGAGACACCGTTTGAGAGTGCCGATTTCGTGCCATCGTTGGCAAGCACAAGCTCCACTGACTCAATCATTGAAGCCGGCAACGCCTCTAAGAGTTCCAGCGCCATAGTACCACCGGCTTTCTGTTCGCGTCCATCGATATAAAGCGTGGCACCCTGCCCGTTAAGCGTCAGTCCCTCCCGCTCATTGGCCGTAACGCCAGGAAGCCTATCCAGCATCCTTGTCGAACTCATAGCATTGACATTTGCCATCTGGCTGACATTAACTATAGTTTTGCCGCCACGTTGTTCTATCAGCGGCTTACGCGCCGTAACATCCACACCTTCAAGCATGTACGACATCATGTGCATGTATATATCAATGATTGTATCCGTACATGATAATGGTATAATTTGACTTTCATACGACAAATGTGTCACTTCCAGCATGTATTTCAAGTCGTTTTTCATTTTTATTTCAAACGAGAAATCACCGTCAGCTCCTGTACTCTGCGAAGCGACCGACACAGAATCAGAGGTTATGATACGCACTTCCGCAGAAGACAGCCCTTCAAGGAAATCATCGTAAACAGTTCCAGACACTTTCGTCTGCTGTCCGTGTAATAATACGGAAACCGATGTCAACGCTAACAATGTCAATAATTTCTTCATCATATACTTTTTTATTTAGTGGTTTAACCTTTAAATTCAAGAAAATTCCGTGCCTGTTTTTTGCAAACATTCCACAATTTTCCTTTTAACTTTTTTCTTTTGCTTTCACGGTGCAAAAATACATCACAAATTCGCGTTTGTCAAGAACTTTTTTCCTTAATTTTATTTACAATTCATTGATATTATGAACTTTATGTAAATTATTATTTACACTACACCTTTATTAATATACAACTCGAAAATCAGCACCTCATTCCCCAAAAAATTTTATTTTTTTTCTTTGTCAATCAAAAAAAGTTGTATTTTTGCGGCTTGATGATTGAACATAAAATTCTATCGAAAACGCCTAATTACGATGGTGGGAAAAGAAGTTTTTCTTTGACGGATATCATATTTATTTTGCTGACGGTCTTTTCAAGCCGTCATTTTTTTTGTCACGAGATTATCAAATACAATAACAATAAAATATAACTAACAATGTCTATCTCTTTAAAAAACCGTAGTCTCATTTCGATCAACGACTACACACCGGAAGAAATCTGCCACATACTCGACATTGCGGAAGACTTTGAGAGACAACGTCTTCAGAATTTGCTAAACGGCCGCGTCATCGCGTCATTGTTTTTTGAACCTTCAACGAGAACCAGATTAAGTTTTGAGACTGCCATTCAGCTGCTTGGCGGCAACGTCATCGGGTTCAGCAGCACAGCCGGGACAAGCGTTCAGAAAGGTGAGTCACTTAGAGACACCATCACGATGGTGGCCAGTTATGCGGATCTCATCGTGATGCGCAACCCCATTGACGGTTCAGCGCGTTTCGCATCGGAAGTGTCCAAAGTGCCGATTATCAATGCGGGTGACGGTTCTAACCAGCATCCGACACAATGTCTGCTTGACCTTTATTCAATCCGCAAGACACAGGGCACGCTTGAAAATCTTGAAATCACGATGGTCGGTGACCTCAAATACGGCCGCACGGTTCACAGCCTCGTGCAGGCGATGTGCCACTTCAACGCCAAATTCAATTTCGTCTCGCCACAAGAACTCAGAATGCCGACAACGGTCATACAACACATAATAGATGCCGGTCTCGAATATCACGAATACACTGATTTGGAGGAGGTCATCCCTCATTCAGACATCATTTACATGACGCGCGTCCAGCGTGAGCGTTTCCCCGACCCGATGGAATACGAGAAGGTCAAGAATGCATACATCCTGCGCAATTACATGCTCGAGCCGGCAAAGGAGAACTGCCGCATCCTGCACCCACTTCCGCGCGTCAATGAAATCAACGAGGACGTTGATCCGAACCCGAAGGCATATTATTTCCAGCAGGCCCAAAACGGACTGTATGTCCGCGAGGCTCTAATCGCTGCAATATTAGGATTAAAATAACTCCAAAACATTGAAAATCATGGAAAAGAGAAAAGAACTTATAGTTTCAGCCATCGAAAACGGCACAGTCATCGACCACATCCCCGCCGGAAAAGTATTCGATGTCATCAGGATATTAGGACTTGATAAATGCAGCTGCCCTGTGTATTTCGGAACCAACCTCGAAAGCAAGAAATACGGCACAAAAGGCATCATCAAAATCACAAACAAATTCTTCAAGCCAGAGGAAATCAACAAGATAGCTCTTGTCGCGCCGACAGCGACGCTTATCGAAATCAAGGATTTCGAGGTCATCAACAAGCACGCCGTTGAGATTCCCGGACACGTGGAGGGCATAGTGAAATGTTTCAACCCGAAATGCGTGACAAACGCAGAGAGAGTCATGACAAAATTCACCGTCAAGAAAGACGAATTTGGCAAGATAAAACTCAGATGTCATTACTGCGAGAAATTCACGACAGAGGAAAACATGGAATTTCTGTAGATTTTCCATCTCGAAAATTACGCCGATTTCCCCCACTGAAACAGCGGAAACAACAAAAAGGCTGGTGCTTACCAGCCTTTTGTCCTCTCACC
>X431_Quagga__coassemble_11_pt1 | contig 58795 bp, 47 predicted proteins | sample X431_Quagga__metabat2_low_PE_006 | metagenome-assembled genome bin X431_Quagga
GATCTGGATGACGCTGCGGTCGTACGACAACGACAAGCTGCAACACCTCACCGCTGACGTGGTGCAGCTCTGCAAGATGGTCGCCGACAAACAGGGATTACGCTTCAGCAGCAGCATACACGAGGCGTTTCCGGCTACGATGGACTCTGACAATGAAGTAGTTGCGATAAGAAATGCCGCTGAGAGCCTCGGACTCGAATACCAATACCTCGACGAGCCGTTCCGCTGGTCGGAGGACTTCGGGCGTTTCGCGGGCGTCTGCCCTACCGCGATGTTCGGTCTCGGCTGCGGCACCGACCACCTGCCGCTCCACAACCCTGACTATGAGTTTGAGGACGGGATCCTGAAGACGGGAATTGATATCTTCGAGAAGATTGTCACCACTAAATGAATGAAATCATGGACACACTTCAATGCGTCAACGAGATTCCACGTCATACATAATTGTCATTCTGTTCATTACGGCGGGGAAAAAACAGCACATTTTGATATAGTGATGAAGCAATCGGGGGATAAAAAAGCAACGCTGACAAACAAAAAGCCCACTCGTTTGAGTGGGCTTTTGCGGTGCCGAACGGGCTCGAACCGTCGACCTCCTGCGTGACAGGCAGGCATTCTAACCAAACTGAACTACGGCACCATTATCTTCAAGAACCAGTCGAAACTTTTTGTTCGTTTCAACGGCGCAAAGATACAGCGTTTTTTTATTCGCGCAACACTTTTTTTTAGTTTTTTGAAAATATTTTTCATCTGCTTAATTTTCAATTACTTACAACTACATTTCTTTTGCATATAAACGCTCCCTGAGATTTTACATCATAATATTTCTGTCCGACTTCATCGGCCATTTCGATGATTTTAACGCGTAAATATTCAGGAATTGAATTATCAATTATCAGTAAATCAATCATATAACAATTCAACAACTTTTTCAAATCAACATAATCGCTTCCGTACAGCACAAAATAATCAAAATGGCACTTTGATGCCAATTCCACGCCACAGCACGCTTTTTTATCGGAAAAACCAATCAAATCATCGCCAAAAGAGACCATGCTCCCTCGTTTTTTTACGTACAAATTTTCAAAACTCAGCGAGTCAAACGGCAAAAAACTGCCAATCTTATACACACCCTCGCGAATCAGATGATTATCAATGCTGAAACTTGCGATTTCAGGATTACGATATACGGTGGTGTCACAAAGAAGCACATGTTCGTTCCCACAAACGAAATCGACAGCCGTTCCTTTCGACAAAGAATAAACAGTGAATGACATCTGCTTTCGTTGAGTGACCTCACGAATTAATTGCGACGCACTGAAAATCAACATTATACATGCTATTGCGAAAACCTTTTTCTTCTCCCTCAATTTCACAACCATCATCACGAGAACAAATATCACGACAAGGCACACAAACTCCAAATCATTTATATACAATCCTTTAACGATTGATAACGGCAGATTTTCAATTGCGCAGACAAAATAATTCATCAGAAAAATCATCCATTTTACGATCCACGCGATTGCCATATTAATATAAGGTATGAAGCTCAAAAGTAACATAACCATGCCGCCAATGATAACGACCGTCGAAACGGGTGTCATGAACAGGTTGCTGAGCCAGAAATACAGCGGAAACTGGTTGAAAAAGAATATTGAGAATGACGCCGTGGCGAATTGCGCAGCCAAGCTGACGGAAGTCAGCTCCCAGATTTTGTCAATAAATCTATTTTTTATGTAAAAAACGCAATAAATCGGTTTCTGAAGCACGACGATTCCGACCACGGCGGCGTATGAAAGCAGAAACCCGATGTCGAACAGATTCGCCGGATTGATGGTCAGCAACAAAAAAGCCGAGGCTGCCAAACTATTCAGCAGTATGTTTTTCCGGCCAAGCATCTCTCCGACAATCACGAATGAGAGCATTATTGTCGCGCGCAAAATCGACGGCGCCAGACCCGCCAGCAGTGCATAGGTCCAAATCAGCAGCAGCAAGACCGATTGACGCAGCATGTTCTGCCACCGTTTTCTTTTGTCGAGGAAAAACAGCAGATACGAAAACACCATGAACACCACGCCGACGTGCATCCCCGACACGCAAAGGATGTGCATGGCACCCGCCGCGACATAACTGTTTCGCAGCTCCGGCGGCAAAGTATCATCGTAGCCTATCAATATCGCCGATGCGACCGCAAACTCATCACCCGTGATTCCGAGTTTTTGCATTGTGCTCAGCAGGTAATCCCGCAGCCAATAGGAAAACCTGTAAATCGGGTTCGACAGATTCATGCCTGAAAGCATCCACCTGTCGGCTCGCAAATAGACCTGCCGTGAGATGCCTTTACGTGAGAGATACCTTTTATAATCGAATTGCTCGGGATTGCGTGGCGGCTCAACTTCATCGGGCGGGTCAAAAAACACTATGACATCTCCATATCTGATGTTTTCGGACTTCTCCGACCTTTCAAAATAAGACATGACACTCCCTGTGGCTTCACGAATTGAATCGTCAGAACGCACAGCCATCATTTCGAGGACGACTTTCACTGACTTCTCCTTAACTGTCGGGCATTCCGAAACACGAGCCACGAACGCGTCAGCGGTCTCACCATCACAAAACGAGATACTTCTGACATCCAAATCATCGCCGCGGATGCGGACGACAAGCACACCTATTAATATGAGCAGTATGTCAAGGATGAGGCCGAATATCCATCGTCGGGAATAAGCCATGACAAATCTCGAAATCATAAATAACGACACTGACATCAGCGCAGCAATTGGCAGAAACTGCCTGAAATCGAAGACGGCGTCATTCCACAAAAATGAGAAACACAGCCAGATGCCAATCGAGAAAGGCACAAGGAGTCTGATGAAAGGATATTTAAACCAGTTTATCATTTTTGCTTGTCAATTATTGCTTGCAATTTACGAATAAATGACATGCAAAAAACAAAAATTTTCGCTGATTTCGAAGAAAAAACCGGTCATTTCCAGACCACAGAAATGACCGATTGTAAACAGATATTTACAAATTTGAAAATTTATTTTACATTTGACAGGATTGTCTCAGCCGCTTTGTCAGAGGCGCCCGCATTTCCGAGCACGGCCTTCAGTTCCTCATAGTCTTCAAGAAGCTGACGTTGGCGTTTGTGGTTTTTAAGAAGCAGCGACAGCTCCTCTTTTATATTCTCAGGAGTCAGGTCGTTTTGAATCAACTCCTTGACAACCAACCTGTCCATTATTAGGTTCACGAGACAGATGTATTTGACTTTCGCCAATCGTTTGGCTATCATGTATGAAATCCTGTTAGCCTTATAGCACACCACCTCGGGGACATCGAGCAGCGCGGTTTCAAGAGTCGCGGTTCCGGATGTCACCAACGCGGCACTCGACAGCTGAAGCAGCTGATAGGTCCTGTTCACGACCAGCCGCACGTTGGATTTATCACCGATTATACTTTTATAATAGCTGACAGGCAAAGACGGGGCGCAGCCTACAACAAACTGATAATCAGGAAAATACTTAACAACCTTCAACATCACTTCGAGCATTCTGCCGACTTCCTGTTTACGGCTGCCAGGAAGCAAAGCGATTATCTCCTTCTTTGGGTTCAGGCGGTTAGACTTATAGAATCTCTCTTTGCTGACAGGAGCCATCTTTGAAATCTCGTCGAGCAATGGATGCCCGACATACTGGCAATCAACATTATAATTGTCGTAGAACTTTTTCTCAAAGGGCAAGATACACAACATCTTATCCACGACTTTCCTGATTTTGTAAACTCGACGGCGTTTCCATGCCCACACTTGCGGGGAGATGTAGTAGAACACCTTGAAGCCATGTCGGTGCGCCCACTTCGCAATTTTCAAGTTAAAGCCCGGATAATCGATTAAAATGATGACATCGGGTGCGAATTGCTTTATGTCCTTCTTGCAAAAGTTAATATTTTTTAAGATAGTGTGAAGATTCATTAACACTTCCACGAAGCCCATGAACGCCAAATCGTGATAATTTTTCACTACGTTTGCGCCGTTTTTCCGCATTTTCTCACCGCCCCACGCCCTGATTTTAGCGTTAGGGTCCTTTGCCCGAAGCGACGCCACGAGGTTGGAACCGTGCAAATCGCCGGACGCCTCACCAGCTATGATATAATATTTCATTTCGCAAAGATTTAATTCACAAAATTATATGTTGTCAAATCGCATTGAATCGAAACACCGTCTTTCTGTCGATGGTTCAACGTTCAATCCTGATGTATATTTTTCAAAACCGTGTACAGCTTATGAGTCGGCAGCCCCATCACATTAAAATAAGAGCCTTCGACGCTGCTAACGCCGATATAACCAATCCACTCCTGAATGCCGTACGCGCCAGCTTTATCGTATGGTTCATAGCCATCGACATAATATTCAATCTCTTGATTATCAAGACAATCGAATGTGACTTTTGAAACCACCGAGAACGTCTTGGTGAAATCTTTTGTATGAATGGTCACACCCGTCACCACTTTGTGCGTCTTTCCCGACAGCAGCCTCAGCATCCTGAAAGCATCATTTCTGTCCTTGGGTTTCCCGAGAATCTCGTTTTCGGCGATGACAACAGTGTCGGCGGTTATCACCATAAAATTCTCAGGCAACTCATTGTCTTCAAATGCCTTGGCCTTTTTCAGACTCAAAAACGGCGCCACGTCAAGCAGCGGCAACCGTGAAGGATAGCTTTCGTCAACATCCTTTGTCAAAACCGTGAAATCGACGCCAATGCCCTTCAGGAGTTCCTGACGGCGCGGAGACTTTGAAGCCAAAACAACATTGTATTTCTTTAAGTTATCTAACATCACATATTATATTGAAATGAAAAACATCGACAAAATGCCGACAAGCATTGTAATTTTCAAATCGATTGAAATCTGGCGATAGACAATTCTTGAATCCTTTGCTTTTCTCGCGCCAAACAATCTAATTAAATCAACAAAGGTAACGGCATAAGTCAATCTAATCAAAAAAGTTGCGATTTCCGATCCGCTGAAATTCTTGGTGAAAATTGTAAAACGTATCATAAGCCCCGCCAGCAAAAACATCAAAACAGCAACAATAATGTTTGAAGCCTTCATTCCCCAGGCTATCGGGATTGTGCGGCAGCCGCTCCGTTCGTCACCGTCGATGTCTTCATTGTCTTTGACGATTTCACGGATCAACGTCGCAAGGAAGGCGAAAGCAGTATAAATCAGCACGATATGAAGGGAGGTCGTCATCAAGGTCTCGTTTGCGCTGAGCAGAAGTGTATGCTTCGACATATAGAGCATCACGAAAAGCCACGGCAAGAAAACAGCAAAAGCAACTGACAATGAGACAATTATGTTACCTATCAGAAGTTTCTTCTTGTAAGTGCTCGAATAGGAATACAGGACTCCGGCGAGGAGAAGCATGAAGATGAAAATCAGATAGAATTTCGAGCCGTAGGCGATGATTGAAGAGGCCAAAGCGCAGCAAAGTCCGACGGCTGTCAGAACCCAATAGAAAACCTTGCATTGCTTTTCGGAGAACACCTTTCCGACAATCAACCGTCTGGGTTTGTTGATTGCGTCAATATCCTTGTCGAAAATATCGTTGATGACATATCCGCCGGCGACGATGAAAACCATTGAGATGACCAGAAGCGTGAACGCGGCCGTGCTCTCCATCATCATAATGCAGTGATACACAAGGCACATCATCATAGCGGTGATGAGGAGGTTTGGCCAGCGGACCAATCTGAAAAACGAACCGATCTTCTTCATGACTTACCAGATATGAATTTCAAAATCCTTCATCCATTTGTCCTGCGCCTTCATGACCTGTTCGATTATGTCGCGGACAGCGCCTTTCCCGCCGTTTTGGTGGCTGACATAGACGCTGATTTGCTTTATCTCCTCGGCGGCGTCGGCCGGACAGACGGGCACTCCGACCATCTGCATCACAGGGTAGTCAGGCATGTCGTCGCCCATATATACAACCTCTTCCCTCTTCAGGTTATGTTCCTTCATATATTCCTCTAACTTGATGATTTTGTTCGGGATATGAAGAAAAACATCCTTCACGCCAAGAGCTTTCATGCGTTGTTCCATTGACTTTGCATAGCCGCCGGATATGACGGCAATGTTATATCCCATGCGAACCGCGAGTTGCAACGCGAATCCGTCCTTCACATTAGTCATCCTGAGTGCCTCTCCATCGGGCAGTACAAGAACGTCACCTTGAGTCATAACTCCGTCATAATCAAATATAAACGTCGTGACATTCTTCAAAAGTTCCTTGTAGTTTTTCATTTAAAATCCGATAATTTTTTGAATTACGAAAATACAAAAAAATTCCATGAGACCCCGCAATGGTATCATTTTTTTGTTTTCAACCCAAATTGATACTTACCACTTTCTTGATATATTATGCCGTTATCTTGATTTATAATACCGTTTACTTTATTTTAACATCCGTTTACTTTATAATTTATAAAGAAAATTTTTTAAATCACTAAATGTTTCTGTTTCAATATTTTGAAAAATTCTGAAAAAATATTTGAAAAAATTTTATTGACAAAAAATCGTGGCTTGATAGTTTTGCACTCGTAAAAACAAACAACAACACAACCAATTAAACAACAAACACCATGACAGCAATTGAATTTAACACGAGCCTCGTGGGATTACAGAATTATCTTGAGGCATTTGCGAGACAGCTCACACGCAACGAAGACGACGCGAAGGACCTGACGCAGGAGACATTCCTGAAAGCACTCTGTAACAGAGAGAAATTCGTACACCAGACCAACCTCAAAGCGTGGCTTTACACGATCATGAAAAACATCTTCATCAACGATTATCGCCGTGCCAGGAAAGCAAACACAATAATCGACCAGACCGAAGACCTTTACTATTTGAATGTCAACAACACAGATGATGACACCAATCCGGAGATGATGTACAACGCCAAGGAGCTTGAGGAAGGCATCAACAAGCTCGATGCCGATTTCCGCAGGCCGTTCGACATGTACAACGCCGGTTACAAATATCAGGAAATCGCTGACAAACTGAAACTTACGATAGGGACTGTAAAAAGCCGGATATTTTATTCCAGAAAGAAACTGATGGAACAGATGAGTGAATTTGCGGCGTGACCGAGATTCCAAAGACAGCCAACCGAATCAACAATTCACCGCTTAAGGTTTTGAGGTTTGAAAATTTCTTTTCAGACCTCTTTTTTTATTTGCAATATCATTTTTTTACAATATTTTTGCAGTTTCATTGTTAATAGAGAAAAGTTTTAAAAATCAACAACATGATTGAGACAGATATTCGCGAATTAAACGAAAAGATTCAGAGAGAGAGTCAGTTTATCGACCTCATTAATATGGAGATGAGCAAGGTTATCGTCGGGCAGAAGCAGATGACGGAGCGTCTGCTCATCGGTTTGTTATCGAACGGACACATTCTTTTGGAGGGCGTTCCTGGTTTGGCTAAAACATTAGCCATCAAGACTTTGGCAAGCATTGTCGATGCGGACTTCAGCCGTATCCAGTTCACCCCTGACCTTTTGCCGGCCGACCTCATCGGAACGATGATATATAGTCAGAAGACGGAGGAGTTCATGGTGAAGAAAGGCCCTGTCTTCGCTAATTTCGTTTTGGCAGATGAAATCAACCGTTCGCCGGCGAAGGTGCAGAGCGCCTTGCTCGAGGCGATGCAGGAGCATCAAGTGACTATTGGAGAGAGCACTTTCGCCTTGCCGGACCCGTTCTTGGTCATGGCTACGCAGAACCCGATTGAGCAGGAAGGCACGTATCCGCTTCCCGAGGCGCAGGTTGACCGTTTCATGCTCAAGGTCGTGATTGACTACCCGAAAAAAGAAGAGGAGAAAGTCATCCTGAGACAGAATATTAATAAGGAGTATCCAGAGGTCAGGAAAGTGACTTCGACGAAAGACATACTCAATGCGAGAAAGGTGTGCCGTGAGGTTTATCTCGATGAGAAGATTGAGAACTACATCACAGACATCGTCTTCGCCTCACGTTTCCCCAACGACTTCAAGCTCAGCAAGTTCGCAGGCATGATCAGTTACGGCGGCTCGCCGCGTGCCACCATCAACCTGGCTTTGGCGGCGAAGGCCTACGCCTTCATCAAGCGTCGCGGCTATGTCATCCCGGAAGATGTCCGCGCCGTTGCGCCCGACGTGCTTCGTCACCGCATCGGCCTGACATACGAGGCTGAGGCCGAAAGCATCACGACGGAAGAGATCATCAACGAGATACTGAACATCGTCGAGGTGCCGTGATTCAAGTAGAAAGTTCATAAATTTTGAAAGTTCATAAAGTAGAAAGTTGAAAGTTTTAGGGTAAAGATGGAAGCCACTGATTTATTCAAGAAGGTCAGGAAGATAGAGATCAAGACGCGCGGGTTGAGCAACCACATTTTCTCGGGGCAATACCACAGTGCGTTCAAGGGTCGTGGCATGACTTTCAGCGAAGTGCGTGAATATCAGTATGGTGATGACATACGCAACATCGACTGGAACGTCACCGCGCGTTTCCACAGGCCTTTCGTGAAGATTTTCGAGGAGGAGCGCGAGATGACCGTCATGCTTCTCATCGACGTCTCCGGCTCCAATGATTTCGGTTCGGCCGGCGTGACGAAGCGCGACATCACCGCGGAGCTTGCGGCGGTACTCGCGTTTTCGGCGATACAGAACAACGACAAGGTCGGCGTCATCTTTTTCAGCGACCAGATCGAGAAATTCATCCCGCCGAAAAAAGGGTCGAGCCACATCCTGCGCATCATCAGCGAGATTGTGACATTCAAGCCGCAGCACAGAGGCACCGACATCGGCGAGGGGCTGAAGTTCCTCACCAGCGCCATCAAGAAACGCACGACTGCGTTCCTCATCTCCGACTTCGTGACAAGCAAGCCCTTCGAGCAGGAGCTGCGCATCGCCGCAAGGAAACACGACCTCATCTCGTTGAGAGTCACCGACAAACGCGAACTCATCATCCCGAAGATCGGGCTTGTGAAATTCCGCGACAGCGAGACCGGAGAAGAGAGATGGGTTGACACATCAACAAGCGCGTGGAACCAGGCATATCAGAAATACGTTCAGCACGAGACATCATCACTGAACCGCGTTTTTGCGAACAACGGCATCGACAACACATGGATTTACACCGATGAAGACTACGTCAAGCCGCTGATGCAACTTTTTAAGAGGAGAGAATCAAGAAAATGAGAAAGACATTTTTTACAATGCTTATCACCTTGTCAGCGATTGGTTTTCAAGGCTTTTCGCAACAAGTATATTTCAACGGGAAAGCCAACGCCGACAGCATTGTCGTCGGGCAGCCTTTCGACTACCAGCTGACGCTGACAATTCCGAAGGACTTTTACGTCGAATGGCAGCAGTACGGCGACACCTTGAGCAAGACGATTGAAGTCATCAAAGCGGGCGAAGTTGAGACCACACCTATTAATAATAGCAGCGTCCTGATGACGCAACATCTCACTTTGACATCGTTTGACACAGGTTACGTCTATGTCCCTGAAATCAGCGTCACGTACGCGGAGAGCATCAGAGACAGCATCCGACGCACGCTCCGCACCGACGAAAAGGAACTGTATGTCAGCACAATAGCTGTTGACACGACACAAGCCTTCAGGCCCATCAAAGACGTGATGAGGCAAGGTATCACCGCAAAGGAGGTCCTGCCTTGGACAGGAGTCTTCATCGTATTGGCCGGAATAGCGTTCCTGATTTATTATCTCTCGAAGAAGAAAAAGAACAAAGTCGTTGTCAAGGAAGAGAAACCGAAGCCGACAATCCCCGCGATTGTCACGGCGAGGGAAAAACTCGCTGAAGTAAAAACCAACGAGGCGTGGAAGACGGCGAAAGTCAAGGAATATTACACCGAGATTACGGGGATTGCACGCGAATATCTTGAAGGGCAGTTTGACATTGATGCCGTTGAGATGACGTCGGACGAAATCATCGAGTCGGTCAAGGTGTTGAACATCAGCGAGCGCACGCTTGAGAAGTTCCGTGACACGCTTGTCACAGCCGACTTCGTGAAATTCGCCAAGGCGAACCCGACGGCCGAGCAGAACGAACGCGCATTCATTGACATCAACGATTTTGTTGAAGACACATTTGTTTTCTTCCAAGAAGAGGAGAAACGCAAAGCCGAGGAGGAGAAAAAAAACAAGAAAGCTGAGAGAGTCGAGTTAAACAACCAAGAAAACACGGAGGGCACAAAATGAGTTCCTTGGAATTTGCATCGCCATATTTCCTTTACGGACTGATAATCATTCCGTTATTAATCGCATGGTATATATTCAGAGGCAGGAGACAGTCGGCGTATGTAAGATTTGCTGACACAAGTTTCTTCGCCAAGCTGCCCAAGAGCTGGCGTGCCTACTGCCGTCATATCCTGATTGCCATTGAGCTTTGCGCCTTGGCGTTGCTGCTCATCGCACTGGCACGTCCACAGAGCAGCTCGACAAATCAGAAGATCAACGTCGAAGGCATTGACATCGTGATGGCCGTTGACATTTCAAGCAGTATGTTGGCGCAGGATCTCAAGCCCGACCGGTTAGAAGCCGCCAAAGAGGTAGGCGCCGACTTCATCAAGGGGCGTCCTGACGACAGGATCGGCTTGGTTGTCTTTGCCAGCGAGACATTCACGCAAGTGCCGCTGACGACCGACCACGGCATGATGCTGAACATGCTGAAAGACATGAGATGCGGCATGCTCGAAGACGGCACCGCCATAGGCGACGGGCTTGCGTCATCAGTGAGCCGTCTCAAAGACAGCGAGGCGATCTCCAAAGTCGTGATATTGATGACAGACGGTGACAACAACGCCGGTTCCGTTGACCCGGAGACAGCCGCCGAGATGGCCAAGCTGTTCGGAATCAGAGTATATACCATCGGCGTCGGGACGCGGGGAAAGGCACCTTATCCTGTCCAAACCTCATTCGGAGGCATTCGATATCAGCAGGTTGACGTAAACATCAATGAGCCGCTGCTGCAACAGATCGCCGATGTGACGGGCGGGAAATATTTCAGAGCGACATCAAACGAGAAACTCGAACAGATCTACGCGGAAATCGACCAGCTCGAGCGCTCCAAGATAGAAGTGAACGAGTTCAAGCGCGTACACGAGGAGTTCCTGCCATTCGTTCTGTGGGCGTTGGCATTACTCCTGTTAGACTTCGTGCTGAGGCACACAATTTTCAGAACATTAACGGACTAAGACAACATCATGGAACCCAAGATTTTAAGATTTGAAAACCCGCAATATCTGTACTGGCTGCTCGTCATCCCGGCACTTGTGGCGGTCTATATCCTGATAAGATTTTGGAGCAAGAGACAGTTCATGCGTTTCGCCAGCATAAAGCTCAGGGAGTTCCTTGTCCCGGATTTCTCACCGGCGAGGGCAAACACGAAATTCGTGATTTTCACGATAATCATCACCTTATTAATATTAGGGGCGGCGAACCTTCAGTCAGGCTCGAAGATGGAGAAGGCGAAAAGAGAAGGCATTGACATGTTCCTCTGTCTCGACATCTCCAACTCGATGCACGCGGAAGACATTGAACCCAACCGACTTGCGCGTTCGAAGCAGTCGATCAGCAAACTCATTTCCAAACTCGGCGGCGACAGGATAGGAATCATCGTCTTCGCGGGCAACGCATACGTGCAGCTGCCGATAACCACCGACTACTCGGCGGCGAAGATGTTTCTTTCGACCGTTGACACCGACCTCATCCCGACACAGGGCACCGAGATGGGACGAGCCATCGAGCTTGCAATCAAGTCGTTCGGCGAAAGCGAGAACAGCAAAGCCATCGTAATCATCTCCGACGGCGAAGATCACGAAAACGGCGACGCGGTGAAAGCGGCGCAGGAGGCAGCAAAACTCGGCATCAAGATATACACCATCGGCATGGGCCTCGACGAAGGCACCCCCATCCCACTCTACAACCAGTACGGCAAGAAAACAGGATACAAAAAAGACAAAGAAGGCAATGTCGTGATCACGAAGCTCGATGACAACATGCTGAGACAGATCGCGCAAATCGGCGATGGCATCTACGTCAGAGCCAGCAACTCAAACGTCGGACTCGACAAGATATACGAAGACATCAGCAAAGCCGACAAGAACGAGTTCGAGTCGATGGTCTTCACCGATTATGACGACCAGTTCCAATGGTTTGTCGGCGCAGCCATCATATTGTTAATCATAGAAATACTAATCTCATCGGGGAAGAAAGCCTGGGAGACAAACTTCAAATTCTTTGAACCGAAAGATGAAAACAGCAAGTAGAATAGAAATAATAGCCTTGTTTTTGCTGACAGCAGCTTCCGCGAATGCGCAGGAAAATTTCACAAGACAGGGCAACAGAAGCTACAAGGACGGCGATTTTGACGCCGCGACCGAGTTGTATAAGAAGTCGCTTGACAAGAAATACAACGACAAGGCACAATTCAACCTTGGTGACTCGTATTACCAGCAGAAGAAATTCGAAGAGGCCGCAAGCAGCTTCAAGAGCGTCACCGACAGGAACGTGTCACAACAGATGGAAGCCGACGCATACTACAACCTCGGCAACAGCATGATGGAGCAACAGAAATATGATGAGGCGTTTAACGCCTACAAAAACTGCATCAAACTCAATCCGGAAGACGAAGACGCACGTTACAACCTGGAGTATGCACGTCTGAAACTTATTCAGCAGCAACAACAGCAAAACCAAAACCAAGACCAAAACCAAAACCAAAACCAACAAAAACAGGAACAGCAGCAACAGCAGGAGCAACAACAGCAGCAGGAGCAGGAGCAGCAACAACAGCAACAGCAGCAACAGCAGCAACAGCAGCAACAAGAACAGCAGATGTCGAAAGAAGACGCCGAGAGGATGCTGCAGGCTTTGGAGGAACAGGAGAAGAACACCATGGACAAGATGAACGAGGCCAAGGCTGCCAAGATGCAGAGACGCAAGATTCAGAAAGACTGGTGATATTAGTTAAGAGTTAAGAGAGTAAAGTTAAAAGAGGAAAGTTAAGAGGAAATGAAAAAGATATTCATAGCGATTGCAGCGATTTTATTAAATGTAACGGCGTTCGGGCAAGATGACAGCTCATTCAACGTCATCTGCAAGAGGCAGGTCGTGGTCGGAGAGCAATTCAATGTCTCCTACGAACTTGACGGGAACGGGAGCAACTTCGTGGCGCCGAACTTCATTGACTTCGAGGTCTTGGGCGGGCCGTTCTCGTCTTCAAGCTCCAGTGTGCAAATCATCAACGGCTCCATAACGAAGTCAAACAAGACCACATACTCGTTCTACCTGAGAGCGTTGAAGGAAGGCACCTTCAAGATTCCGGCGGCGACCATCACCATTGACAAGAAAAAAGTCAAAAGCACCACGATGGACATCACCGTGTTGGCTGGCGGCGGGAACACAGTCCATTCAGGTTCACCTAAAAACAGCGGTGAGTCCCAGACCGCCGACATGGGCGATGTCTTCGTCGAAGCCGTCCCAAACAAGAGAACCGCGTACATCGGCGAGCAAATCCTGCTGACATACAAGATATATTACACGATACCGATATCACAGCTTACAGTCTCGAAGTCACCTTCATACGCCGGCTTCTGGACAAAAGACATCACCAACAACAACGGCACACTACAACAGTCATCCGTCGTGCGGGACGGCAAGCAATATGCCGTCGCGACAGTCCAGGAAATCGTTTTGATTCCGCAGAAGACAGGCACACTGACCATTGACCCGTTGGACATCAGCTGCATAGCACAAATCAGGAGACAGAGAGAACGGCAGCGCACCAACGACCCGTTCGAGGACTTCTTCAGCGACGTGATGGGAAGCGGTTACACCAACGTCAAAAAAGAAATCAAGTCACAGCCAATTGACATCGAAGTGAAACAGCTTCCATCCAGCGAAAAGCCCACGTCATTCAGAGGCGCGGTCGGACAGTTCACTTTCACGTCAACGATTGACAAGACAGACATGAAGTCGAACGACGCTTTCACCGTGACATACACCGTTTCCGGCAAAGGCAACATCGAGCTTCTCGAAATGCCCAAGCCAGTCTTTCCGCCCGACTTCGAGGTCTGTGACCCGAAAATAACCACGACGACAAAGAATAACTCTTACGGAATCAGCGGCACAAAGAAGGCGGAGTATGTCGTAATCCCGAGAGTATCAGGGAATTTTAAACTATCACAGACCGTTTTTTCCTACTTCGACCCTGTCAAAGGAAGATATGTTACGCTGCCATCGGAGGAATATGAAATCAATGTCGCGAAGAGCGCCAACGAAGGAGGAGGAGGCATAATATACGCCGGTGGCCAAGAGAGCATCAAAGTAATCGGCACCGACATCAGGCACATCATGACAGAGACGAAACTTCACAGATTCTCAGGCACTCTATTCGCAACCCCGTTGTATTTCATAATCATCACTTTGATATTAGTCGTGTTTATATTGAGTCTGATAATCCACAACAAGATCAGCAAATTCAACAGGGACGACGTCTTGGTCAGAAACAGAAAAGCGACCAAGACGGCCAAGAAGCGTCTTCAAAGAGCCTGCGACTATATCAAGACCAACGATCAGTCACATTTCTACGAGGAATATGCACAAGCACTTTGGGGATACATCTCCGATAAGCTCAACATCGCGCGTTCCCAGCTCTCAATGGAAACGGTGAAGGAGATGATGTTCAGCAAGAAAGCACCGGAAGACATTGTCAATCAGTTCATCGACCTGTTGAACAGCTGCGAATACGCGCGTTTCGCCCCTGGTGACCCTGGCAAGAAGATGGACGAGCTGTACCAGAAAGGCGTTGAGGTCATCTCAAAAGCGGAAAGAGTTTTAAAATAAGTGTTTAGTTTTAAGAGTTAAGAGTTAAGAAATGAGAAGATATATTTTAGTATTGGCGATGGGATTCGCATGTATGTTGGCGAACGGGCAGAAACTCCAAAAAGATGAGTTCGCCAAAGCAAACGCATACTACAACGACAGCAAATATGATTCAGCAATGATTATCTATCACAGAATCATTGATGAAGGATATGTTTCCGCCCAATTATATTACAACATCGGCAACACCTACTTCAAGCTGCGCAACATCCCGATGTCGATTTATTATTATGAATGCGCTTTGAAACACGAACCGAACAACAAAGACATAAAGAACAACCTTTCGGTAGCCAACGCATTGATTACCGACAAGATAGAACCTTTGCCAGTGTTTTTCGTGACAAGATGGTGGCGCAATGCAGGCAACATCTTGAGTGCCGATGGCTGGGCGACATGCTCAATAATAGTCTTTGCAATACTGCTTACGACTCTGTTCTTGTACATCACGGCACGCACCAAAACCGTGAAGAAAAGCATGTTCTTCACAACTTTGGCGGCTTTGGTCATATTTGCTGCAAGTGTCGCTTTCGCCGCGAACAAAAGCAGATACATGAAATCAAACGGCGAAGCGATTATCATGAAGCCGACCATAACAGTCAAGAGTTCACCGTCATCTTCCGGCGTGGATCTGTTTGTCCTGCATGAAGGGACAAAAGTCGAAATCGAAGAAAACGAAGGCGACTGGAACAAAGTCAAGATAGCTGACGGCAGTGTGGGCTGGCTTCCTGAGGATACGATGTTAAGATTTTAGGAAATTTTTAGGATTTTGGTAATTTTTTTAAAATATTTTGAAAAAAATGTTTGTGCGATACAAAAAATGTTGTATTTTTGAACCCTTGAATTTAGAATAATAATCTGTAATAAATTTTTAAATTACGTGATATGAAAAAAAGACTTTTACCATTAAGTATGCTCCTGATAACCATGGTGTTAGCACAGGCAGGACATGCAGCCAACGATGCTGGAACTGAAGGCAAATACGTTCCGAGAAGCAAATCAGAGGCTACCGTTTCTTCCTACATGAAGAGCATCAGAACCAATCAGGAGACAGGATTAATCGACCCTGCATTGTTGATCAAAGCACAAAAAGCAGCCCAGAAGACCGTGAGAGACGGTGCAGAATGGACAGTTGTCGGACCTGACAACTACGGCGCACTCACGAGAGCCATGCTTTATGATGAGACAGACCAGACTAACAACACACTCATCATCGGAACAATGGGTGGCCGTGTCTTCAAGTCAACAAACGGCGGCATCACAATGAAAGAGATGCAAGGCAATTTGAACGCGCTCATCAGCGACATGATTCAGGTTGACGGAGTATTGTACGTTGCAACCGGCGACGGTCGCAATTCACAAATGACAAATCCTCTGTCTGACTACGGCTACGAGACCGGTTTCGTCGGCAACGGCATCTGGAAAATCAGCAGCCAGAGCACTAATGCAGAACAGATTGCAAGCACGAACCCCGACGCTGACAACGGCTGGGCATTTGTAAACGAACTCGCCAAAAGCGGGACAGCATCGAACCACATCTTCGCAGCCACAAACGGCGGTCTCAGATACACCGTTGATGGCGGCGAGACATGGACTATGCTCATCGAAGGCAACGCGATATCAGTCAAGATGAACGGCTTCGGAGCAGGCTTGGCAGTTGTTGACGCAGACGTGTACAGAATTAACATGAACGGCGAGGAAGTAACCAAGACACTCCTCACCGGCGAGGAAGAAGGAATGCTTCCGGCAGGAGATGAAATAAAAGTCGTGGCAATGTCTCCATCAGACCAGAATTATATGTATGTCGGATATATTGGCGTTGGCACTAATTATTCAACAGGTAACATTTATTTTTCAAATGATGGCGGCAACACATGGGGAGTGGCTCTCACGGCAACATCAGGCTATGGCCTGTTCGGTTCACGCGGTTACATTGACAACGCGATGGAAGTCTTCCCGAACAACCCGCAGAAGCTCCTCGTCGGCGGCAAGAACGTGTGGGTCCTCGAATATGCAGCAGGCAGCAACCCGAACAATGGCATTTATATCCCGACAATGATTTCAGACGGTGAGACCAACGAACTCCAACAGCTCAGCATAGGTTCCTTCGATTACGTCCATGTCGGCATCCAGAAATTCCTGTTCAACCCCGACAACAGCAACGTCTTCTTCGTAGGTACAGAAGGTGGAGTGTTCAAAGGCTCATTCAGTCAAGGAACATATAAATTCTCCAACTGCAATCGTTACTTTGCAACTGAAGACGAGCACACATCAGTAGCTCGTATGTTCGGCGTCGGCATCGGCGGCGGCATCAACAGAACCATCGGCGGTTGCCTTGACCACGGCACAATCCTCATGGAAGGCAACGAGAACATCAACAACGTCACAACAGGTGAGGCAATCTTCCCGAACTATGACCCCACAACAGGTGCAGCAACAGTCAACGGCCACTATATTTTCAAAGAAGCATACGCCGGCGGACAGTGCGTCATCTCAACAATCGACCCGAATATCATGTTCGTGACAGCAACAGGTGCCATGCAGAAAGACGGAGCTGACGCAACACCTCTCTATAGGACAAACTCATCAGGTTACGACTACGATATGGCAAACTTCTTCAGCGATGACAGTGATGACTTCAGCAATGTGATCCTGAATGAAAATGTTTTCAGAACACCATTCGCAATATACGAGAACTACAACGACGAGTATTCTTTGAGAACAACAGTATATGGTGCCATCGACTCCGTTATGTTCGATATGGCAGGAAACGCCGTCGTTCTCGACAACCCAATTCACAGAGCTGGTGACGTTGTTAAAGTTCACAGCAACATCGGTGGATTCCCGTTCGACTATGTCCTGCCGTGCGATGTCAACAAAGGCGACTCCATTTTCGACATTCAGGACATCATTTCAGCTACAATGGTTTGCGGTGTTGAGAGCGGCATTTACATGACCAAGAACTCACACTACTTCGATGAAGTCTCCGAATGGTGGAAGATTGGCGAAACAGAGGGTATCCCTTCAGCAGTGGCAATCAGCAACGACGGTAACACCGCTATCGTCGGCACCGTGACAGGTGAACTCTACAAAATCAGTAACCTGAAGGAAGCCGTCACCGCCGAACAAGCAACTATCGACTCAACAGGATGCGTGATCGTCTTCGAAGCACTTGACAACAGTCTCTTTGAAGGCCGCACTATAACAGCAGTATCAGTTGTAAACAACAAAGTCCTTGTCTCGACAGGCAACTACGGAAACAACGACTACATATTCCTTTCAGATAACAATGGTGACAGCTTCGTGTCAAAGCAGGGTAACCTTCCAAAAGCACCTGTCTATTCATGCTTGATAGAAGAACAATCCAATTGCCTTATCATCGGCACAGAACACGGCATCTACACTACCACAGACGGAAATTGGGTGCACAGTGGCGAACTCAACATCCCTGTAACAGACCTCAAACAAGCTGTTGTTGAAGACCGCCCTGCCGACACAATGTTATTCGGCTACGATGTCAAATATTTAAGCGACGGTGCGCACTACACACCTTTGTACAATATCTATGATGGTGTTGAAAACAATGGCATAGTCTATGCGGCTACATACGGCAATGGTATCATCAAGAACGAGACATACAAGTCTAAAGACAACCTCGGCATCACCGAGAACAGTCTGAGCTCAAGCGCAGCATTACAGATGAATGTCTATCCTAACCCTGTCGTTGGAACAGCACAAATCAACTTCGAGCTTTCAGAATCGGCAAGCGTCAGATACGATGTATATGACCTTTCAGGCCGCATCGTCTCGAGCCGCATCCTTGGAGACTACGGACAAGGTTCACACGATGTCACATTCAACGCCAACAGCCTGACAGCCGGTTCTTATATCGTCCGCATCCAGGCCGGCGACAAGACACAATCGACAAAGATTATGGTTTTCTAATGAAAGAATCATAAAAGAAAAGAGAGAACTTCATTACGAGGTTCTCTCTTTTTTTTCACCTTTAAGTTTCACAAGATGTCTGCCCGATTAGTAAATACTTTCTTTTTGATACTGTCTGTGCTCACCGTATGCCGCACAACGCTTCGGGCTGTGACAAGCCGTGAAAACAACACCAAAGATAAAGGCAAACGCTAAGAATAATGCTACTTTTTTCATATAATATAGATAATTAATATTTCCGATTTTCAGGCTGCAAAGTAACGATATTTTTTTTAATTTTGTGCAATTATTTGAAAGATTTTTTTCATGGTGACAGTACGCAAACCAGATTTGGAAGAAAGTTGGTATGAAGCGCTCAGAAATGAGTTTGAATCTTCTTATTTCGTAGAAATAAAAACATTTCTCATAGAAGAGAAACGCCATTACGTGGTATATCCGCCATCAAGCCTGATATTCAACGCCTTCAATCTCACACCATTCGACAAGGTGAAAGTTGTGATTCTCGGCCAAGACCCATATCATAACGTCGGACAGGCGCACGGCCTGGCCTTTTCTGTCCCCGACGGGATACAGATTCCGCCGAGCCTTCAGAACATCTTCAAGGAACTGAACAGCGACATCGGGATGCCAATACCAAAGAGCGGCAACCTCGAGAACTGGGCAAGAGAAGGCGTCTTGCTGCTGAACGCCTCTCTGACAGTGAGAGCAAACATGGCCGCATCACACGCAAGGATCGGCTGGCAGCAGTTCACCGACGCGGCGATCAGAGCACTGTCGGAGAAAAAAGAACATCTGGTTTTCATCCTCTGGGGCAACTATGCCATCGCAAAAGAGAGCCTCATTGACCACAGCAAACATTTAGTGCTCAAGACCGTCCACCCATCCCCTCTTTCTGCAAGCCGCGGATTCTTCGGATGTCACCACTTCTCACAAACAAACCAATACCTTATCAATAACGGCATTCAGCCTATCAACTGGGCTTCAATTTAATTTATTTTTAAGATGAAAAAATTAGTCTTTGCAACTCACAACCTTCATAAACTTGAAGAAATCAGAAATATACTTAAAAACTATGAAGTCATCGGTCTCCCCGACATAGGATGCCATGAAGAAATCGTTGAAGACGCCGACAACCTCCAAGGCAACGCCAAGATAAAGGCAGACTATGTGACTAACAATTTCCACCTCGACTGCTTCGCCGACGACACCGGATTGGAGGTTGAAGCCCTCGGCGGCGCACCCGGAGTTTATTCGGCACGTTACGCCGGCGAAGGCTGCTCATATCACGACAATGTTGTGAAACTGCTCAAAGCCTTGGACGGAATAGAAAACAGAAAGGCACGTTTCAGAACCGTAATCGCATTGAACATCAACGGAGAACAGCATTTCTTTGAAGGTGTTGTGAACGGAAAAATCCTCACAGAAGAGCACGGCGACGGCGGATTCGGCTACGACCCGATCTTCCAGCCCGACGGATTCGACAAGTCGTTTTCGGAAATGGAAATGGATGAAAAAAACAAAATCTCCCACCGAGGCAGAGCTACCGCAAAACTCGTGGAATTTTTGAATAATTATGAAAAATAAATGTATAAACCTTGAATTTATTGTTTAAATTTGCACACTAAATTGATTGTTAATTTTTCAGACCCAAAATATGAAAAGAGTATTGCTTATTTGTTTATCGTTATTCACTTCATTTGCGTTAAACGCTCAATCTGACAACGAGATTTACTATTTCGACAGAAGTAACAGCACCGTCGAATTTGATTTCAAAAAGATTAATGATTATTATGAGCGTCTGCACTTGTTATACAACATCAGCAATGACGACCGTTTCGTGATGACATCATCCGACGAACATGGTCTTTTTTATATTTCAAACAACGATGAAATCATTGACAGAAACAGCTTCAAGGAAACTTTTGAAACATTTTACCATGACTGTTATTCTGATTTTCGTATGTTGGACAAAAATGAAATTTCTGAATTGGAGCGCACATGGAGAAACAACGTCTCAAACATGGATATAGTATCGTTAATGATGGACATCATGATGAGAAGTGCCCCGAGGGGTAACAACGATTCATGCTACAAAGCTGAGCCTTTCTGCACCGACAATGGATTATATACATTCCAGGCAATGACAGGTGACAACCACCCTTCGGAAAGCGGACCTGCCTATTCATGTCTGCAATCGCAGCCGTGTCCTTCATGGTATTACATGAAGATTTCAACTCCTGGCGCATTCAGCATCCACATGATGGGCAAAGACGGAAATACGGAAAGGGATATTGACTATTGCTGTTGGGGGCCATTCGATGACCCTGTGGATCCTTGTCCGCATAATCCAGAACCGCATCAAAACGGATTGACAGCAAGCAAGGTTGTAAGTTGCAGTTACTCTTCAAGCTACGATGAACATTGCCAAATCCCCTCTGCTTCAGAAACTGGTGACTACTATATTTTGATAATTACAAATTATTCGAGAGCAAGGTGTGTCATCACGTTTGAGAAAGAACCTGGTTCCGGTCCAGGCACCACCGACTGCTCCATCATGCCGCCTGTCATGGAATACAGCGACGCCTGCTATGGCAACACCCTGCATCTCTCGGCACATGAAGTAAGCAACGCCAGTTATTCATGGACAGGCCCGAACGGGTTCACATCAAGCCTCCGCGAACCTCATATCGACAATGTAACATTCGCCAACTCCGGCACTTACAGCTGCACCGTCACGATTCCGGGACAAGGCACCAGCGACCCGATGACGCTCGACATCGAAATCCTGCCGGAGCTTCACGCCGACTTCACAGTGGCAGGCGCAGCCCCTGGCATACCGACGCAATTCACAGGAACAGAGACGACATACCCTACTGGATACACCAATAAAATAACAAGCCGCACGTGGGATTTCGGCGACGGCAGCACTGCGGCCACCGGCACCAACCCGACACACGTTTACACCAATCCGGGCACATACAACGTCACTTACACCATAGTCGCGGAAAACGAGACAGGCTGGCTGTGCGAAGATACCAAGACAATTCCTGTTACAGTCGAATGCTCCATCATGCCGCCTGTCATAGAGTACAGCGACGCCTGCCATGGAAGCACATTGCACCTTTCGGCACAATACGTGGATGGTGTATCTTATTCATGGACAGGCCCGAACGGATTCACATCGACCCTGCGCGAACCACAAATCAACAACGTGACATTCGCCAATTCTGGCACCTACAGCTGCGCCATCAGCATCTCCGAATCATGCTCCAGTGACCAGGAAACACTCGACATTGAGATTCTCCCTGAACTCCACGCCGATTTCACGGTGACAAACGCAGTCCCAGGCGCACCAACGCAATTCACCGGAACAGAGACAACCATCCCCGCCGGAAATACAAACAAGATAACAAGCCGCACGTGGGATTTCGGCGACGGCAGCACTGCGGCCACCGGCACCAACCCGACACACGTTTACACCAATCCAGGCACATACAACGTCACTTACACCATAGTCGCGGAAAACGAGACAGACTGGCTGTGCGAAGATACCAAGACTATACCAATTACAGTGACAAATAACCTGTCAACGGTGGTGTCAAGCAATGACAGCGATCTGTGCGAAGGCGAATCCACAACCCTGAGAGCCAACGTTTCTGGTGGCACTCAAAACTATACTTACACATGGACACCCGCGCAATCGCTTAACAACCCGAATATAGCGACACCAACGGCCACACCTACAGAGACGACAACGTACAAATGCGTTGTCTCAGACGGATACGACGAGGTTGAAGACGAATGCACGGTGACAGTTCATCCTAAATATAACGCCTCAACGACAATAGATGAGACCAGCTGCGACCCGTACATTATTGATTATTACAACGCCGAGACACATCTTTGGGACCAAATGGTCTTCAATCAGTCGTACAACGGCCCAATCTACTTGACGACAACGCATGGCTGTGACAGCCTGACAATAAACTTGAATTTCCAAAAACTCAGTTACCCCAATGTGCCGTTCATCAATGACGATGAAGACGGAAGGAAAGAAGTGATGCCCGGCAGCAGCTGGATGCCTCTGCAATATAAGTTTGAAATAGGAGACATCACCGGCGGCGGCGTTGAACAGGGCATGCCCGTGGAATACAACTGGAGCATCACCTATCACGTTGACTGGACCGGCATTGACAACACCGGAACGTGGTTGCTTCAGGGTAACGGCACCAACGAAGTTTCACTGTTGGTCCTTGGTGCAGGCAACGCCACCATTAACTGCGATGTCACGACAGCCTGCGGCACGACACACCGAGAGATTTTCGTTTACACCGATCTTTACGGAGTTGACGAAAACGAAGGCGAAGAATATGTCAGCATCTACCCGAATCCAGCCAACACATCGCTGCACATCGACTTTGACAAGTCGGTCAACAGCGAAGGCATCTCAATAAAGATTTACAACACAGCCGGCTCCTTGGTTGATGAATTTACAACTTCGACTTCAACTGTCGAGCGTTCAATCCAAAATCTCTCCGACGGGCTTTACTTCATAAAGATCTCCGGCAACGACCTTAACGTCATCAAGAGGTTGACAGTCGTCAAATAAGAGATTTGCAATGACAAAAAGAAGAGGCATCAACAATGTTGATGCCTCTTTCCGTTTCATGCCGTCAGAATGAATATTTCCTGTATTTTTTATTGCCGAAACCGCTGCAAGCGTCTCTCATAAACTTAAGCGGCAATCCGACGCTTAACATCACCTCGAGGCCTCTGTTGAAACGCTCGCCAATTTCAGTATATGCATTGATATTAACGATATTCTCGTTATAAGGCTGGTTCCCGAAGCCGTGATTCATCTCCTTGTCGGAATAAGTGTTTACAAGACCTAAATTATAGGCGACATCCAACTTCACAACAATGGCGAACTCGCTGAAATTCAGGTTCATCCGCGCTCCAACACCTGCTATCGCACTTATTGAATACGGCCTCATGTTGGCATCGCCGATGTCGATTGTCTGATTCATATCCTCCTCGCCGGAGAGGTTCGACTTCTGGTCCAACGAGATCGTGCCGCCTGTCAACATGGAGAAATCCGGCGCGAGGAAAACGTATGGATTAATCATCTTATCTGTCAGGAACCTGTATGTGAACGGTATTCTCAAATCGACATAATTGGATGAAATCTGGTAATTTACCGGATACCGCTCATCACCGCCGTTAAAATAGTTCAGCTTCACTCCCCTGCCCTGATACATGATGTCGGCACCAATGGCGAACGACCTTGTCACCGGAAACTCAACGAACACGCCGCCAGCCGGACGCAGATACATGTCCTTGTTCAATGACTTCAACGCTGACAAAGTGTATGACATGTCAGCCATATCAACACCGCCTTTCAGTCCGATGATGACCGCTTTTGAATTTGTTATCGCAAAACGGTTTCCACGCGTCGTGCTTCTTTGTGCAAACAGCTGTCCACATGCCAATATACAGAATAAAAATAATATGCTCTTTTTCATGATTTACAGATTAATCGATTCTTGGTGTAATATAGTTAGCTTGATGTTTGTTGCCATAGTCTTCGGCAACTTTGAAATCACCGACTCTCTGAAGCATGCCGGCATCTTCTCCCCATTTGTCACGGCATACGGCAGAGAACTTGAAATCAGCGATGCCTTCCGGCAGAATCCTTCCGGTAATCAATTCACCAGAATGATAATGGCAATCCCAGCCTGCAGTCGTGTCGATATACTCTTTCTCACAAACAAAATACAGAGCGAATATCTCAACTTCCTTGCCATTACTGTCGTAATATTTCGCTCCGACGACATTGACAGTCATATCATAATTATACATTTCCTTGCCATCAACCGACCACGAATAAGTCATATCAACCGTACGGTTATTTTGGTTTTTAAACTCCAAAGTCAATGATTCATGATGATTATCGTCATTCATGTTATCAATGAAATCACCCATATACGTTTCAAATTCCGTGCCGGCATTATAAACCTCCTCCAACGCGAGGAAAAATATTCTGTCAATCAGATACTTGCCTTCCACGTTTGGAGGTGTTGTAGGCATGAGTCTTTGGGTAGTGTCGGTCACATAACCATACTCCAACAATGCCTTTTGAAGCACATCGGTGCCGATTTCCGTAAAATCAACGACTTCTTTTTCTTCACCGACCAGAATAATCGTTGAGTCGGAATTTTTTGTGCAACCGCATAATAATGTAAGGATTAAAACGGCGCACAACGGTAATAGTCTCGTCTTCATACAAAAAATTTTTTCGGCGCGAATTTACGATTTTTTTTTTGAATATAGACCGCGTTTTTCTAAAATAAAAACAGCTTCCGGCAAAAGCTGCCAGAAGCTGAAAAAATTCAAAAACTAAATTCAAGAAATTCTAAACAAATGACGACTTCAGGACTTCCATCGCTTTGTCGATACCGGCTGCGTTCTTTCCGCCGGCTGTGGCGAGAGTCTTCTGCCCACCGCCACCACCTTGAATCTCCTTGGCTGCCGTGCGAATGATTGCGCCGGCATCCATCTTCTGTTCATCGACAAGGCTCTGCGGAAGCACAACGCATAAGGCCGGCTTCTCCTCGAAGACACCACCGATAACAGCAACAGCTTCAGCATCAATATCTTTCAATACCGTTGCGACATTCCTCATCTGATTCATATCGACATTGATACGGGCGAAAACGAATTTATGTCCGTTCCATTCCGTCGCATTGTTGTATGCGGTTCTCGCATCGCCGACTGCCTGAGCCATCATCATTGCATCTATCTTCTTCTGCAACATTGTGTTTTGAGCCGTCAATGTCTCAACAGCCTTCACCACATCGCCCGATTTGACAATAGCCTTGACCTTGTTCAACGTATCAATCTGATTGTCGAGATATTCACTGACAGCAGCACCTGTTATCGCCTCAATACGACGGACACCAGCTGCTATCGCGCTTTCGCCTAAGATCTTGAATGCGCCGATACGTCCCGTCGAAGCGATGTGTGTGCCGCCGCAAAGCTCACGCGAATAGTCAGCTCCGAAAGTCACGACACGCACTTTGTCGCCGTATTTCTCACCGAACAACGCCATGGCTCCCATCTCACGTGCCTCGTCAACAGGCACATCAACAGCTGTGTCGTTCTGTAAATCCTCTCTGATCTTCTGATTTACAATCATCTCGACTTTATGAATCTCTTCATCGCTCATCTTCGCGAAATGGCTGAAGTCGAAACGGAGACGCTCATCATCAACCATTGAGCCTTTTTGCTCGACGTGCGTCCCAAGGACTTGACGCAAAGCGGCGTGCATCAGATGCGTCGCGGTGTGATTCGCCTCTATTCTGTGACGTCTTTCGACATCGACCTTTGCGGTGAAAGTCGCTTCAGGATTTTGCGGAAGCGTATCTGTGATATGAATGCTCAAATCGTTCTCCTTCACAGTGTTGACGACATTAAGCGTCTCATTCTCAGAGACAAGGACACCTCTGTCGCCGACCTGACCGCCCATCTCGGCATAGAAAGGAGTCTTGTCGAGGACGATTTCAAAATGTTTCTTGCCTTTGGCGACGACCTCTCTGAATTTCAATATCTTAGAGCTGCATTCGAGTTCATCGTAGCCGACGAAGGCGGTCGGTTTATCCTCATGTATTAGCTCGACCCAGTCGCCCGACATCTTCTCCGCGGCCTTGCGCGAACGGTTTTTCTGTTCCTCGAGGTTTGCATTGAATCCGTCCATATCGACCTTCAGACCTTTCTCTTCCGCCATGAGGTTCGTCAGATCGACGGGGAAGCCGAACGTGTCGAAGAGCTCGAAGGCGAAAGCCCCGTCGATGACCTTTGAATCTTTTTTCTGTTCGACATAATTCTCGAAACGCCTGATTCCAGATGACAGGGTGCGGAGGAACGACGCCTCTTCTTCGTAGATGACCTTTGAGACGAGAGTCTGTTGCGCCTTGAGTTCGGTGTATTGCCCGCCCATCTCGTTGACGAGGACAGGGAGCAGCTTGTAAACGAAAGGCTCCGTGAATTTCAGGAAGGTATAGCCATAACGCACCGCGCGGCGCAGGATTCGGCGAATGACATAGCCGGCGCCGTTATTTGAAGGCAGCTGCCCGTCGGTGACGGCGAAAGTCACAGCACGCAGGTGGTCGGCGATGACGCGCATAGCGATGTCGCATCTCTCATCCTTGCCGTATTCAATGCCCGAAAGTCTTGAAATCTCATCTATTATAGGTGTGAAGACGTCAGTGTCGTAGTTCGACTTCTTGCCTTGCATCACGCGGACCAGGCGTTCGAAGCCCATGCCGGTATCGACGTGACAGGCCGGAAGGTTGACGAGCGAGCCGTTGGCAAGACGGTTGTACTGCATGAACACGAGGTTCCATATCTCAATGACCTGCGGGTCGTCTTTGTTGACGAGGTCACGGCCATTCACCTTCTTGCGGTCCTCGTCATCGCGGATGTCGATGTGTATTTCAGAGCAGGGGCCGCACGGACCGGTCTCACCCATCTCCCAGAAGTTGTCTTTTTTATTCCCGTAGATGATACGAGAGGCATCGACATGCTTGAGCCAGAAGTTATATGCCTCATTATCAGGAGCCATGCCGTCTTTCTCGTCACCGCCGAAAACCGTCACATACAGTCTGTCCTTGTCAATTTTCATCACCTCGGTGAGGAACTCCCAACCCCAGGCGATGGCATCTTCCTTGAAATAATCGCCGAACGACCAGTTGCCCATCATCTCGAACATCGTGTGATGGTATGTGTCGCGCCCGACTTCTTCAAGGTCATTATGTTTGCCGGAGACGCGGAGACATTTCTGGATGTCTGTCACACGGGGCGCCTTGCGCGGGTTGTTACCCAAAAAGACATCCTTGAACTGGTTCATCCCAGCGTTAGTGAACATCAATGTAGGGTCGTTTTTCACAACAATCGGAGCCGAAGGCACCACGAGATGCTGCTTCGACTGAAAAAAATCGAGGAAACTCTTACGGATTTCGTTTGCTTTCATCTATTCTATATTTAATTTTATTCAAAAAAAAGTGTGCAAATTTACCAAAAAATATTATTTTTGTCGCACTAAAAAAATAAATAATTCGTTTTATTTTTTTCATTGGTAAGCATGGCAAAAAAGAAATACATATATAATGATCAAACACTTGATTATGAAGAATATAAGATTTCTTGGAAGCGGCATTTCGGAAGAGCTGCCATTTATCTGTTGACAGCCGGGATACTCGGTGGCTGCATTGTATATTTCATAAACAAGTACATCGGTTCCCCGAAGGAGCACGCGCAGGCGCGGGAGATAGAGTTTTTGCAGCTTCAATATGAAATCATGGGCGATAAGATTGAGAATATCGACGCCCTGCTTAACGAGATGCAAGACCGCGATGACAACATTTACCGCATCATTTTCGAAGCTGAGCCCATCCCTTCCTCAATCAGGAAAAGCGTCTATGGAGGCACCAAACGTTACGAACATATTGATGGGTATGACAACTCCCTGATTGTCAAGTATGTGGCAAAAAAAATCGACACCATTGAAAGTCAGTTGTATATGCAATCGAAGTCTCTTGATGAGGTATTCGACCTCGCGAAGAACAAGACGGAGATGCTCAGTTGCATACCCGCCATCATGCCTGTGAGAGACGTTGACATTCACCGCATTTCATCGCATTTCGGAACGAGGACCGACCCGTTTTATAAAGTGCACAAGTTTCACAGCGGCATAGACTTCAGCGCGCCTCTCGGGACGCCGATTTTCAGTCCGGGCAACGGAAAGGTCATAAGGGTCGAAAGTGCAAAGACAGGCTACGGCAACAACGTCATCATCGACCACGGATATGGTTACAAGACAAGATTTGCGCACATCAGCAAATCGCTCGTGAAAGTCGGGCAGACTGTAAAAAGAGGCGAAAAGATTGCCCTCGTCGGCAACACCGGCAAGTCAACAGCCCCGCACCTGCACTATGAGGTCATAAAAAACAGCAAGGCTGTCAACCCGATCAACTATTTCTTCAACGACCTGACTCCGCAGGAGTATGACATGATTCTTGAATTATCGCAATTACCTTCACAAACAATGGATTAATATGGAAGTAAAGAAGTTATATTACAAAATCAGCGAGGTTGCCGAGATGTTCAACCTCAACGCATCAACCATCCGTTTCTGGGAGAGCGAGTTTGAAGTTCTGCGTCCGCGCAAGAACGCCGCGGGAAGCCGCAAATACACGGAACGCGACATCCGCTATCTTCAGATCATCTACCAATTGGTGAAGGTGAAAGGCTACACGCTCCAAGGCGCGAAAGAAGCCATGAAGACGAAATTCGACAAACTCGAAGAGAACGCCATGATGATGCGCACCCTGACCCACGCAAGAGAGTTCCTCGTTGACCTCGACAAAAAACTCGCGGACAAACAGAAGTCGTCTTAGAAATATCTGCCCGGGACAAGGTAATTCCTCACGTAGTCTGCAACGCCGTCCTCAAGCGAAGTGAACGGCTTGTCGTAACCCGCCGCACGCAGCTTGTCCATCTTAGCCTCCGTAAAGTACTGATACTTATCGCGTATGTCCAAAGGCATGTCGATGAACTTGATGTTTGGCTTCAGGTTCATTGCCTTGAAAGTGTTCGCCGCAAGGTCATAGAACGAGCGTGCCTTGCCTGTGCCGAGGTTGTAGAGTCCGCTTTCAGGACGTCTCTCAATCAGGAAAAGAATCACCGAGGCGATGTCCTTGACGTAAATGAAATCTCTAAGCTGCTGACCATCAACATAGTCGGGACGGTGCGAACGGAACAGACTCACCTCTCCGCATTCCTTAATCTGATGGAACGAATGCAGAATCACCGATGCCATCCTGCCCTTGTGATATTCGTTCGGGCCATAGACATTGAAGAATTTAAGGCCTGCCCAGAACGGCGGGCATTTCTTCTGCGAGAGAATCCATTTGTCAATCTCATTCTTCGAGCGACCGTAAGGGTTTAGCGGCTGAAGCCTCCCAACCACATCATGGCTGTCAGAATATCCGAGTTCCCCCGCGCCGTATGTCGCTGCTGATGAAGCATATACGATAGGAATCTGGTACTCGGCACACATCGCCCACAAGCGCTCGGTGTAATCGACATTCAAATCCATGAAGACATTCCAGTCGAACTCAGTCGTGTCGGTCCTTGCGCCGAGATGAATGATGAAATCGACGTCTTTATGGTTGTTCTCCAACCACCCGTGGAAAATCTTCCTGTCGAGGAGGAGCTTGTACGCCTTGTTTTTATAGTTGTTTTCCTTTTGTTTCCTTGAGAAATCATCGACGAGGACGAGGTCGTCCCTGCCCTGTTCGTTCAGGCAGCCCGCGACGACGCTTGCGATGAAACCTGCTGCACCGGTTATTACTATCATGTTATTTAATTTTAGTTATACTTCCTTACTGTTTCTTGCATATACACGCCAACGCTCGAGGACCGCCGTCATGTCGTGAGGCAACTCGGAGTCGAAACAGAGTTCCTTGCCTGTCGTAGGATGCACAAAACCAAGCACTTTGGCGTGGAGGCTGTGACGCGGGATCTCCTCAAAGCAGTTGTCGATGAACTGACGGTATTTGGAGAATGTAGTGCCTTTCAGTATCGTGTCGCCGCCATAAAGCCCGTCGTTGAACAGCGGGTGGCCGATATACTGCATGTGCACTCTGATTTGGTGTGTGCGGCCTGTCTCGAGACGGCATTCCACCAACGTTACATAGTTGAAACGCTCAACGACCTTGAAATGAGTCACCGCCGTCTTGCCTTGTGAGCCGTCGGGATAGACCGCCATCGCTATTCTGTCGCGCAACGACCGCCCGACGTTTCCTTCCACAACGCCTTCATTTTCAGCAAAGTCGCCCCACACGAGCGCCTGATAACGGCGTATTATCGAATGCTCGAAAAACTGCGTCGCGAGGACTGTCTGCGCCGTCTCGTTCTTCGCCACAATCATCAGTCCCGTCGTGTCCTTGTCGATACGATGCACGAGGTAGCCGAAGCCGTTCTCCACTTTCGAGCCGTTTCCCTTGAAATGATATGCGAGCGCGTTAAGCAAGGTGCCGTCGAAATTGCCGTGACCAGGATGCACGACAAGCCCCGCCTGCTTGTTCACAACTATCACATCGTCATCCTCATACACGACATCAAGCGGGATGTTTTCAGGGTTGATGACAATCTCGCGCGGCGGATATGCCAACACGACCGTCACGACATCAAACGGTTTCACCTTGTAATTCGATTTGACGGGCTTGTCATTCACCAAGATGCTTCCGGCCTTGGCTGCGTTCTGTACGCGGTTTCTCGAGACATTCTCAAGACGGTTCTGCAAGAACTTATCCACGCGTGTCAGCGCCTGCCCCTTGTCAGCCACAATCCTGAAATGTTCAAAAAGCTCGGTGTTCTCCTCGTTGTTGTCACCAATCACTCCGACAAAATCTTCCGACATAGCCTTTATCTTGAAACGATGAATTTTGACGACAAGAACGAGCCGTCATGGTTTATTACGCGAATGACATAGACTCCGTTGTCCAAATCACTGACATTCAACTCATTGGAATATTGCACATTCATCACCGTCCTGCCCGTCAGGTCATAGACAATGATTTCACTGCACTTCTCCGCACTCATCCCGTCAAGGTGAAGGACACTCGAAACCGGATTAGGCGAAAGCTGCAAATCTGACACAACATCCTGATTTTCATCAATTCCGATGTAATAGTTCGAACCGGCGACAGGACGAATCATCAAGGCGCCGCTGAACTGACTCGGCTCCCAGTAAGAATTGACTTTGAAGAAATTATACGCACTGCAATCTCTCGACGTGTCGAAGCCGATATTTATGGATTTCTTCTCCTGCTGTCTGATTCCGACATAGAACGTCCCGCTGACAGCCACCGGATTATCGAACTCATAATATGCAAATTCATATATGTTTTCCGACCATTCCGGCCTTTGATTTTCAAGTACATATATCACATTTCCGGGTTTTCCGTCATTATTTCCCCAGACATAGATGTCGAAGAAATTGAAATTCGCGTCATTGTACGTCTGGTTGAAAAGAAGCTGCACGCCATAGAGTTTGTCGGGTGTCGCCACATTAAACTGTGTTGCCATGTATGTATCGTCAGGCGTGAGTCCGTAGCCTTTTTCGGGGATGCCGTCATCGTATGCGAAATAATTATAAAATCCCTGACTGCTGACAATCGAGTCGCCGGCGACCGCAGTTCCATATTGGTCAACGACATCGATGTACTGCCTGATTGTGAACGACGCCGAATCGGCTTGGATGTTATCAGGGAAGCGGAAGTTCTTCAGCAGGATGTTATGCATCGCCACTCCGTCAGCCGCATACTGGTTAAGCACGAAGTCGGTGTCATTGACATGATACACAGCGCCATTTGAGTTGTTTTCGACATCACAATAATAATGCACCTGATGGTTCATTGAATCCAGATTTGTTGAAAACATCGCAATTTTATAATCCATTGACACCTCGGGGCTTGTCTCGGCGTACTGTCGGTAAGGCATTGAGCTGTAGCGTTTAAGCATCAACGGCTTTTGTCCTGTCAGGCTTACTTTCGGGTACGTGTCTTCCATGATGAACGGGTTTGATGTCCTGCCGGCGTTCAGATACACGAAGTCGATGTTCCACATATCCATGTTGCTTCTGTCGTTCGGATACATTGTCGTCGGCAGCGTCCCGTAGTTATAGAAAAGGATGTAGAATCTCTCTTTGAAGAAACATGTGTCTGTTATTGGTATCATCACTTTCGTGAAGGTGCTGTCGAAGTCCATTCCGCCGGTGCTCCAGATGTGTCTCCATGCCGTTCTCTCGTAAACGACCTCGAAGCCTGTCTCGGGGTCAACGACGAGTTCGTCGTAGCCATAGCCGAAGCAGAGCACGAGTGAGTCGTTCTTGTCGGGTGCGTCGCCATAGCCGCCGGCCTGGTAGTAGAAGCTGAGGTACAGGGAGTCGGCGGGAGTCAGGGCTCGGCCGTCGAGACTGTCGAGGCGTATTGCAACCGACATCAGCGAGTCGGCGATGAACGGGCTGCTGCTTCCGTTGTTATACACAGCACCTTGCTCATCGACGAGGTCAAGCGTCGCGGCGCGGTAATTGACGGGAAGATACGGGAACCCCGAATTAGTGAATACGCAATAGCCCTGCCATCTCTGTTGCGACGGGCTGTTGCCGAGTTCCGTGAAATCGTCGAAGAACGGTAGCGTCGTCACGTTGTCGTTATAGACTATCCTCTGCTGTCCGTCCCGAGTGTCAGCGCCATTGCCGAAGCCGACGAGATATTCCTGCGCTTTGCCACATAGTCCGAAAAACATTATGGCAACCAATATATAAAGCTTTCTATTCATCATAAAAATAAATGTTATCGTTCACACTATCATTGAAATACCAATCTTCCTCATCAAAGTCTAATATTGAGTCGGGACGCTCATACATCATCTCCAAATCCCGAATGTGCAGCACCGAATCATACGAGAATGTGCGGTGTGACAGTATGTAATTGAAACTGTCAATCACGTAGCTTATGTCTTCAGCGTCTGCCTTTAGCCTCCTGAGCCTCTCCACTATCGAGTCACGACGATGTTTTTCAACATCATACCACCTGAAATCAAACATCCTGATTGACTTATACCAGACATTGACGTCAGAGCCAAGCGGCACCGTCGATTTGATATCGTATTCAGGCTCCATTTTGTAAACGAAAAGACTGTCATATTCGTCTGTGTCGATGAAAATTTCCGCACCGAGGTTCAGTGATGCGCCGTTGACGACATCTTTCACGTTACGATAAGGGGTTCCGATCATGTCAGGCAGGTGCGTGGTCTTGTCACCTGTGCCGAGTCCCACTTCGAGTGTCACCGCCGTTCCTTTTGTCACATCGTCATTGGGCGCAACCGTCTTTCCGTCAACGAGTTGACCTACCACCGCATTTCTCGCGAAGTATTCAACGAACACGAGTTCTTTCACCTTCAAGCCGACTGAATTGAGTCGGACCATAGCCTGACGAAGCGAGAGATTCTTGAGGTTAGGCATCTTCACTATCTCAGGCGACACCGTGGTTCTCACGACATACATGTTACGTCCCTTCTTCATCTTCAGCCCACTCTTCGGGTTCTGCTGATACACCGCACCCTCGGGGAAATTCCTGACATAAACGCTGTCAACAAGCTGAAAATGGAAAATATCCCCGTATTTCTCCTGCGCCCCCTCGTAATTCATCCCGACAATATCGGGGACGACCATCTCCTCCCCATGACGTGTAAACCTGTCAAGACGACTGAAGACTATTTCAAAAGCTATGACTATCAATATGATAATAACAGCTATACTGATATAAAACCACTTATCTTTGACAAATCTCAGTGCCTTCATTTTTTTTATTTTTTTCGTTTGTGTTAAAAACGTTTTTCGTAATTTTGAAGCCACAAAAATAATGAAATTTATTGAATTTAAGTTTATTTTGGAATGAAAAAAATAGCGATTGTTTGCGGCGGTTATTCCGGAGAATATGAGATTTCCGTCAAGAGCGCGAAAGTTGTCAAAGCGCATCTTAATCCCGAAGAATATGATTCGTATATCATTGTGATTCAAAAAGATAATTGGTATCATCTCTCCGATGACGGTGTTCGCACCAACGTTGACAAGAACGACTTTTCAGTGACACTCGGTGGCAGGAAGGTCGTGTTCGACGGGATTTTCAACGCCATACACGGCGTGCCGGGCGAAGACGGACAGCTTCTCGGTTACTTTGAGATGCTCGGACTGCCCTACACTTCATCGAATTTCACGACCTCGGCGCTGACGTTCCACAAGGAGTTCTGCAAGACCATCGCGGCGGCGGCAGGCGCAAACATCTCACCTTCGGTCATCATCAACAAAGGCGAGAAATACGACAAGACAAAGATTATCAAAACGTTAGGTTTGCCATTGTTCATCAAGCCGACACGCAACGGCTCTTCCGTCGGCGTCACTAAGGTTCACGATGAAGAGGAGTTTGACATGGCCGTAGAGAAGGCCTTATCCGCCGGCGACCAGGCGATGTGCGAGAAATTCGTCAACGGACGCGAACTCGCCTGCACCGTGATGTCTGTCAAAGGCAAGACCATGGTTTTCCCCGTCACAGAAGTCGTCAGCAAAAACGAGTTCTTCGACTACGAGGCGAAATACACCAACGGAAAATCTGACGAAATTTGTCCAGCTGACTTGGATGAAACGAGCGAGATTGAGGTAAAAGCCATATCTGCAATGCTTTACGAGAAGTTTGAATGCAAAGGCTTCGCTCGGTTCGACTATATCCTGACACCCAAGCAACTCGTATTCATCGAGGTGAACATCGTGCCGGGGATGTCGGAAGCATCAATAATGCCGAAACAGGCCGCCGTGATGGGGATAAGCTTGGACAGGCTCTTCGGCATGGCCCTCGAAAATATTTTTTAAGAGTGTTAAGTGTGGAGAGTGGAGAGTGAAGTTAAAAAACTCCACTCTCAACTCTTAACTCTCAACTCTCAAAACTAAACGGTGAGAATGTCTTTCTGTTTCAGTTCATAGAGGTCGTCGATCTTCTTCGTGAACTTGTCGGTGAGTTTCTGTATCTCATCCTGAAGCTGTTTCACCTCGTCTTCCGACACACCTTCCTTTTCAAGTCTCTTCGCGTCGTCGTTGGCGTTACGTCTTATGTTTCTGATGCCGACTTTAGCTTCTTCGGCGGCTGTCTTCGCGCGTTTCGCCAAGTCCTTGCGGCGTTCCTCTGTCAACGGCGGGACCAAGATTCTGAGGAATTCGCCTTCGTTCTTCGGGTTGAAGCCGAGGTTTGCAGCTTGGATGGCCTTGTCGATTGCGCCGATGGAACTCTTGTCAAAAGGCATTACGATAATCTGACGCGGATCGGGCGTCCCGATATTCGCCACCTGTTCAATCGGCATGAGCACGCCGTAGCACTCGACCTTGACACCCTGAAGCATCATCGGGCTTGCCTTTCCAGCTCTGATTTTCTGAAATTCCGACTCCAAATGTTTGATGGTGCTTTCCATCGTCTCATTTGCCTCGTCTAAGATAAATTGTGATTCTTCTGTCATAATTGTTTAATTGTGAGTTTCTTACTTGATTTAATTTGTCACGAGTGTCCCGATGTTTTCACCTTTGAGGACTTTCGTGAGGTTGCCTTTCTCGTTCATGTTGAAAACGAGCATCGGCATATTATTCTCCATGCACATCGTGAAGGCCGTGAGGTCCATGACTTTTAGGTTTTTCTCGTAAGCCTCTGTATATGTGATCTTTTCAAATTTTGTCGCAGTCGGGTCTTTCTCCGGATCAGCGGTGTATATCCCGTCAACGCGTGTGCCTTTGAGGATGATGTCCGCCTTTATCTCAATTGCTCTCAATGTCGAGCCCGTGTCGGTGGTGAAATACGGGTTGCCAGTCCCGCCGCCGATGATGACGACATAGCCTTGTTCAAGGTAATCGATGGCCTTAGGACCGCTCATCAGTTCGGCGATCTTATCGATACCGATGCCCGAAAGCAGCACCGTCTTGATGCCTTTCTGCCGCAGCGACGACTGGAGCGCAAGGCTGTTGATGACAGTTGCAAGCATACCCATTTCATCGCCATACACTCTGTCGAAGCCTTTCGATGCGCCTTGCAGCCCGCGGAAAATGTTGCCGCCACCGATGACGATGCCAATTTGCGCACCGGCTCTCACGGCAGATGCTATCTCTTCTGTGTAATCATCAAGTCTCTGTGGGTCAATGCCATACTGCTGCTCGCCCATCAGAGCTTCACCACTAAGTTTAAGTAATACTCTTTTGTACTTCATATCTGAAAAATTTAAATCAAAACCAATAGCCGACATTTATAAATCCGATCGGTTCTTTATTTGTATTGGAACCCATCAGGCTGACTTCTATCGGGCCGGCGAAAGTCTTCATTCCCAAAGTCAAACCAACCCCTATGATATAACTGTCACTATCGAACCATTTGTCATAACTGTCATTCATAAAGCCGGCGTTGCAACTCACAATGCTGTACAGTCCCTTGTAGAAGTTCCACTGCCACGCCAACTTTCCGTATAAAATGTGCTCCGTCACGTTCTCGATGAAGTTGAGGCCGTCGAAGGCGATGATATTATCCAGATATCGCATTTTCGACTGACCGCCGACAAAAAACTTATAAGGCAATGGTAACGCGGTCTCACCCAGTTTGGTGTCAACGGCTGCACCCAACTTGAGGGAATGATTTTCCGACAACGCTACGGTTTTCATGATATCAGCCTGTATCGACCATGCCGGCCGTTTTGAAAAAGAACTGAATACACCTTCATACAAAATACATTTTGCGGTGATGTTAGCCCTCCATCCTTTTTTCACAAAAGCCGCAAGGTCTTCTGTACAAGAAAAATAATTAAAATACATATATGTATAAAACTCATAATTCTTATTCAGACTGACATTCCCGACCATATCGTGCAGATGGAAAAACTCTCCGACGACGCCAATTTTGAACGACTGTATGTACGATGACGTCAACTGAACGAAGATGTCCATCTTGTCGTTCTGAATGCTATATGAATTGTTGATCTTTTTCCCTTTATATTGATTGAGTTTGAGATAGCCGGCATAGACATCCGTTCCATAGCGGAATATCCTTCCGTCGCGTTTGCTTATCCTGGCTCTGAAATACGGGCTTTCGGCTACGTTCACGTCAACGCAGAGCGAGCCACGTTTGAATCTATTTCCTCTGCTCGACAAGGAATAATTCACCAAAGCCCCGATTCCGTAGTCGTTGTCATAGTGAATGTCGAAAGAGAACGACTGGTTGCTCGACTCGGTGCAGTGCAGCACCAACAGCACTCCGTCGTCCGGTGCACCTTCAACCTCGTACCACAAGTCGGCATAAAATCCTGATGCCTTGAGACGAAGTATCACCGCCTCAATGTCATCAACGCTCATGACACGCGGAAAGACCTTTCCAAATTCCCTCTTGATATACGGGTCGTTGTTGTCTTTCAGGCCATCGACCTTAATATCAACTACATACAATGAATCGACAGGCTGCGCGTGCGGCCTCTCAACAGTAAAATCCTCAATGGCATGGATTGAGTCGCCGAGACGTTTCAGCTTCGGGAACATCAGCTCCGCCGCCTGCTCTCCATAAATGAGTATCGAGTCGAAGTCATTGAACGACATCATGTTACGCCCATGAAGGTCCGGACGGATATAAACGTCGCAATGACTTCTCCCGTATTCGGTATGTTCGAGCGACGAGAGGTTCATCATATTTGTCAGCATACTCAGCGAGTTGTCGATATTCTCGGCAGTGGCATTATAGTCCTCAAGATCGACACCTATTATTATGTCCACATCTTTTTCTTCCATGTTTTTGACGGGGAAGTTATTCACCATTCCGCCATCGACGAGCACGCGTCCGTCACATCTCACTGGTTTGAAGAAGAACGGTATCGCCATACTCGCCCTTATCGAACGCGACAGGCTACCGCTTGTCATTTCATACTCACAGGCATTCTCCACATCAGTGGCGACGCAGAAGAACGGCACTGGCAGTTTGGTATAGTCCCTGACACCTTTGTCTGGCAGCATCAGACGGCTCAGCAGCAGATTCACGCATACGCCGTCAACGAACGACTCCCCCACCTTGACCTTTCCTCTTTTAATCGGCAGCGTGGTGATATAGTTCGCGACCTCCATCTTCTGTTCGATGGGCTTCAACCTGTCGGGTATCTCATCATAAATAATTGTGTTCCAATCCTGTTCTCTGACGAGTTTCTCCATCATTTCGGGGTCATAGCCGACGGCGTACAGTCCGCCGATGATAGAGCCGATGCTCGTGCCGGCGATATAGTCAATCGGGATGCCGGCCTCTTCTATCTTTTTCAAAATCCTTATATGCGCGAAACCCTTCGCGCCACCGCCACACAAGACAACGCCCACGCGCGGACGATGTTGTGTATTCACTCCAACGGTATCAGCCACCAGCATAATCTCATCAGCCTCTGCGTTCACCGGCGAAATCACGGCAAACATCAGGATAACGACACCGATTATTATGCGTATGCTATACCTCATCTTTAGAACCAGAATCCAAGATTAACAAAAAACGACGTGCCTTTGAACTTATTACTATTTGAGAATTGTATCTCGACAGGTCCGATAGGAGTCTTGTATCCGACGGTCAGACCGCCGCCTATGACATAGGTGTCATCTTTAAACCAATTGTACATCCTGTCGGTCAGTGAGCCGAGGTCACAATTAACCTGCGTGTATAACCCCTTGAAAATGTTCCAATACCATGATGACTTGATGAATCCGATATAGTCATAAGTGTCGCCGACGAACGGAATGCCGGTGAAAGGAATCAGATTGTCCATATATCTCATCTTTGACTGTCCTCCCACGGCGATGCCGTAGTACCACGGCAGGTTCTCCACGAGAAGAGGCATCGCCCCGACGGCGCCAAGCCTGATTGAATGCCTGCTGCCTATCCGGAAAGCCCTGTTCACGTCAGCCTTAAGCGCGAAATACGGATAGTTGAAGTCGGTCCCCACCTTATAGAATATGTATTTAGCCTGCACGTCGATGTTCCATCCCGACATTGTGAAATCAGCGTCATCTTCGTTATTGAAGAAATAACGTGCATACGCATGCGGATAGAAATCGTACTTGTAAATCTTTGACGCAGTGTACCGACTCAGATCCACGATGTCAGGGTCAACGGTGTTCTCCAACGACATCTTCGATTTGATGCATGAGTATGCCCCGACCAACCCGATGCTGAACTGCTGGTTTCTGTTTGGCACGACCTGCACAAAAAGGTCGAGCTTGTTGTCCTGCGTTGACAGCATATTGGTGACCGTCTTGTCTTCAGCATGCTTGTCAATTTTCAGAAGCATCGACGTAAGCTCCGTACCAAAACGGAACGTATTGTTCGGATGCAGTTTGTAATTGACCTTAAGATAAGGATAGTCAGCGAGATTCACATCGATGTTCAGCGTTCTTCTCTTGAATTTTTTAGAGACATACATCATCGAGTAATTGAGCAGCATCTGCATTCTGTAGTTGTTGTCATAATGCGCCGACACGCCGAGAGTCTGATAGCTGCTTGTCTTGCAATGAACCACAAGCGTATTGCCATTGTCTGATGGCTTCACCTCATACCACATGTCGGAATAATAGCCTGTGGAGTAGTTTCTCACAATCAGCTCTTCTATCTCATCGACCAGAAACATTTTCGGGAGTTCTTCGCTGAATGTAGATTTTATGCTTTCAATATCTTTCGGACCCACGCCATCGACTTCAACACTGGTGATAAAGATGGAGTCCAACGGTTTGACATGCGGGCGTTTTATCTCGAAAGGCTCGATGGCCTGCAACGAGTCGGCCAGCGCCTTGAGTTCCATCTCGTGAGCCTTGCCCGCCTCATCGCCGCAGTTCAGGATAGGACCGAAATCATTGAACGACAACATATTGGCCTTACCGATATCGGGTCTGATAAGGATATCACACTGTTCACGTGCCACGTCGCTCTCATGCTGCGAGACGACAGCGATGAGACGTTCCAGTATCTTCAGCGAGTTGTCGAGTTTCTCTTTTTCGATGTATTCCATTTCAAGGTCGATGCCGATGACGATGTCAGCTCCTTTTTCGCGCATCAGCCGCACCGGAAAATTATTGAGCAGGCCGCCGTCGCACAGCAGTCTGTCGCCGTGTTCAACAGGTGCGAAAAGAAAAGGTATCGACATGCTCGAGCGTATTGCGCGGGCCATGGAGCCGCTCTCCCAGATGACAGGCTCGGCGGTCGTCATGTCGGTCGCGATGCAGAAGAACGGAACCGACAGGTCGTTGAAATCGCGGCGGTCGTACGCCGGAAGCGTCAGCCTCGTGAGGAGCATATTGACATACACGCCATCCACGAAGGAGTTCTTTATCTTCACCTTACCGTCGGTAATCGGCAGATTCAGCCAGTAGTTGCGTTTGTTGTAACGGTTGTCGAGCGACATATACCTGCGTGGCACCTTGTCCATGATAATCAACCCCCAGTCTTGGTGTGTGGTGAGTTCCTCCATCATGTCGGGGTCATAGCCGACGGCATAGAGGCCGCCGATGATTGAGCCCATGCTGGTTCCCGCGATATAGTCAATTGGGATACCCGCCTCCTCAATGGCTTTCAGCGCCCTGATGTGAGCAAAGCCCTTGGCGCCGCCGCCGCTCATCACCACGCCGACCTTCGGACGATGACGCACCGGACCGCTGACATTATCGACCGTGTCATTAACGGTTTGTGCATCAACGACATGGCATGACAACACGCAAATCAGCGCCGACGCAATTGTCAACCTCAATTTCCCCATAATCGATTCTTTTTTTTATTACTCTCTTAACTTTACTCTTTTAACTCTCATCCAGAATCACTCTTCGCGTCCGTGACAGTTCTTGTATTTCTTGCCGCTGCCGCACGGACAAAGCTCATTCCTACCCACTTTCTTCTCCGCATGGATGGGCTGAGTGATCTGGTTCTCCTGCGTGTTGCTGTGCGCCTGCGACAACAGGTCGTTGCGCTGTTCCCTGAGTTTACTGCGGTCAACAGGTCTCGCGCGGTGTTCACGCACCTTGCTCGGGTCCTGCTGCGGGAGGTCCGACTTCATCAGGAATGAGATCACCTCGCTGTTAATCTTCATCACCATCTCCTTGAAGAGGTTGAACGACTCCAACTTGAATATCACTAACGGGTCCTTCTGCTCGTATGTGGCGTTCTGCACCGACTGCTTGAGGTCGTCGAGTTCGCGGAGATGTTCCTTCCACGCGTCGTCAATCATGCCGAGTGTGATACTTTTCTCGAGCGAGAGTGAGATTTCACGCGCACCGTTCTGCACCGCCCTCTCGATGTTCACAACCACGTTCATGCCTTTCTTGCCGTCGGTGAACGGGATGAGGATGTTCTTGTAGCCAGGCTGTGTCTCATAGATCTGCTTGATGAGCGGGAGCGTCTTCTCGCCCACAAGCTGCGTCTTCTTGTTGTATGAGTCCACCGCACTCTCGAAGACCATCTCTGCGAGGTCGTCGGGTTTGCCGTGCTTGAACTTCTCTTCGTCAAACGGAGGCTCGATGCCGAGATTTGAGAACAGGTCCATCTTAAACGACTCGAAGTCACCGTCTTCAAGATGTTTCTCCACCAGCGACTCGCCGAGGTCGTACATCATGTTGTTGATGTCAATCTGGAGACGTTCGCCGAACAGGGCGTGGCGGCGTTTCTCATAGATGGCCTCGCGCTGCGAGTTCATGACGTCGTCGTATTCGAGCAAGTGTTTGCGCACTCCGAAGTGGTTCTCCTCGACTTTCTTCTGTGCCTTCTCAATCTGTTTCGTTATCATCGAATTCTGGATGACCTCACCTTCCTGAAGGCCGAGACGGTCCATTATCGGGGCGATGCGTTCGGAGCCGAACATACGCATGAGGTCGTCTTCGAGCGACACGAAGAACTGTGAGCTGCCAGGGTCGCCCTGACGGCCGGCACGGCCTCTAAGCTGACGGTCAACACGGCGCGACTCGTGGCGCTCCGTGCCGATGATGGCGAGACCGCCCGCGTCCTTGACACCCGCGCCAAGCTTGATGTCGGTACCACGGCCTGCCATGTTGGTGGCGATGGTGACCGTCCCGGCGACGCCGGCGTCCTTCACTATCTGCGCCTCCTTGAAGTGCAACTTGGCGTTCAGCACGTTATGCTTGATGTTCTTACGCACCAACATCCTGCTCAACAATTCCGAAATCTCAACCGAAGTGGTGCCGACCAGAACCGGCCTCCCTTCGTGAACGAGTTCTTCTATCTGGTTGATGACAGCGTTATATTTCTCACGTTTCGTCTTGTATATCAAGTCATCCTTGTCGTCACGCGCGATGGGCTTGTTCGTCGGAATCACTACGACATCGAGTTTGTAGATGTCCCAGAACTCACCCGCCTCCGTCTCGGCGGTGCCTGTCATGCCGGCGAGCTTGTGGTACATCCTGAAGTAGTTCTGCAACGTGATGGTGGCGTAGGTCTGCGTCGCCGCCTCGACATCGACATTCTCCTTCGCCTCGACAGCCTGATGCAAGCCGTCCGACCAGCGGCGGCCCTCCATGATACGGCCCGTCTGCTCGTCAACGATCTTCACCTTGTTGTCGATGACGACATAATCGACGTCTTTCTCAAACAACGTATAGGCCTTCAGGAGCTGCTGCACGGTATGCAGACGCTCCGACTTCACGGTGAAGTTGCGCATTATCTCCGACTTCTTCAGAATCTTGTCTTCTGGCGAGAGGTCCGACTTCTCAAGGTCTGCGATCTCGGAGCCGACGTCAGGGATGACGAAGAACGTCGGGTCGTTGTATGCCTTCGAGAGTTGTTCGGTGCCTTTATCGGTCAGGACAACGGTGTTGAGTTTCTCGTCGATGACGAAATAAAGCTCGTCGTCGATGATGTGCATGTTCTTGCTTTGTTCCTGCATGTAGAAGCCTTCTGTCTTGAGCAGCAGCGACTTCATTCCTTCTTCCGACAGGAATTTGATGAGGGCGGTGTTCTTCGGCAGTCCGTGGAACGCCCTGAAGAGCTGGTCGGCGCCGTGCGACTTCTCCTCCTCCGTGGCGGCGGGGTTTGTCAGTATCTTCTTCGCTTCGGCGAGGCACGAGGTGACGAGACGTCTCTGGGCTTCGTAGAGGTTCACGACATCGGGTTTCAGCTCGTTGAACTCCTGGTCGTCGCCGCGTGGTGTGGGGCCGCTGATGATCAGAGGCGTACGCGCATCGTCAATCAACACGGAGTCAACCTCGTCAACGATGGCGTAGTGATGCTTGCGTTGCACAAGTTCTTCGGGGTTGCCTGTCATGTTGTCGCGCAGATAGTCGAAGCCGAACTCGTTGTTGGTGCCGTAGGTGATGTCGGCGTTGTATGCCGCGCGTCTCTCCGCCGAGTTGGGCTGATGCCTGTCGATGCAGTCAACTGTCAGACCGAGGAAGTTGTATATTGTCCCCATCCACTCCGAGTCACGTTTCGCGAGGTAGTCGTTGACCGTGACGACGTGCACTCCGCGTCCGGCTAAGGCGTTGAGGTAAACCGGCAGCGTCGCGACGAGAGTCTTACCCTCACCTGTCGCCATCTCGGCTATCTTGCCCTGATGCAGCACTATGCCGCCGATGATCTGCACGTCGTAGTGCACCATGTCCCACTTCAGCAGGTTGCCGCCGGCCATCCAGCTGTTGTTGTATAAGACGCGGTCGCCCTGAATGTTTATGTGGTCGTATTTCGACGCAAGCTCGCGGTCGAGGTCGGTGGCGGTGGCCTCGACGACTTCGTTTTCCTTGAAGCGTTTCGCCGTCTCCTTCATCACCGCGAAAGCCTCTGGCATGACATCGTTCAAGGCCTCCTCTATCTTCTCAAGCACTTGTTTCTCAAGTTTATCGACCTGTTCGTAAATCTGGTTCTTGTCCTCCAGATCCATATCAACGTTGCCCTCGACCTTGGCCTTCAGCTCGTCAATCTTCGCCTGTTCCTCGGCGATGTGATTCTGAATATATTCCTTGAACTCGACCGTCTTATGACGCAGGCTGTCGATGTCTAAGTCTTTGATTCTCTCGTATGCTTCGAGCGTTTTCTGAAGCAACGGCTGCAATGCCTTATTGTCGCGTGTCGATTTGTTTCCAAAAATCTTTGATAAAAAACCCATATTTTTCAGTATTAATAAACGATTACAAAAAAACAACTTCCGTTTCCAAAAGTTGCGCAAAGATACTTATTTTTTTTATATATAATTTAGATTTTTTCCGAAAATCACTTGTATCCTGAAATCCGTCTGACGTGGTAGTCCAGATAATGGTCGGGCGTTGGTGCCGGAGTCATTCCGATGCGGCCTTTCTTCTTGATTATCACGTATTCAGGACAAGTCTTGACATTGTATTTCTCCAACATCAGGATGTCGTCGCCGAGGTCAAGAAGCTGCCAGTCGTAACGCCGGCTCGAGAACAGTTTTTTGAAATCATCAAACGACTCCCCAGTTGCCACAGTGACGACCGCTATCGTGTCGCCCCATTGACGCCGCAACTCGTCCAAGACCTCAAACTGATGATTCGTCATATCAGAGACGCGGTCAACGAACTGAAGAAGCACCATATTATCTTGATAATCAGATAATTTGACAAGATTACCGTTTTTATCCTTCAATGCGAATGATGGTGCTTCAGAGTCGTACGACAGCCGCTTGACCTTTGTCAGGATGTCGGAAGCCATCATCTTGTTTTTCAAATACTTAGACAATTTTTCAATTGCATTAAGATATTCTGTCGCGACGGCACGTTTATCTTGATTTTCGTAATAAATACCGCATAGATATTTCATCAGAATTAGTTCCGAGAGTTGCGGGTTTCGTGCCAGAAACTCGTTCTTCTTGAGATAATTGGAGAATGTCTCATAGCCCGAGAACAGGGCTTTGGAGAATTCCTGCCTGTCGAACTCGCGGCCTTCAAAGTATCCCTCGAAGGCCTCATCAAAAAGCTCCATGTAGGCACTCTGCGAATACATTACAGGCTGATTGTCAAAATATTGCGAGATGATTTTCTTCGCGCCTCCAGAAACGACCGCCATCCTCACGGAAGCCAACTTATATCTCACAAAATCACCGACATATCCGTTAATATCTTTCCCAATGGTCTTGTTTATTCTATTTTGCAGAGTGTCAATGAGATACGCTCTCCTGCCACGATAGATGGCATCCATGTTTTCATAAACGTAGTCATTGATAAGTAGTTCAGCGGCAATAAGTTGTCTCATGAGGCCGTCGTCATCGGCGGAATTGATTTTCAGGGAGGGTTTTGCCTGTTCATAAAACGAGGCGTCGGGGTCTTTCTCGGGTATGAAAACCTCGATGTCATACTTTCCATCGGGACATATAACCATGTCGGCTCGGTCGAGGTTCACGGCTATCTGCGCCGGCGTAATCTCTTTTATATCAGCGTTTAACGTAAAGTTGCCGTGGGTGTCGGAGTGAGTCACGGCGGCGGTTGTCTGTTCGAGCGTGAGCATGTCGTTGTACGTCAGCAGCCGCACCAAGGAATTGGGTTTGTTTGTCTTGCCGGCTATTGAGACGCCCTGCGCCGGCAGCATCAGCGGCAGCATCAGCGACAAGGCGCAGAAGACTCTCTTAACTCTCATCACCACTCTCCCGACTCTTAAACTCTTTCATAAAACCCCGACTTTTCCGGCACGAACATCGACACGTCGCCGCCGTTTTTCATGATGTCGCGTACAAGTGTCGAGGAGATGCACCGCATGTTGAGGTCGGGCACGAAGAACACGGTCTCTATCTCCGGCGCGAGTTGTTTGTTGGTCTCGGCGATGAGATTTTCGTAGTCGAAGTCGTTGGTGTTACGGATGCCGCGGATGATGTATCTTGCGTTCATCTTTTTGCAGAAATCGACCGTAAGGCCTTCGTAATTAACGACTTTAACCTTATCGTAATTTTCAAATGTATTCTTTATCCAGCGGATTCTGTCGTTGAGTGCAAACTCATATCTCTTGTTTATGTTCACGCCGATGGCGATTATTATCTCATCGAAAAGCGGCAGGGCCTTGAGGACGATGTTCTCATGTCCGCGTGTTATCGGGTCGAACGAGCCGGCGAAAATGGCTGTTTTCATGTTGATTTTCCTTTTGAAATTTCGGGATGCAAAGATAGTAAATGTCCAGCAGATTGAACACGGATTTTTGTTGCTTCGCAAGAAATATCTCAAAACTCGGATTAAAGTGGCAAGTTAGAATGGCAAGCGGACAGCGTGAGAGCCTGGAAGCATTCCTCTATGCTTGCGTCGGCGCGGTGCATCACATTCATCTTGATGTTTTCGATTTTGTCGTTCGCCACGACGACACCTTTATTAATAATGATGATTTCGGGGCACATCGCCTCCACTTCCTGCATGATGTGAGTCGAGAGCAGCACTGTCTTCTCCTTTCCGAGTTCGGTGATGAGTGCACGGATGTCGATGAGCTGGTTCGGGTCGAGGCCGGAAGTCGGCTCGTCGAGGATGAGGACTGACGGGTTGTGCATCATCGCCTGGGCGAGGCCGACACGCTGGCGGTAGCCTTTCGACAGCGCACCGATTTTCTTGCGCATCTCCACGGTGAGGCCTGTCTTCTCTATCATCTCGTCGATGCGTCTCTTGGCTTCGTTGCCCGTAATGTGATGAATGCCGGCGACGAACTCAAGATATTCGCGGACGTACATGTCCAAGTAAAGCGGGTTGTGTTCTGGCAGGTAGCCGACGCAGCGGCGCACCTCCATCGGGTTGTCGAGGATGTCGTGGCCTTCGACGGTGACAGTGCCTTCGGTCGGCGGGATGAAGCATGTTATTATCTTCATCAGCGTGGATTTCCCGGCTCCGTTCGGGCCGAGGAGACCGACAATGCGGCCTTTCTCAATATTAAGGTTGACGTCGTTCAGCGCGAGCTGCGAGTCGTATTTTTTCGTTACGTGAGTGACTTTTATTGACATCTCTAATCTTTATTTTTCGAATATTCAACAAAATAATCTATTGCTTCAAGCAATGGCTACAAATCATTATTTACCACATCAGAAATCACATCCAGATCACTGCCGTGCGTGCCACCGAACCGAAAATGCGCATATAGCTGATGCCGAATTTGTCTTTCAGTTCAGATTCATGCGCTTTCAGAATTTCTATGCACTCCTGTCGGGTCTTCATTTTCAAAATTATATTTTGCAAAGATACACTTTTTCTCGGAGTTGGAAATTTCGTTTTAAAATTAAATTTTCCAGAAATTTTAAACACAAAACTCCGGGTCGTTTTTACGATCCGACGAGCAACCGGAAAGTCACGCTTGCGCTATCGGTTTCCCTACGGTTTCAGGCTTCCCACCGGAACCACAATCACGCCGTCGGCACGGGCATAGGCATAGTCGCCGATGCCGGTCAGCACCATCATGAACGACGGGGACTTCATCTTTGTGGTGTCGATTTTGGAGGCGAGTTTCTTCAGCGCGGCGGCGGCTTCTTCGATGAGGACCGAACCTCCGAGCTTGACTTCGACGAGGCCGTAAGAGCCGTTTCGCAGATGTATGACGGCATCGCATTCAAGACCGTTCTTGTCACGATAATGATAAACCTGTCCGCCGAGCGTATCGGCGTAAACGCGTAAATCCCTGACGCACAATGTCTCAAGGAAAAGCCCGAACGTCTTCAAATCGTTCAGCAGGTCATTCGGCCCCATGCCGAGAGCCGCCGTCGCGATGGACGGATCAATGAAATACCTCGTGTCGGAAGTGCGTATCGCCGATTTGCTGCGCAGGTTCGGATTCCACGCCGCAGAGTCTTCAATGACAAAGATCTTCCTCAATGCGTTCAAATATGAATATATCGTGTTGTCACTCAGATTGTTACTCTCGTTTGATGCGATGTCGGCCAAGATTGTGCCGACGGTGGCCTGTGAGCCTTGGTTTCTTGCGTACGACCGCATCAGCCGCTTGGTTAATTCGCTGTTCCGTTCCACCTCGTCAACACGTGAAATGTCGGTGTTCGTCACCGCGTCATAATATTCAACGGCCTGCATCAAAGAAACTTTCTCACTTTTTTTCAAGACAGCCTTCGGCCACCCGCCACGGCACGTCAGAAATGCCAACCTGTCAATGCCAATGTCACTTGCGCCATCAACTATTTGGTTATCAAAAAGTTCAGAAAGACTGACATCACCAGTGGAATCGCCCGACTCCCACAGACTCATCGTCCGAAGTTTCAGTCTTGAAATACGTCCGGTTCCCGAATGAAAGATTTCTTCAATATTTGGCGGCACGGCCGAGCCTGTCAGCATGAACTGTCCGTCATCATTCCTTTTGTCAACCTCATTTCTGACCGCGTCCCAAAACTGCGGAACCAACTGCCACTCGTCAATCAGCCGCGGCGTATCGCCTTGCAGAAGCCTTGAAATATTGGCATGAGCAACGGCAAGATTCTGGTCTTTCGTCTCCGGGTCTGCCATGAAAAGAATGCTTTTGGCATGTTTTGAAGCCATTGTGGTCTTCCCGCAAAACTTCGGGCCCTCTATCAACACAGCCCCCATCGCATCAAGTTTGTCAGCCAATAAAGCCTCGGCTACTCTTGGTAAATATTCGATCATTTTTTATTATTTTTTCAGGTTGCAAAAATACAAATAATTTCTTAATAATCAACAATAAAAAATTTATAATTGGGAACTTGGCCGTTTTTTGATTGGGAACTTGGCCGTTTTTTGATTGGGAACTTGGCCGTTTTTTGATTGGAAACTTGGCTGATTTTTCCAATCTGCAAGCCACAAAAAAAGCCGACGTAATGCCGGCTTTTTTGTGATATTTCGTAATTCAAGTTACTTTGTGAATCTTGTCTTGATGATTTGGCTGCCGTTGATAAGTTCGACGAAATAGTTGCCTGAGTTGAGTTTTGAGACGTTCATCACGCCGTTGGCGGAGACAGTCTCGCACATCACCATGCGGCCCATTGCGTCATAGACATTGGCGATGCATTCGTTCGCGATGTTCATGAAACGGACTTCGTTGACAGCAGGGTTAGGATAAGCTGTGCCGCTCTCGATGACGTTTTCCTCAACACCGACAAGGCTTAATGATGTGTGGAAGCGGCAGAAAAGATAATCGGCGAAAGTCTCCTCGTGCTCGTAGTGTCCGATGGCGACGAGTTTTCCGTCCGGCTGCATGGCGATGTCGGTGATGCAGCTTGACTTGGTGCCGCCGAACGAGAAGTGTGTGAAGCCCTTTTCGCCGAACTCCAGGTTCAATGTGCCGTCAGGGTTGAAGCCTGTAATCAGGACGTCCTTCAATTCGTCCCAGAAGTAGCCGCCGATGAAGACCTGTCCGTCTTCGGCGACAGCGATCTCACAGCAGTAGTGGTAGGAATCTTCTTGGTACTGGACTTTTGTCACGCCATCGTTGCCAAAGCTCTCGTCGAATGAGCCGTCCTCGTTGAATTTTGCGAGGAAGAGTTCGTAGTTCGGGCCGTCGCCCGGATCTTCAACGTAGATTTCGGACTGTCCGCCGACGAGCAGTTTTCCGTCGGGAAGGACCTCGGCATCCTGGATGACATCGATGACCTCGCTGACGCTGAACTCCAGAACACCGTTTTCGCCGAAAGTGGTGACGAGGTTGCCGTTGGTGTCAACACAGACGATCTTGCTGTCGTAGGGCGATCCCCAGTATTCGTCAGGAGTGACACGCCAGCCGCAGAGGTAGATGCGTCCGTCGGGAGCGATGCAGACACTCTCACCGACTGACATTGAAAGGTAGCCCAGGTGGTCGTGCGACTCGTTGATGAACATGCCGTTGTCACCGAAGGAAGTGTCAAGCTGTCCGTCAGGCATGAAACGAAGGATGCATGATGAGTAATCGCCTTCGCCGTATTCGCCGCCGACAACGATTTTGCCGTCAGGCTGCACCGCCATTGACCTGACGACCAACGTCCAACCGGCTTGTTTGTTGAATGTGACGTAGCCGTTGGTGCCGAATGATGTCACAGGGTTGCCGTTCGAGTCGAGCTTCATCAGGAACATGTTGCCGCCTTCGCTGCCGCTGTAAGTATAAGCCAGGATGAGCAGGTTGTCGTCCTCGACAATCTTCGAGTCGAAAGAGAAGAAACTCTTGTTCAACGGAGACATGCGGAGGCAGCCGTTGTCGCCGTATGAAGTGTCGAGTGTGCCGTCAGGGTTGTGGCGCATGATTAAAATATCCGACTTTCCGTAATCCTCGCCGAACTGTGTGTAGGTGACGATTTTGCCGTCCGACTGAAGTGACACGGAGCCTTTTCCGGTCATGAAAACGCTGAGGTTGTTCAATTCCTGAGTGGTGAAACCCCAGTCTCCGAAAGTCTGGTCGAAGCCGCCGGGGATGTCTTGAGCCTTTGCGAAGCTGAAAGTAATCAGCATCAATGAGATAAGTAATGTTTTTTTCATAAGTTAAAACATTTAATTATTGATTGAATTTGTAGTTTTCCAATTATAATTCAAGGCGCAAAGATACAATTATTTCTCAATAGCGGGCAATATTTTTTTCATAAATGAAAACATCACGATTTAACGGCACAAAAATTCATTCCAAATGGTAAACTTCTTTGTCGGAAACGGCACGAACAGCAGTTTTCTGCGTTGATTTTTCCAGAGAAAACAAAGTCATATTAATATAAGGTGTCGCGTGTAGAATCGGACCATAAAAAAAAGTTGAAAATTAATTCATTGAAAATGTTTTTCGTAAAAAAATAATTTGTACTTTTGCAGCTCGAATTTTTTAGGAGAAATAGTGTAAATAAACACATAAACTAATTAAAAATTAAATGGATACATTAAGTTACAAAACAGTTAGTGTCAACAAGGAACATGCCAACAAGAAGTGGTATGTCGTTGATGCTGAAGGACAAGTTCTGGGCCGCATGGCATCAGAAATTGCTCAAGTTTTAAGAGGAAAGAGGAAGGCATGCTATACTCCCCACAGTGATTGTGGCGATAATGTCATCGTAATCAACGCCGAGAAAGTAGTCCTCACCGGCAACAAAATGGACAAGAAGGTTTACGTACACTACACAGGTTATCCTGGTGGTCAGCGTGTGAGAACCGTGAAAGATCTTCTCGCGAAGAAACCAGTATTCGTCATCCAACACGCAGTGAAAGGCATGCTCCCAAAGACACGCCTTGGCAATGCCATCTTCCGTAATCTTTACGTTTATGAAGGACCTCAGCACAAGCACGAGGCCCAGCAACCACAAGTATTAACAATTAAGAAATAAGCAAAATGGAAGTAATCAACGCGTTAGGTAGAAGAAAGACAGCTGTCGCCCGCATTTACATGAAAGCTGGCAATGGCGCCATTACGGTTAACAAACGTGACTACAAGGTCTATTTTCCAACAAGCATCCTGCATTACGTGGTTGAACAGCCATTGATGCTCACGGACAACCTTGGGAAATATGACATCAAGGTCAACCTCAACGGCGGCGGCATCAACGGCCAGGCAGAAGCCCTCCGTCTCGCAATCGCCCGTGCACTCTGCAAGATCAACAACGACGAGTACCGTCCAGTCCTCAAGGCCAAAGGTCTGATGCGCCGCGACCCACGTATGGTCGAACGTAAGAAACCAGGTCAGCCAGGTGCACGTAAGAAATTCCAGTTCAGTAAACGTTAGTCTATCAAAAGGAAAAGAAATCATGACACAAGCAACATTCGAAGAATTATTAGATGCTGGTTGCCACTTCGGTCACCTCAGAAGGAAATGGAATCCGAACATGGCGCCGTACATCTTCATGGAACGTAACGGTATCCATATCATTGACCTGTACAAGACCCAGGCTAAGATTGACGAGGCGGCACAGGCACTTCAGCAGATGGCAAGAGCAGGAAAGAAAGTCCTTTTCGTAGCTACAAAGAAACAGGCTAAAGACATCGTTGCAGAACTCGTTTCAAAAGTCAACATGCCATACGTCACGGAACGTTGGCCCGGCGGCATGCTCACCAACTTCACCACCATCCGCAAGGCGGTGCGTAAGATGACGAGCCTCCAGAAGCTGATGTCAAGCCCACAATACAACAACCTTTCAAAGCGTGAACGCCTCCAGGTCGAACGCGAACTCGAGAAGCTCCAGAAAAACCTCGGCTCCATCGCCGACCTCAACCGCCTCCCGAACGCAGTGTTCGTCGTTGACGTCATCAAGGAACATATCGCAGTGGCAGAAGCGAGGAAACTCAACATCCCGACCTTCGCCATCGTCGATACGAACTCCAACCCGAACCTCATCGACCACCCGATTCCGGCAAACGACGACGCATCAAAGTCAATCGCCCTCATCATCAACAAGATGGTCGAAGCCATCGAGGAAGGTCTGAACGAACGCAAGAGCAACATGAAGGAAGCTGAAGCCGCTGAAGAAGAGGCCGGCGACGAAATGTTGGAAAACACAGCCGAAGAGGAAGAAAAGGAAGAAGAGAAACGTCCTCGCCGCCCTCGCAAAGCCGTCAATAAGAAGAACTAATTATTAACAAAGAAAAAATCCAAATCATGAATATTACTGCAGCTCAGGTAAATGAACTCAGACAGATGACAGGCGCAGGAATGATGGACTGCAAGAAAGCCCTTGTTGAATGCAACGGCGACAAAGAGGCAGCCATCGACTTCCTCCGCAAGAAAGGCCAGAAAATCGCCGAGAAACGCGCCGACCGCGAAGCAGCTGAAGGCGTCGTCATCTCAGCCACGACAGCCGACCACACATACGGTGCCGTCATCATGCTCAACTGCGAGACAGACTTCGTGGGTTCAAACGCCGACTTCGTTGGAGCAGCAAAGAGCTTCCTCAATGCAGCCATCGAAAACAGGATCAAAAACCTCGACGAACTCAAGGCTTTCACCATGAACGGACGCACAGTCAATGACCTCGTCACTGACCTCACTGCCAAGACAGGCGAGAAGACCGAGCTCAAACACCTCGAAGTCATCGAAGCTCCTTACGTCGCAAACTACAACCATCAGGGCAACCGCCTCGCCACAGTCGTCGGCTTCAACAAAGCCTTCGCAGGCATCGAAGAGACAGCTCACGAAGTTGCAATGCACACAGCGGCCATGTCACCAATCGCAGTTGACGAAAACGACGTCCCGGCAGAGACAAAGACACGCGAATACGAGGTGGCAGTCGAAAAGACAAAACAGGAACAGGCCGCCAAGGCCGTTGACGTCGCACTGAAGAAAGCCGGCATCAACCCTGCACACGTCGATTCAGACGCCCACATCGACTCCAACATGGCAAAAGGCTGGATCACAGAAGAACAGGCGAAACAGGCACGCGAAATCAGAGCGAAAGTCACTGAAGAAGCTCTCGCCAACGTCAAACCAGCAATGGTTGAGAACATCGCCAAAGGCCGCGTGGCAAAATTCTTCAAAGAAAACTGTCTCCTCGACCAGGCTTCATTGCTCGACGGCAGCATGACAGTGCGCCAGTTCATCCAGAAGGCCGACAAGGAAGCCACAGTCACGGCTTTCAAGAGAGTCCAGCTCGGATAATCATTAGTCATTAGCCATTAGTCATCAGCCATTAGTAATCAGGGTGTCCTGATGACTGATGGCTGCTTTTTTCTAATGTGACAATCAAGGCGTTAAGCATCTTACTAATTTCGGTAATTAAACTTTTTGCCTTAATTGTTTTCTTACCATCAATGTAATTCAACCTCTCACACAACTCAAGCTGGGTTTCTATTTCATATAACGAACCTCTTGAAAATGATAAAAATCGGGAAAATTCCTTATTATACAATCTGCCCCTACCTTCGGCGATATTTGAAGCAACAGAAACGACCGCCCTTCGCATCTGATCAGACAAACCATACATTTCCTCTTTGGGCAAAAATTTAATCAAAGAATAAATCTCGACAGTCAAATCCATCGATTTCTGCCACACTAATAATTGTTTATAATCACACAGTTTCATTATTTAAGTTTTTGGTTTTATATAACAGCCATTAGCCATCAATCATGAACCAACGACCGATGACTAAAGACTAACAACTAAAGACTATAGACTATTTGCGAGACCACGTCGTCCCTTCCTTCCCGTCTTTCAGCACGATGTCGAGGGCGGCGAGTTTGTCGCGGATGAGGTCGGAGGTGGCCCAGTCTTTCTTCGCGCGGGCTTCCTTCCTGATGTCGATGATGGTGCTCATCAAGCCGTCAACGATGCCGTTGTCTTCCGCGCCGCCGTCAGCCTTCACGAGACCGAGGATGTCGAACACGAACGTCTGAATAAGATTCTTCAAAAGGTCGAGTTCAGAAGCGTTGATCTTCGAATGGCCGTCTTTGACGGAATTGATGATGCGGGCTGCCTCGAAGAGATTGGCTATCACGATAGGGCTGTTGAAGTCGTCGTTCATCGCGTCGTAGCACGCATCCATAATCTTCTGAACGCCAAGGTCTTCCGCGCCGTCGGTGGCCGAAAGTCTTTCGAGGAGGTCAACGGCTTCCATAAGACGTTTATAGCCTTTTTCGGCGGCCTGAAGCGCCTCGTTGGAGAAATCGACGGTGCTGCGATATTGCGCCTGAAGGATGAAGAAACGTATCGTCATCGGGCTGTAAGGCTGCGCGAGCATCTCCTCGCCTTTCGCGTTCTTATGGCTTCCGGCGAAAAATTCCGGCAGCGTGATGAAGTTGCCGAGCGACTTGCCCATCTTCTGTCCTGCGATGGTAATCATGTTGTTATGCATCCAGTAGCGCACCGGCGCCTTGCCGTTGGCGGCCATCGACTGCGCTATCTCCGACTCGTGGTGCGGGAACATGAGGTCCATGCCGCCGCCGTGGATGTCGAACTCCTCGCCGAGGTATTTGCAGCCCATCGCCGAGCATTCCATGTGCCAGCCCGGGAAGCCGTCGCTCCACGGCGAAGGCCAGCGCATGATGTGTTTCGGCTCGGCCTTCTTCCACAAGGCGAAATCGATTTGGTTGTGCTTCTCGCTCTGTCCGGCGAGTTCACGCGTGTTGTTGAGCATCTCCTCGATGTTTCTTCCCGAAAGGATGCCGTAATGATATTTCTCGCTGTATTTCTTGATGTCAAAATAAACCGAACCATTCTCGACGTAAGCGAAGCCTGCATCCAAGATCTTCTGTATCATCGCAATCTGCTCGATGATATGGCCTGAGGCGTGAGGCTCTATCGAAGGACGCAGGACGTTGAGTCGGTCCATCGCCTGATGGTATCTGACGGTGTAATACTGGGCCACTTCCATCGGTTCGAGGTCTTCGAGACGGGCTTTCTTCGCGATTTTGTCCTCGCCTTCGTCGGCATCGTGTTCGAGATGCCCGACATCGGTGATGTTGCGGACGTAGCGGACTTTATAGCCGAGATGTTTCAAGTATCTGAAAACCAAGTCGAATGTTATTGCCGGACGGGCGTGTCCGAGATGAGCGTCGCCATAGACGGTCGGGCCGCAGACGTACATGCCGACATGTCCTTCATGGATTGGGCGGAACGGCTCTTTAATTCTCTTTAAGCTATTGTAAATGTATAAAGCGTTATCCATTTTTTGAAATTTTTGCAAAGATACTATTTATTTTCCAAATAATTTGCAAACAGTTTTTTTAATTTCCACATCTGAAAAAATTCACTACCTTTGCACTTCAAACATCGTTTCACATTCAAATGTGATTATTTGTATTTAAAAGTTAAATGACGTATTTTTTTATTTAAACGTAATATCTTGTAATTCAATAAAATAACATCAATCTATGAGCCAAGTAATTGATCTTATATGCGGTTGGATTTGGAGTCCGGTATTGGTCATTTTATGTCTCCTGACGGGCTTGTACTTTTCGTTCGGGCTGCGTTTTGTGCAGATAAGGCGTCTGAAAACGATGGTGCGTCTGCTTTTCTCATCCGAGAACAAGAACAAAAAAGACGGCGTTACGTCGTTTCAGGCTTTCGCCATGGCCTTGTCGGGGCGGGTCGGCACGGGCAACATCATGGGAGTGGCCACCGCCATCGGGTTCGGCGGGCCGGGCGCGATAGTGTGGATGTGGATCGTGGCGTTCTTCGGGGCCTCCACCGCCTTCGCGGAATCGACATTGGCGCAGGTCTTCAAGGACGAGCACGACGGGCAGTTCCGTGGCGGCCCGGCCTATTATATCGAGAAAGGGCTCCGTTCCAAAGTGTTCGCCACGGTTTTCGCCGTTGCCGCCGTCATCGGACTCGGCTTCCTGTCGCCACAAATACAATCAAACGGGATAGCGACATCATTTCACAACACGTTCGGAGTTGAAAAGTGGATTGTAGGTGTCGTATTGGCAGTGCTTTTGGCGCTGATAATCATCGGCGGCGTGAAGCGAATCGCCAAGATTGCGGAGATCGTGACACCTTTCATGGCGATAGGATACATAACACTTTCGATAGTGATTTTGGTCGTCAACGCTTCCGAAGTGCCGGCGGCATTTTCAAACATGATAAGAAGCGCCTTCGGGTTCAACGAGGCGTTCGCAGGCATCATGGGCTGGACCATCTCCATGGGCGTGAAACGCGGGCTGTACTCCAACGAGGCAGGACAAGGCTCGGGCGCCATCGTCTCTGCTTCCGCAAACGTGTCACACCCGGTGAAGCAAGGTCTCGTCCAGGCGTTTTCGGTATATATCGACACCCTGATGGTCTGCACGGCGACGGCCGTCATGATCTTGGCATGCCAGACTTACAACGTCATCGACCCGCAGGGCAACATCATCTTCCACTCCCCCGTCGCCGAACTCGGCGAGCCGGATGTGTCGTACACCACATCGGCTGTCGCCACACTGACAGGTAACTACGCCGCGGGAATCGTCATTTCGATAGCGCTGCTGTTCTTCGCATTCACGACAGTGCTGGCGTATTACTACAATTCCGAAACCAACATCTCATATCTGTTTCGCAAAGGCAGACATGAACATCTCGTAATCAACATCTTCCGCGCAGTCATCATCATCATGGTGTTCTTAGGCACCGTCATTGAAGCCGGCACCATCTGGAACCTCGCCGACATCGGCGTCGGCATGATGGCATGGACAAACATCATCGCCATCCTGCTGCTCTCGCCCGTCGTGTTCCGCTGCCTGCGCTCGTACGAAAAACAGGAGAAAGAAGGCGAAGAGCCTGTTTTCGACCCTGATGAGTTAAACATAAAGAACGCCGATTTCTGGAATCATAAAAAAGAGAAATAAAATGAAAGAGAGACTTTTGAAAATTTGGGGATTTTTCTCCGGCAATCTCATCGTGGCCGTGGTGACGATGATTGCACTTGGAATCGCATTCGGGTCGTTCGCGCCGCTGTGGTTCGTCAGGATCTTCACCACGTTCAACGCGGTGTTCTCATCGCTTCTGAGCTTCACGGTGCCGTTACTGATTCTGGCACTTGTCACAGTCGCCATCGCCGACACCGGCAACGGCGCCGGGAAGATGCTGGTAATCACCGTTTTGTTAGCATACGTATCGACCGTCCTCGCCGGGATGTTCACATACGGAGTGAGCGACATCGTCTTCCCGAAGATTGTCACGATGAACGCCGAGACGGGAAGCTCCTTCGGAGGAGCCGTCCCCTCCGAAAAACTCGCGCCGTATTTCACATTCTCCTTCCCTCCGATAATGGACACGATGTCGGCCCTGCTGCTCAGCTTCATGTTCGGCCTCGCCATACTGAAATTCAAAATGCCAGTGATAAAAGGCCTTGTCAGCGAACTCCGCGACGTCGTGATGATGATTATCACGAAGGTCGTGCTGCCGCTGCTGCCAGTGTATATCTTCGGGATGTTCATGAAGATGCAGGTCTCGGGTGAGATGAAGATGGTGACGCACGTATATTTAAAGGTGATTGTCGTCATGGTGATTCTCTTCATCTTGGTGCTTCTTGCGCAGTACGCCATCGCCGGCATAGTGAGCCGCAGAAATCCATTTAAGTTATTGAGAACCATGTTCCCGGCGTTGATAACGGCGTTGGCTTCATCGTCATCGGCGGCGACTCTCCCTGTGACGTTGCGTTGCGCCGAGAAAATGGGGGCGCGCAAGAACGTCGTCGATTTCGTCATCCCGATGTGCGCCAACATTCACCTGAGCGGAGCGGCTGTCAGGACGGTGGCGATCACCGTCGCCACGATGCTGATGTTCGGCGTGCCATATACCACGATGCAATTCCTCGGCTTCATCATGATATTCTCCATCACGGTGCTTGCGGCTCCGGGCGTCCCCGGCGGAGTCATCATGGCCGCCGTCGGAATGATTGAGGTCATGCTCGGCTTCAGCCCCGACATGATCGCAATCACAG
>X431_Quagga__coassemble_13_pt1 | contig 55639 bp, 43 predicted proteins | sample X431_Quagga__metabat2_low_PE_006 | metagenome-assembled genome bin X431_Quagga
CAAGTTTTTAGGTTAGTGTCCGCACACCCCCTCCACAGGGTTTGTCGGTTGCGCCCAATTTGGGTCTATCAGGTTGTGATGGGCGGGATGTGTGTTTTGTCGAATTTAATGATGTTTCTGATTTGAAAACAGAAGAGTTTTGTGGTAAAAAAATAAAAGTTTTTCGGGAAGGTTGCAGGAGAAAAGAGATTGTAATATGGTCTAACCGAGGAGAGCGCGAGGTTTGGTTCAATTTTCCCAATCGTGATTTGTTCAATTATTTTGATAGCAGTATTTGGCGTTATTTTTACGATAATGGTGCTGATGAAAATGACGGTGAGATAGGCAATACTAAAGGATGTCCAAATTTAGTGCAAATAAGTAAAGAAATAGCACATAGAGCAAACGTTTTAGGAAATAATAATGTGAGTCGTTACGACTTGGCAGTTGCTGAAGAGTGTAGGGATTTTAACCAAAGAAAATGGGAAAACTCATATATTAAGGGGAAAGGTGGACATAGTAAAGGTGTGCTTCCTTTTGTCCATCATTCTGAATACGCAATGTGGAAATACTTAGAAAAAGCGTTGTCCGATTCGAGTTCGATGTTAGGTGGGGGGTATGTATGGAGAATATTGCTGGTGGATGACCATGCCGTAGAAGGCATGCACATTGGCGGGGAGAAAAAAACTGATAGCGAGAAGAATGGAACTGATTTTGGAAAGATTGACATTATAAAAGATGATTTATTATGGTTGAATCAGGGATATGGTGCTTCTCGTTCTGCTAAGCCTCCTGTTTGGTATTCGGACGAAAAAATAAAAATCGAATGTGTGGATTCTAAAGATAAAGCTCTGAATAAACTAAAAGACGGTAATCGGTATGATGTTGTTTTGTTGGACTATAAATTAGATATAGGCGATAATAATTGTGATTTCGGGACGGCATTACTCTCCGAGTTAGAAAAGGGAATTGAAAAGGACAAGTATCATCCTTGTCCGGCAGGAGAATTCAACTTTATGTTTATCTCAGCATATCCTACAGCAGTACAGGAAGATATGTTGTCGCAGGGACTATATAGTGAAACTGACAATTGGTTTGTGCGACGTGGAGCATGCCCTACAAACACGCCGTGGCTCTTCTTGTTTGAACTTTATCGCATAATGAAACGGCGATTGGATAAGTTAACAACTCATTTAGAAATGATAAAAAAATCGGAGGATAAACCTTTACAGCCGACTGCTTTGTCTTTTATTAATTGGCTATATTTAGACCCAACTCTTGTTCGCGACAAATGCAAAAACTCATTCAATGCTTTTCTTACATTACGTTCAACCTATGATAAAATAAAATATGATGTGTATGATGGTAAAGAGCATAAAGATGATGATGGAAGAAAAGATCATAAATTTATTGATGATATAAAGAAGGAGTCTAGTCTTATCCGAAGTATGTTCCCTGATGTGGTTTGTTACAGCAATACATTCTGGGAGCATATGCAGCATCTTGTTTATTTAACAGCCTATGGGACGAATCGCCAATGGAGTGAAATGTGGGAAGAACTGATGTGTGTTGAAAAAAGATTGAACAACGCGGAAAAAACGATAAAAGATGCTGATAAAACCACATCCGGTTTGCCACAAGATACGGTAAAACAGATTCGTACATATATTATTGGCCTTAAAAATGGTAAATATTGATTTGATATGAACTATGGTCACTATTATAAATTAAATACCGGGCGTTCCGACTTGTCGAATGGAATTGCCATGTATGATTATAAAGGTATCGAAGAGTTTATGAATGGAGGGCGGCATCATATATATATAACAATTCATGATGCTGGTATTCATTTTGCATATCATTACTTCATAGAAGGTCGAAATGACCAGCATTTGGACTGCGATATTGTAACGTTGCCTTTGCCAACAAGTTCATTAGGTCATGATAATCTGTCCGAAGCAATCAACGAGTGCTTTAATGTGATTTTTCCAAAAGAAATAGGAGAAATCGTCCATCCTCACGATCCGCTATCATCTGGCGGGTATTCATCGCTGCCTGTATTCCATGTTGGCAAACCACATAGTAATGGCTATATTATTCGCAAGATGATACTTGATTTCTTGTTCGATATCGCTCATGGTGAGGTGTTTCAATCTTCACCGCTTTATGACCGTGTCTTGACGACAATTCATGATAATCCGACATTCAGTGCACTTTGGGCAAAAGCGGAGTATTACTACCAACGACAGTTGCAAATCACTTCTTGTAAGCTGTTCAAAAACAGCATTCAATCCCAAATGATATATATTGATGATTATACTCGGGCGGAGAAACGCTGGGTTGATGTATTGAATGGTCCTGATGCTGATAGAATTCTTGCAGAATCGCCATGGTTTACCAGAAATGGCAGACCGAGTTATGTTGCAAAAGAATTGAACAATGTTTATTCAAAAAAATATGAAACCTTGCCATCCAATGATATATTATGTGAAATAAAGAGCAAGAAAAAAGACGCACTTCAATATCGCGTAAGACAAACTGCAAAAAAAGCTGCCCAAGCATATTTACATCGTTATTACCTGCCAGGTGCTTTGCATGTGTGGTATGGAAGTACTTCGTGGTTGCCTACTTTATTGATTACAGGACTTTTAATAATTATAATAGCAATATTTATTACACATTCAGAAACTAGTTCTGTTATATCTGGATTGAAAACTATTGGAAATATTATATTGCCATTGTTGTTTGTATGGTTAATAACAATGCCTATTGGGAAAAGAAGGAAACTTAGAACAATAGGGCTGTTAAACGCTTTTTTGCCTCGATTATTAGCGGCTATAGTTTCTGCATGGTTTGTTATATATCAATTTATCGGTTCTTTTGTTAACAAAGGTCATTATGTATCGGTAAATGTTTCGTTGTTATTAATATTGATAGTATATGTATATTATGAGATTAGTAAGAAAAACCAATATATTGAATCATTTAGGATATTATTGAGAACAATTATGCTGTTAGCGATAGCATATGTATATGCTTTTACTACAGGATGGTCTATGTTAAGTATTATCGGGAAAGAAAATGAATGTGGTTGTGTTATGACATATTCCATAACACAATCACAGATGTTAATGTTTACAACAATTGCTGTCTTTATCGGCGTTTTTATACAAATGCTTTTTGAAAATAGTAAATCAATTACAGAATCATGATGGAACAAGCTTTAAAAGAATTACAAGATCAAGTTTCTAGGTTAGAAACAAAGATTAAAAGTCAAGATGATCGGATTCAGAAACTGACTTCCATAAACAGCAGACTTTGTCTATGGAGCGTAACGATAGTTATTATTGTTTTGGCATCAAGTATCTTTTTTACACGTTTTGCTGGGAAAATGGTGTGTATGGCATTAAATTCTGTTGACCATTTTAAACAGATATTAGCTTATGGTGGTGGTGGTATAATAATATTAGCAATATTAGCTGCAGTTATTATTTCTTTGGGGTATTTTACCAAGGAAATTTATACAAGCTTGAAGGAACAATAAGTTGCAACATGATTTTAATCACATAAATAATTATTTATGGTTATGAAAACGCTCATCCCAACAATCGATCTCGAACGCCAACTAGCTGTTCAGATTTATAATGCACTGCAAGGTCAGGTGGTGGAAGAAGTGCTTCGCAAGACAAAAATAAACAGCAACGACGCTTATTGGCGTAGCAGCATGGAGGGTCACTGCCTAAAGGTTCAACCGGAACTGCTTCCTGACTTCTATAACTTATGCCAAGAGGTTAAGCAACATCTGAATTTCGAAGAACCTGTGGATTTTTATATCACTGGTGACTCTACCGTAAATGCCTTCTCGTTAGCCGCTGAGGATAAAGGACAACCGCATATCATCAATGTCAATTCTGGTCTGTTTGACCTTATGACGCAGGATGAGTTGCGTTTCGTTGTTGGGCACGAACTCGGACATCTCATAAATCGGGATACAGCTCTCGGCCGACTTATTCAGTTCGTTTTTCCTCCGAATTCCAATGTGCCGGTGTCGTTGCTGTATAAGATACGTTTGCACGAACAGCTCGCAGAGTTGGTGGCAGATCGTTATGGCTATCTGGCTACAAAAAACCTGAACGTTTGCGTGACTGCGTTCTTCAAAATGGCATCGGGCCTTGATCTGGAGAAGATGAACGTTAGTATTGACGTGCTGCTTGCCGATAATAATCGTCGTCTTGAATATTTCCTTCACGACAAAGGCATCAGCCGAGCTTCACATCCTGTTAATCCTATACGAGTACAAGCACTCAACCTTTTTGCCAATGCGGATTCAGAAAATAAACTGAAACAAGGAATGGACGAATTGATATCCATCTTGCTGAAGGTGGGCGACTCCGAACTGGATGAGCATCTTGCGCGTTTCATCGCTTCAGCAGGAATCATTGTGGCATTGTCAGACGGTGAAATGAAGGAAGATGAGTTTAATCAAATACTCGACTCGTTGGCAGGTCTGCAAATCTTTCCGCGAAAGTACCTTGAAGAAATGGACATTAATACCATGGTGGATACATTCAATCATGCTGTTGAGAATATCCTCAATATCAATCCTGGTATGCGAGAGGGTCTGCTGCAGTATATGATTCAAATCGTGATGAGCGATAAGAAGATAGTAAAAGAAGAATTGACATTACTATATGAATTTGGCAATAGTATAGGCTTCAGTGAGATGGAAGTCGCTCAAGCTATAGCAAATGTAATTCAAACCAGTTTTATACCAAGTCTGGAATCTATTTGTTAAATATAACACTATAATACTATGTCCTGGAATGACTTAACACCACGCCAAAAATCTCTCGACCGCGCTATTGATGCGACAGGGATAAAACTAGACAACTCGCAGAGCTGCCTAAGAAAAGTTATGAATGCCATCGGCGCATCCGACGATGAAGAGAGCTTTGTCCGTGAACGCATTGCTCTTCGCCTCAGAGTTCAGCAGGTTTTGAACGACACTGACAGTTTTATTGACAGAACAAATAGAACGCTCGACGATTTTGAGAAAGACGATGAAAGATGGAGAAGAAGTGGCCGCGAACTCGGCTTTGATTTTTAAGTATATTATGGAAATGGACTTTATAAAAGATGGACTCTCCATTGGCTTAAAAATTGCCCAATATTTTGGACTTATAGAAACAGTCTCGACTGACGTTAAAAAACTTGTACATCAGGCTTTCATGGCTGCTCAGGAAAATTTACAATATGCTCAAAATGCCACTGGGCAATTACAAATGGATTATATATGTGAAGCAAAAAATAATTTCATAAAAGCTGTTACTGTTGAAGACAACGAGAATAAGATTATGGCTTTGTGTGGTTTGTCAATGTGCCAATGTATGTTGGGTGATTACCAAAATGCAAGGCTGACCATGAATAGAATTAATAAAGTTAGATTGACAAATGCTGAAAAGATAAAAGCAATAGCAATGGAATTGGGAGTGAATATGGTGAATTTATCAATAGTTCTTCGTGATCCAGTATATTTACCAATTTTGCAAGAAAGAAAATCCACATTTGAGAATATAAGAGATAATGCAATATCATTAAATAAAAAACTTTTAAATAGCTAAGGAATCAAATTAATTAAAAGAAAAATACACGGTGAAAGCTAGATCTAATAAATCAAAACAGGAATCCTGCTACGAAGTTATGCTGTGCTCCATTGACCGAGTGTATAGGGAAGGAGTTTATCGGCATTATTCGTCTGCTTTAAGGAAGCAAAATCAATTATTGAAAGAGCAAGAAATATTAAACCCTGACTTAGTCCGCGTCGGTGAGATAGGCGTTTATATAAACGAGATTACATTGGAGGATTACATCAGGCACAAAGAAAGACAAAAAATGACACCACTCCAAATCAAATTCAACCAACAAAGAATTAAGGATTTGAGGGAAGAAGTGCACAAAGGATTAATCAAATTAAGCAAAGGTAATTGTGGCGGATGTACAATTGTTGTAGATAAGACTAAGAAAACATACTTATATGAGGCTGTGCATTTAGTTTTATATGATTTTGATGAAGATTTTAGTTTTGAGGTTATAAATGATATGGGAAATGTAGATGATGATTTGTCAGACGAAAATATTTTTGCATATAGTGCGTGTTTGTGTATTAAACCCAAGAAAGAGTTATTGGATTATTTAAAAAGTGAAGAATGTTTAAATATGGTGATGGATCATTTGAATGACGATATAGCATCTTCATTTAGAATGATGAGAAGTATTAATAGATAATTACTAAATCATTGGAAAACTTTTATGCTATGCAAAATCTACAACAGAAACAACAAAATCAAGGGAAAACACCTATTGAAAAAATGGCGGATGCTTTGGCTGGTGTAGGAGATGTTATAAGAGAGAAATATAAAATAATAAAAGACCGGTTGAATGATATATTGGGTGCTGATGAAGAAGATGAAACATTACCACATACACCAAATGAAGACGATCGTGAAATAGTTTTACCAGCTCTTGTTATTCTAGGTCCAGAAACAAAAGAAAAGATAGTTTTTTTAAAAACTTTACACGAAAAAACAGGATTGGAAATTGAGATTATATGTGATGCTTTAAAAGATATATTATCAAAGGGTTTATCTGTTGATAAACTTATGAATATAGATATGGATGATGCAGTGGCAGTTTTTAAAATGTGGAAGATGGGCCGTTTGCAATCAACATCTGTATCTGAAATATACAGCAAGTTACCTGTAGAAATTGTATCTCGTACCAATGTTTGGGTTACTAAAATGATGTCGGTTGTCAAAAGACCAGCATTGAAATTCGCAATTGCGAATGGTGGGTTTTCAGGGGCAACAACCTTAGAAGATGTTTTAAGATTCTATACAGCCTTATCAGCTGATGATGTAGTAAATGAAAGTATGGATGATATAAAGACGGCTTACGAGCTTTTTAGTCAAGTGGTAGAATTAGCAGGAGGTTATGCAATCCCAATCAGCACGCTTGAAATGACGGCTATATGGGCATCAATGCTGGATGATATGTTAATGATTGCTCCGTTACCACAATCGAATATAGATAAGGGAGCTGTTTTTCTGTCTTTGTGGATTTCGATGTCAGTGCACATGATGGCTTTTAATGCAAATATTACAACCGCATTTGGAGAATTATTAAATGCTGCATCGGAAAAATCTTCTGAAAAAGTGAAAACACTATTTTATTCGTTTTATGAATTATTAGGTGGAGATTCGATGAATGCAAAAAAATATCTAGCATGGAATAAAACAGCCGGTGTTCTTATCGAAAAAGAAAATCTGAACATGAGTGGAACGACTCGTATGATGACAACATTTACGATGGGCAAATCGTTTATACGTAGCTTAACATACAAAATGAGTATTCTGGAGTTCTTACGAGGCATTGTAATAGTCCCTGGCAAAAGAACAATCCATGATTTGTTAACCCTTTATCGTCTGCCTGAAAAGTATGATATACGTACAGACAGGATCTATATGAATATTGATGGCATGCTTAAAGATAAAATCTCAGAAAATGACATGAAGATAACAGCAGATTGTTATTGTGAACTATTAAAACTAAAACTCGCATATATGCCTGATGATAATAATGGTAAAGATGGTGTAATTTTAGATCCCCAAGACGCATTCGTTGACCCAGAGATTATTGATAAAATATCTATAAAAGTATTTTCTAACAAGAAGAAAAACCTATACAATTGGATTAGACGTTTGATATACAAAAAAGATCTACAATTATTATTACTGCAGTCACCTAATAAAAAATATTTAGAATATTTTGGGGAACCTAGCAAAAACAGGCATAAGGTAATAACACGTACAAGTTATGAATGAATTGTATAATTACTAATAATTGAATTAATAATTTAGAGCATATTGCAAAACAGTGTATCAATAGGTGGAATAAAAACAGCTGCAATGACAACTATCTTTAGCAAAACGGAAATAACTGATATGATTCAAAACACGGCATCTCAGTGCGCCAGTAAAGGCAGCCATTTTGATGCGCTATGGCATGAATTGTTGGAGAAAATTCTCTCACACTGGGATGCGAAAATAGAAATCGATTTATGGGATGCGACGAAAATCCTTTTGGAAAGTGCCGGATATTATTTTGATACAGATTGGCGCGACACACATCCGTGTTCCAATTATGATTTTTGGTATAAATATAAGAATGATATATCTGATTTGCAAATTTTGAATCGACAGTATATTGCATTTAGAATAACAATTGCTGTATTTGAAACCATAAACTACTGGTGCTGGCACGACGCTCCAGTAAGGATTTCGTTCAACAAGGACAACTTGTGTAATGTTATTAAAAATGGAAATATTGCCATAGATTGGTCGGCATATAAGTTTGATTATCAGTATTTTTTACGTTTCTATACTAAATAACATATCCGACTTATTACTAAACATCTTTCACAAGCGCGAATATAAATTTAATAATATGAACATATTGTTTTCAATACTAAAAAAACTCAGAGAGGAGGCTAAAGAGCAGAGACGAAAACAGAGAGAAGCATGCAAGCTGAAGTTTAAAGAATCGTCAAAAAACATTCTCTCAACAGAAGACGCACAATCTGTCAAAGTCGGCGATATGATTTGTGTTGGTGATTTTATGGGGATCGTTTTATCTGTTAACACTGATTGTCTCGTTGCAATCCCGGCTTTTAGAGATGATATTTATAGTGGCGAGTGGTATGAGGATCAAGTTTATTGTATTCCTGATATTCATCGGACTGAAAGTTCATTGAGGAACAGTATAAGTCATTGGATTATATCTGACGCGATAAGCACTGATGACGGTGAAGCCAATCAACAGGCTATCGAATCATACTTGACACGGGTAAAAGGCCCCGATTACAAATATCTCTATAATTATGTGAAGTTTCCTGCTTTCGAATATTGTATGAATAGTACTGATGGTTGTTATCTCCCAGCTATTGATGAGTTAATGATATTTAATGATCAGGATTTACTAAAGAACATCAATGGAATATTACAACAATACAACGCAGATGTCATTATTCCAACTGAAGGAGAGTTTGCTTACTGGTCATCAACAGATGACTATAATAAAGAATACAGTGGTTTAAAAGATGATTATATAAGTGATTCGGCGGCTCATGCTGTTCGCATTTCTTCTGATGGATCTCTTGAAAAAGTATTGATATCAAAATCAACATACGCACAAATTTTACCTTATTATAAGTACAGATTCAACTCTTAGTCAGACTAATCCGATTGCCCTATGCACGTCCTCGACAACTCCCCAATCTCCCAACCAGCAATCGGTCGACTCGTAACCGAAGATCAACCTGTTTGGCAACTTGTTGACAATCGCCTCTATGTTTTGCCGTCAGATAGTATTGATGAAAATTTGTTAGTTGAGTTTTTCGATAGTTTGTCTGCAAATAATGGTAACGTCTACTTGAATGAGTACGACTATGAGTTTCTTGAGGATTCGCCTGATTTCAACAAACATCAAAATCTGAAAAATGCTATAGCAGACGAAAAAGCCAACATGATTTTGCCTCTATATACGCCACATCAGTCGCAAAAGCAATATCTGATTTTCCAATCAAATAACGAAACACTTTTTTCAAACATTGGATTGGCACTTTATACCGCTGAACGAATAAGTGCATACAGCCTGCGTGAGGCGATGAGTGTTTATGCGAAAAACAATGTGGATGATTTCTGCGAGATTGCCCGAAATACTGTTGATACACGCACTTTTATTAAAGAACGCATCTCTGATGCAACCAGCAGCATCTTTGGTCCGTCATTTTACGGCATTGTCCCTGGTGGTCATATTTCAAACGAATTGTTGGGTATTGACGAAGTTGTAACTTTCCGTAAAAAGAAAAAATTATTGGAAAGAATGGAAGACAACCTGCGGAAATACGGTAAAAACAAAGATCCGCAGGCTGAAGCCGAACTTACTGCCATTTTCAAAAATATCGATATTGACATTCTTCTCGCTATATACTCAAAGATGCCAACAAAGCAAAGAGAAATGCTTTGCTATAATGTCAACCCACACAAACTTGCCGAACAATCGTGCGTAAAACTGAAAATCAGTATGGTTGACCCTAAATTGAGAAAAGGCAATGATGGTGTTTTTCGACTGTTTTTCGAGAAAAACAACAAGTCGGAATTCGTGCATTTCAAACGTGTTGAGACATTCGTTTTATACCTTATGTATATTATTGACAAGTATAAGAACGACAATGTCGATACTCTGGATATCAAACAGCACAAAGATCAGTTCGTAAAACTGTTCAATAAAAACTATAGCGGCATGTATGGCGAAGCAAGTTACGACAAATTGACAATCGTTAAAAAAGAACCCGGGAAAAAGATGTCTAAACACCCCAAGCCGCTACTTTTGTGTCACACTGATATTTGCCAAACAATTGGTTCTGTATGTGAAAAGTTGCAAGAATCCGCTTTGCCTTATATTATCAAAACACCACAAGACCATATTTCTGTGCTTAAATCAAACATTATTATTCCTCAAGAAATTCTTGATTTGGTAAAATAGTTGTTGATACTCAATGGTTTGTCAAATTTATTAAATGGCTGGTTTTTGTACCGGTACATTTAATATTTATTCGATTTTTATAGTCTAATTTCGTAGAAAAAATAAAGCTATGAAATTAGACATAACCCAACCTTTCGCAAAATACCGTCTCGGTCGTCTGATAATCCAGACTTACAAGACGGAAATATATGAGGCAGAAGCCAAGGACGGTACTCGTGTGTTTATTAAAATACACGACAACGCTGCTTTTCTCGATGTTGAAAAAACATGCGCCCTTAACGAGGCCGCGTTGTTGGATAAGCTGTCAAGCAAACAATTTCCGAAAGTTTTGGAAAGCGGAACAGTCACTCGTTCCGAAGGTACCTATACTTATTTGTGTTTCAAGTATTTCGAATACCAAACGATGCGCGAGTATTGTTCCGTTCGCGGATTTGGCGAGGAAACGGCGCTCATTATTGCCAGGGATATTTTGCAGGCTTTGGGCGAGTTGAAGGAAACAACCAACGGCGGCGGACATTACAACATCTGCCCTGACACAGTTTTGCTTTCTAAAAACAGTACTGAACGACTGGAAGTGTTAGTCGTTGATTTGGAACACGCTTCTGAACCTTGTAACGGAAGCGCCGATTTCTTTTCAAGCGACATCGACAAGTTTTTTCGTGCGCCTGAAACATTGTTGGGCCGATATTCTTCAGCCTCGGATGTGTATTCTGTAGGAATGCTTCTTCACTACATGCTGCGTAAATGTTATCCATATGATTTTGAAGAATCAATGGATGCCGGAATGGTCGCCGACTTTGTCAAAAAACACAAACCGACTATTGAGTGTATGTCGGATGGCGTGGCACAGATTATATCTAATGCCATTAACAGAAATGCCGTCAAGCGCTACAAAAACGTCAACGAATTCGACAGAGCGATTAAGGAATACATGGAAACTGAATGTGAGAAATATCACGAACAAACAAATGAGAATGAAGATAAGGAAGAAGAAAAGAATAAATCAAAAGGTCCGAAACTGAACGTCGGCATGACCGTCACACAAGGCGACGGCCTGCAAGCTGTTGCGGGTATGGCAGAACTGAAACACCGCTTGCACCGCGACTTTGTCGATGTGATAAAACATCGCGAAAAGGCACACCAGTACGGTATTCAACCGCCTAATATGCTGTTTTTTGGTCCTCCAGGCACTGGCAAGACCTATTTGTCAAAGAGATTGGGCGAGGAGACTGGCATGCCGGTGTGCTACATCAAGCCATCCGACCTTGGCTCAATATGGATTCATGGCTCACAAAATTTGATTAAGGAGCTTTTTGAAAAGGCCGAGGAAAAAGCCAAGAAGAACAAGACGGGTTGTCTTATCCTTATTGACGAGTTCGACGCATTTGTCTGCAAACGCGATGGTTCCGACAACGAGCACATGGCTAACGAAGTGGCCGAATGGCTTACGCAACTCAACGATTGTGTCTCAAAAAACATTTTCGTGATAGGTACCACAAACTGTATCCAGCGTATCGACCCGGCTGTGTTGCGACACGGACGTATCGACCAGATAGTTTATATCGGACTGCCCGACAAAGAATGCCGCCAACAGCTGTTCGAATACGAATTGAATAGCCGTCCTCATGAAGACGATATCGATGTCGAGAAGCTTGCTGATATTACTGACGGTTTCACTTCAAGTGACATCTCATACATCGTGAAGGAAACAGCGACAAACGCCTTTGAAGAGTCGGTGAGAAATGATGAATCAGACATCGTGAAAATAAGCGAGACAATGCTGGAAAACGTGATAAAACAAACACGTCCATCTGTGACCAAACAAGAAATCAAGATGTTTGAGCAGCAGCGCGACGAGTTTTTGCAAACGAAAAACAACGAACGCAGAGCTATTGGTTTTTACGCTTAAAAGACATAATTTATTAATAATTAAAATATTAAAACCATGAAGAAAGAATTGATTATCAACACTTTGAAAGAGCAAGGTTTCGACCTTCAGGAATTGGAAGATTTGGGCTATCTGTTCCAATACGGTGACTCAAAGTTCCTGTTCATGCCCGACGACAACGACGATGAAATGCTCAGATTTGCGCTTCCTTCGATTTACGATGTCAACGATGACAACAGAGCAATGCTTTTGGAACTCCTCAACGAGGTAAACTTGTGCATAAAATACACCAAGGTTTGCCAGTATATGGATGGCATCTGGGTGTTTTACGAACATCGTTTATCTGATAACGAAGATATCGCCGGATTAATCGAGCACATCCTTAATCTCATGCTGTTCACTACTTTTATTTTTCACAAGAAAATTAATGGCGATTTTGATGACGAAACGATGGAGGAACAGTCATGAACGACATATTGAAAACAGTAAAAGACATCATCGCTGACATGAATTTGAAGGTGGTTGCGGAAGATAACGACCATGTGGCGGTACGTTATCAGTTCAACGACATCTATTTTGTCTATAACAAAGACAACGACAACTATTTGTCGGTCATTTTGTCGGAATTCGACTCTGCCGATGACGATAACCGTGATGCGAAAATCGCGTTTTGCAATGAACTCAGTTATACGATGAAAGTTGTGAAGTTCAGTGTTATACAGCGCGTTATAATTGCCTCATACGAGTTCTTCTTCCTGAATGAAGATGACTTTAAATATCATGTTAAAAAATCGCTAAATATACTTGTAGCGGCTAAAAACAATTATAATAAACACAAAAACAACTAATCATGAAAAATCACATTTCTCCACGCCTCTTTTTCTCCGTAATCGGCAGAGGCATCAAGCAAGCCCTTTTATGGGTGGCAAAACTCTTCGGCTACAAAGAAGGAACAACATTCGGTAAAATAGTATGGCGCGTGTTCGCGCTGAGCGCCAGCCTCGTGATGTTTTACATCGCGGTGATATTCACGTGCTTCATTGTGGAAGAAGTCGGTGACAAAATCGATGACATGAAGCGCAACAAAAACACTTATTGCCACCGTTACGGCAACCAGTATGTGAGCCCGTATGTGATTTACCACGACGGTCCGGAGGGCGGCTACCTCTTCAACACTGTCAACGGTAAACGGACGCTGACGGGCATCAACTGGGTGTGCAAATCGCACGACGGCGACAGCCTGGAGTTTTTTAGCTCGAACAGAAAACGCGGCTATTTCAACCGTTTCACTGGCGAGCTGGCTATTCCGGCGCAATATGACAAAGCTTGGGTGTTTTCTGAAGACGTGGCTTGCGTTTATAAAGATGGCGTGCTAACATTCATCAATCATAACGGCAATGCTGCTATTGACAGGAATTTCCCATATACCGAGCGTATTGACAGCTACTGTTTTCACGATGGTCTGTGTGCCGTGATGGGTGATAATGAACGTATTGGACTTATAAACAAACAAGGTGAATGGGTCGTTGAACCTGAGTATTATTATCTTTACCATGAAAAATCAGGATTTTGGAAAACCGAAGACCTTGACGGTGAAGAAGGCTTGATAAACGCACAAGGGCAGGAAATTCTTGCAATAGGCTATTACGACATATCAATCGATACAAAAAACAAGCTCATTTCGGCGATGACGCCGGATTATTATGACAAGATTTTTGATTTTGACGGGAAAGTTGTCAATGCGTGCAACTATGTTGGGGTTGTGAATCTTAAATATGAGAGCAAAGAGCTTGACAATGATGGTTGTTTCAAGCAAGCTAAGGCGAATCTGATGGCTTATTACACCTCCGGCTCTAACTATGGTCTAATCGACCTTGACGGCAATCTGATTACAGAGCCTATATACAACGACATCACAGCCATTTCAGCCGACCGCTACCTCTGCGAAGGGCCACTGGGCAGTGTCGTTTTAAATGACAAAGGTGAAATATTTTGTAAAAGATAAGAAATTTTTACAAAATAGTTGTAAATTAAACTTTTATTCGTATATTTGCAGCGTAAAAGTTTAAACATAAACTGTTATGGATGATATTTATATGCTGGCAGATGTTGCAATCTTTGAACGAATAGGAGACCGTTTGAAACAAACCAGACTGAAACAGAATATTACCCAACAGTGCTTGGCGGATGATGCAAACGTGTCTCTTTCTTCAATAAAAAAGATTGAAAAAGGAGAGATTGGCTCGTTCGATTCTTTGCTGAGGGTTTTGCGTACGCTGGGTTTGCTTAATGTGCTGCAACCTTTGGTGGATGAAGAGCAATTAAGCCCGAGTGAATACTATAATTTGGTTCATTCCCAAGATAAAAAAAACAGAAAAAGGGCAGTAGGTAAACTTCAAAATAAAGAAAAGGAGACTACAGAATGGTAGATGTAGCAAAAGTTAATATGTTTGGGATTCCAGTCGGGACTTTCCGTTGGGATGAGCAGTATGAAGTTGCCCGATTTGAATACGACAGCAACTTTGTCGGCCGAGGTCTTGAACCGTCGCCGTTGATGATGCCAGTGCGAGAGGGACGAGTCTATTCATTTGGCAGTTTGGATAAGGAGACGTATAAAGGATTGCCGGGCATGTTGGCCGACTCTCTTCCCGACACGTATGGCCGCGCTTTGTTCGACAAATGGTTAGCTTTGACGGGCCGTACAAGCAGCAACCCTATTGAAACATTGTGTTTCCTCGGTAAACGATGTATGGGCGCTTTGGAATTTGAGCCTGCCATTGACATAGCATATGACAAAAACGCCAGATTTGAAATTGATTCGTTGGTTGATGTGGCACGCGATGCTTTGGCACAAAAATCGTCATTCGAGGTGAATCTTAATGACGACAAGAAAGCGGCTATCGCTGAGATTCTTAGACTTGGAACTTCTGCTGGTGGTCAGCGGGCAAAAGCTATCATTGCATATAATAAGGATACTGGCGAAGTGCGTTCAGGTCAGGTTGAGGCTCCCGCCGGTTTCGACTATTATCTTATCAAATTGGATGGAGTGTCGGCAACGACAGGTCTTCGTAAGACAGACAACCACGGACGATTGGAGTATTCATTTTATAAGTTGGCTAAAGCCTGTGGGATTGATATGACGGAATGTTTTCTGATAGAGGAAAACGGCAGAGCTCATTTCGTTACCAAGCGTTTCGACCGTGCGAACGGCAAGAAAATCCACATGCAGACTCTTTGCGGAATCGCTCATTTCGACTTTCGCATTCATCGGGCTTACTCATACGAACAAGCTTTCAGCGTGATGAGAGCGTTGCACTTGCCGTATTCGGAGGCGCAGGAGATGTTTCGACGTATGGTGTTCAACGTTGTGGCTCGCAATCAAGACGACCACACAAAAAACATCTCGTTTTTGATGGATGAAAGCGGAAAATGGAGACTCTCGCCAGCCTATGACATAGGCTATGCCTTTAATCCAAACGGACGGTGGACCGCTACTCATCAGATGTCAATCAACGGAAAGTTTGATGGGATAACTAGAGAAGATCTGCTTGGTTTTGCTCATCAAAACAACATCAAAGAGGCCGCTTCAATAATTGATGCCATATGTGAAACCGTTTCACGCTGGCCTGAAATGGCAAAAGAATGCAAGGTGAAACCTGAAATAATTAACGCAATAATGCCTAATATGTTAACTGGTTTGTAAAATTAGTGTATTTCTCTTTGAAATTTGTAAAAATCTCCCTATTTTTGCCAATAAAATTTGACGACATGAAAAAATTCAATCCGACAATAGAACTGGAGAAGCAGATTGGCACACAGATTTACGAGGCTTTGCAGGGCTCCGTGGTGGAAGAGGTGTTGCGTAAGACCAAGATTTCGAACAACGACGCCTATTGGCGCAGCAGCATGGAAGGTCACAGCCTGAAGGTGCAGCCGGAGCTGTTGCCTGATTTTTATATCACTGGCGATGCCACGGTGAATGCTTTCTCGCTTGCCGCCGAGGACGAGGGCGAGCCGCATATAGTGAATGTGAACTCCGCTTTGTTCGACCTGATGTCGGACGATGAGTTGCGTTTTGTGGTGGGGCATGAGTTGGGGCATCTTATCAATAAAGACACGGCCTTGGAGGCGATTTGCTGATGTAAATGTTAAAAGCTATCAACCAGCTAACAGCATAATAGTAACACAATACTTGACAATATAATTATTCGTTATTTAATATATTGTTATTCGATTGTTCTTCGATTTAAAAACGAATAACAATCGAACAACAGACGAAGAAAAATTGAATAAAACATATGATAAATACATGTAAAATACTTGCCATTAACGATGTAAATCACTTGCAATGAAGAAGCAACAACAAACAGGATTATCATTGATTGGGCGGTCGCCACAATCAGGAATCACTATTTATGAGAAAAATGGAAAAAGAGTTGTGCGGTCGGCGTTTTCCACACCATCACGCCGTTGCACTCGGAAACAATTTGAACAGCGTATGAGAATGAGACATTCCATTGCGTTGTGGCACAGATTGGCTGAGTTCGAGCCGATGTTTACCGAGCACCAGTCGGCATACAGTGGTTTCATTTCGCTTGCCAACAGGCTGCCGGCAGTATTCGTGACTAAAGACGAGGCATCGCACAATGTGTCGTTTCTGATGCCCGATATCCCCGTAAGCGAAGGCACGCTGATGTCGATCAAGCAACATCTTGGCGAGGTTAGTGGCGTTGCCGCATTAATTACCAACTTGAAAAAGGAAGACCTGCGTCTAGGTGATGCGTTGTATCTTTACACGGCAGAACAGCACAACGACTACAATTATCCGAAAACAGAATTCAGCGTTCGCAAGATAACCAAGCGCGATATGACCTATACCGACAACGGCCTTGCGTTGGTAGGAGAGGAGTTTGCCAACACCAGCAAAGGCTGGACTCTGGTGCTCGTCAGAGGCAAACGCTGCACAACGCAGGGTCTTGTCACTAACTGCACATTTTATCAGCAATACACCACACCTGAGGCGATGGTAAAGGCAGCAGAGGATTATAGTAGCAGGAAGATGAAGATTGTGTTGTAGAAAGAGGATATAGAGGGGTATAAGAGTGTATGAATGGAAAATTGTTAATAAATTTTTACCAAACTTGCAAAATCTTCTCCTTCTCAAAATTCAATTTTGAAAACGCAAAGATCTTCTTTCCCAAATCTTTCAGACTGGCTCCGATATGATATACATCGTCATCGATAATCAAAAATCTATCATGAGAATCTTTGAAAACCTTAATATCAATTGGCTGATACTGGGTGTTATGCTTTTGCAAGTCAAGTTTTAGGTTTTCAGAAATATGAGCGGTATAAATGGTTGCTTTAACACCATTATTTCGTTTGTTAAGCATCATTAAAACCGTTTCGTCTATATAATTATCGATAAGGATGATCTCATGCTTTGCTCTTCTGATTAGATCTGATGCAAAAACGTAAGCATCAAAGATCTGGCCGTCGTAGAAGACACCTTCAATAGGAGGTAGTATGGTTTTGACAAAGAAATCGATTTTCTGATCATGCTCAGCGACTTTCTGCTCAAGATATAATAAACGTTGATTGAACGCATAGCCTTTTATCAGATATCTTTTAAGAGCTTCGTTTGCCCAATGTCTGTAGTCGATACCTCGCTGTGATTTAACACGATAACCGATGGAAAGAACCATATCAAGATTATAGTATTCAACTTGATAAGTTTTGCCATCAGATGCAGTTGTCGCAAATTTTGCGACAACTGAAAGTCCCTTTAATTCCTCGTCAAGAGCGTTGTGTATATGCTTGCCGATTAAGCCATACCGTATCATTATACAATTGCACTTCAAGTTGAATTGTACCATCGTTGCTTTTGTAAACAACCACCGATTTTTCTGTGGGTTGATAAGATGTCAAACTGTTCTTTTCCATAAATTTAAAATTTTTAGAAACTTCGCTGCAAAAATATACTAAAAATCCTTATCAGTCAAGGATTTAATTGTAAAATTACATTTACAAAACTTGCAGAATTATGAAAGAAATGTTAAAAAAATTTAACATTGTTTTCACTTTGTTGCAAATTGTGTTAAAATTTCTTTTTAATTTTGTAGTGTCGTAAAACAAATAAGTATATATCCAATAAACTATAATTAGGGGACTTCTATTTTTACTCTTTTCACGCCGCCATTCTGAATTTCGCGAAGTCCGTTGAACGAAATCCAAAAGAGAACGGCACTGCAAAGTTACAAATTACTTTCTTATTTCCAACAATTCAGCGACAATTTTCTTTAAATTTCGGGGGGGGGTAAATTGTTGTTTATCAATATGTTATAAAGATTGACTCATAAAAATATATTGCCGTTGTCATCGATGTAAAACATCGTCTTCTCATCAATAAGATAAAGCTTGTCGCGAGAATCCGGCAAATGGACAGTCCAAATCAAATTACCCGAATCGTCGGTGAGGCTCAGTTTGTTCTTGTTTTTCCAATAATAAGATAGGAGAAAACCGTCGTCTGAAATCTGAATTGCATCGGCGAGGATGAAATCGGCTTCGGCAATGCCGTTCCTCAAGTCGAAACTGGCGTTTTCATTCGGAAACGGCAACTTAATCTGTTTCCCCGTTTCATAATTTGCAATCACCGGAGCAGCGTTGAAATAGGCGTTTCGGCTGTCGATTTTTATGAGACAGAGATTTGTCCCGAGACCGTGTTTTTCGTTGAACTCAGGAATGAAGCCATTGTCAACCAACGACTTGAATTTTATTTCGCCATCACGCCGCTCCATCCGGCAGAGAATCCGTTTCTCGCTTTCATCCTTTTGCGAGACGCTCAAAACGATATTGTCCCAGTCCTTGATCAAAAACACGCAGTTCTGCCACGCATTGACGCTGAAATCGTTGAACTGCAACGAGTCGCGAAACCGCAGAGGATAAACGTCTTTGATTTCCAGATTCTCGTCCAATCCGACGATGGCAGTCTCGGTCAAAATCCTGACAGTTGAGTCTTGATGCTCCTCGTTGAAATACGTGTCGGTATGATTCACATTGACAAGCAGAAACAGCGTGTCGTGGAAAACGCAGCCGTTGTCGATCTTTATCTTGCCGAAATCGGGGATGTAGCGCGATATTTCATCAGAATATCTGCCGACCTCCCTCAAGGTCTTCCTGTCGCCGAAAATGTCGAGATAAAGTTTCTCAAGATCGGTTTTCGAGAAATCCTGACGGGCAATGTGTTTGAAGTCTTTATCCAAAAGATGCAACTCGTGATAAGCGAAATCCATCAATATATAATTGTCTTTCAACGAGATACATCTGTTACTGGCTGACAAGACCACATCTTCGGGCAATCTGCCGGCTTTGTCTTCGAATGCGTTTTCGTGCTGAAGCTTTTTTAAGACAGGAAGCCATTTCTCGCTTTGACCAAGCTCGGCATCAAAGACAAGTTCGCCGTCCTTGTAAAGATACAGCCACGGAAAGATGTTGTGTGTCAGCGACTTGAACAACGAGTCGTTGCAGACGATGTCGTAATTGCGGTTGATTTTCAGAAATTTGCCGGCGAATTTTTGCGCTTCTTTCTGGTTTGTCTTTTGAAACAGCAGTTGCAGTGTGCAATCCTCGCCGATGCTGTCGAGGAAGCGGTATTCGTTGTAGCAGTTCGGGCACAGGTTGGTGTTGGCGGTGACGATGACCTCCACGTCCGGCTTATGCGAACATGACATTACGCATAAGGAAATGCAGAATAACAGTAGTTTTTTTAACATAATTTTGAATTTTTTATTTCGCCTACTCTATAAGCTTTTCGGCTTCCGCTGTCAGGTGCAAAATTACTGAAATATTTTCTGAAAACTATGGAAATATATTGGAATTTTACTGGAATTTTTATAGACTGTTATTTTATAAATCATTAAAATACAATCAATTATAAATAATAAATCTTGATGCGCGATAAAATGGTGGAATCTTGTTGGAAAAGGTCAAAAAAAACAACTATTTTTGCAGAAAAAACATGGAAACAGACACTATCAGAAACAAGAGTAACGTCTGTGTTGAGATTTCTTTATGAAATAACAAATCGTAATTTCGGCGAATAGAATCGCCAAATATTATAATTTTTGGAGATTATATCAGATAAAAATTTATCTTTGCATCGTGAAAATGACAGGAAAATGATAAAACGTGCAATGCAAAATGTTATCAGTCAAAGGCTTTTTAGAGGAAAGGCCATTGTTTTGATTGGAGCCAGACAGGTTGGGAAAACAACACTTCTTAAAGAAATATTCCCCAATCAGAATGACTTGCTGTGGTTTAACGCTGATGACCTTCCCGTCAGGGATTTTTTCTCAAATGTTACCATTGAGCGTTTCAGAAGTGTGATTGGAAAGAATAAAATCGTTGTTGTAGATGAAGCTCAACGCATTGAAAATGTGGGAATTAAGATGAAACTGATAACGGACAACTTCCCGGATGTCCAATTGGTTGTGACAGGTAGTTCTTCGTTTGAACTGGCAAACAAGATAAACGAGCCATTGACTGGCAGAAAATTCGAATATGAACTTTTCCCATTGTCGTTCAACGAGATGGCTGAGGATCTTGGACTGTTTGCAGAGATTCAAAAACTTCCAATACGGCTTGTGTATGGCATGTATCCTGATGTTGTATGTAATCCCGGAGATGAAAAGGAAATCTTAAGTCAGCTTACCAACAGCTACCTTTACAAGGATATTCTGGAATGGGAACGCATCAAAAAACCTGATAAAATCGTCAAGTTGATGAAAGCGCTTGCATATCAGATCGGTGATGAGATTTCTTACAACGAATTGTCACAGATTGTGGAATTGGATAAAGGGACGGTTGAGAAATACATAAATCTGTTGGAACAAACCAAAATTATTTTCCGACTGTCGTCTTACAGCCGTAATTTGAGAAATGAACTGAAATTCGGAAGAAAGATTTATTTTTGTGACAACGGCATCCGTAATGCGTTGATAAACAACTTCTCCGATATGGAATTCCGTCAGGATGCAGGACCTTTGTGGGAAAATTTCATGGTAAGTGAATTAAGGAAATACAATCATTACACCCAAAACCATTGTAACACTTACTTCTGGCGGACAACTCAAAAACAAGAGATTGACTATATTGAGGAAAAGGACGGCAAACTGACAGCGTATGAGTTTAAATGGAATCCGAAGAAGAAGTCGCGAGTGGCATCAACTTTCATGTCGGCATATCCTGAAAGTATTGTCAGGACCATAAATCCGGAGAATTTCTATCAATATCTGGGGTTGTGATAAAATGATGAAATCTTGTTGGAAAAGGTCAGAAAAACAACTATTTTTGCAGAAAAAACATGGAAACTGACACTATCAAAGAAGGACCGGTTTTTTATTTGGGAGGTCCGGTTGAAATTGCAGGGACTGTTGATCATGAGACAGGCAGTGCGAGTTATACTATAGCATTTGTGCCGGATGAGTCCGCAGCGGTTGAAGACAACGACAGCCACGGTTTTTTGTGGCTGGGCGTCGCGCTTGCGGTTGTTGTCGCCGTGTTGTTTGCTGTCAGATATATTTTGAAGAAAAATCGCGGCAATGATGTAAAAGTGAAAACTGCCGGGCAGGAAAAATCATTGCGGCAGGAACTGCTGAAACAGAAGGACATATATAAGAGTTTTTGCAAGAAAGGTTATTTCTCAACCGTCAGAAAAAACAAACTTGCCGTTGTTGAAGAATCTGAGATCAACGAATTGTGCGAGGCTGTTTCGGAAATCTTCCCTACATTCGTTGAGTTTTTGAACAGCCACGGACTTTCCGCCAAGGATTATCAGTTCTGTTGCCTGTTGAAATCCGGCCTCACCACCTTCGAGTTGTCGGAGATTTATTGCGTTTCCGAAAGTGCCATCTTCAAAAGGAAGCAGAAAATCAAGGAGTCGATGGGTTTCAAGTCTGACAAAAGGACTTTGGATGCGATTTTTGAAGAGATTTGAAAAAAATGACACATTCTGTAAATTAGATTACTGATAATCAAAAATTATTGGCGAAACATCCGCACAAATCAAAAAAAGTTGTACTTTCGCACCCGGTTTGACTTCATGAAGAAGCAAGCCGGCCAAGAAATATCTCGAAAAGGGAAACTTCGCCGAATCAGATATCAGGTTCTGCTGATGAGGCGAAGAAACGGAACAAACAGAACCTTCATTTTTATTATGAAGAAAACATTACTTATCATCGCCGCATTGATTATCAGCGGTTTCGCATCGGCACAACAAATGATTAAAATTGAAAACCCTGAACCGACCGACAGGGAAGGATGGGTCGGAAACACCGATCTCACCTATATGGCCATGATGGAAAACACGATTATGGTCATGGCGCCGCGCCAGATCGATCCGGACATCAGCGGAAAAATCACGAGTCTGAAATTCTATCGTCAAGTGTACAACGAGTACAATACCATGTCCTATACGGTGAAGATTTACGAAAACATCGACTTGCAGGTCTATGACCCAAACATGAATTATTATTCCTTTGAGTCGTGCGGCGATGAGGTTTATTCCCAAGATTATACGGCATCGAGCGAAGGCTGGCATATCGTCGAACTTGACACGCCTTACAACATCCCGGACGGCGAGTTCTGGATCGGCGTAAAGATGAACGGCGAAGGCATGGCTCTCTTTGGCGCTCAGGAAAGTGCCGTTTTGGGCCAGTATTACTACAGCGACCAGTATGAGTTTGTGTGGTATTGGAAGCCATCATACTTTGTGGTGAATTGGGACGAATACCTTTTCTCATTGGGTCTGGCCGTTTTTGTTGAGCCAGGCAGTGCCGTGAGCTGCAATCCGGTTCAGAATTTGGAAGGTCTCTCTGCAGCAGATGCCCCGTTTGTCAGACTTGACTGGGATACGCCTGAAGCAGGTTCAACAGGTAATCTGCTGGGTTACAATGTTTACAGAGATGACGTGAAAATCAATGAGGAATTGATTACTATATGCACTTTTGAAGATATACAAACTGAGGAAGAGACGACATACGCTTATAGTGTCGAAGCTGTTTATGATGACGGTTGTGCTTCGCAATGTGATCCAATTGAATTCACAACAGGCGGATGGGGCGGCGTTTTGGAGAATGAAAGCATGAACATCAACGTTTATCCGAATCCAGCGGAAAGTCTTGTTAACGTCACAGCCGAAGGCCTGAAGAATGTGGAATTGATAGACATGATGGGACGCATCATAACCCGTAATGAATCATCGGAGACGATGATGGCCATTGACTTGAGCGGTCTCACATCGGGAATCTATTTCCTGCGCGTCACGACTGAAGCGGGTGTCGCCTTGCAGCGGTTGGAAGTGAAATAATCGCGCCTCACATCGGTCATTTTTTGGAAAAATTTGCCAAAAAGTGACGAGTAAACAGCACTCCTCGGCAATAAACGCCGTCAGGACACTCGATGACCTGTTTGTATGACTTGTCGTGTTTTTACGGTGCCGACTTTTAGAAAAAAAGACAGAGGACGCTGTTGCGTCCTCTGTCTTTTCATACTACTAAATCCATTATCAATTTCCGCCGCCGAGTGCGAGATAAAGCGTTATCATTGAACAGATCGCATCGTAATCGTTGGCGACTTTCATAAGGCTTGACTCCAACAGTGCCTGCTGTGCGAAAAGCACCTCAAGATACGAGCCTTGACCGTGTTTCATCAACTCGTTGGTGGAGTCGAAGGCATCTTGATAATGAGCCTCTTGTTCCTCATACAAGGCCGCTGCGTCGTTTGCGGTCTTGAGGCTGCACAAGGCGTTGTCAATATCGACGGAGGCCGTGAGCAACGTCTTCTCGAAGTCGAGGCGTGCCTGCTCCTGCTGGGCCTTGGCGATTTTGCGGTTGGCGTTGAGCTGGCCTCTCTGGAAGATAGGCTGGAACAGCGAGCCCGCCACCGACCACACGAAATCGCTGGGGTTGAAGCCCGTCGATGCGCTTATGCCTATGTTGGGCCAGTATTCGGCGATTGTTCCTCTCTCGGCATAGAAAGCAGCCTCAAGAGCACGCTGCGAAGCCCTCACATCAGGACGCGAAAGAAGGTTTATCGACGACACCTCTACGTTTCCTATCTCGGGAAATGCGACATCCATCGAGCCGCATTGTATCTCATCGATGTTTTCATCTATCAAGATCGCCAATGAGTTACGCACTTCGTTGAACTGTTTCTGAAGATTGACCAACTGCACCTTGGCGGCGCAGAGCTCGGCGTTGAACTGGCTTACAGCCGCCGAGTTGACGTGTCCAGCCCTCATCAAGGCTTTCTGTGTCTCAAGAGCCTGTTCGCGGATGGCTATGGTGTTGGTCACGACCTTCGTCTGGCTGTCGATCATCGACAGGGAATAATAAGTCTTGGCTACGGCGGCTATCAGTTCCGCTCTCGTGGCCTGCTCGAGGTCGCGGTATTCTTCCGTGAGGGCATTGGCTTTCCTCTTGGCTGTGGTGGCGCGTCCGAAGATGTCGATCTGCCAGTCCAAAGCCACCGGAATCATGTATGCGCTTGTTGATGTTGACTTGACGCCCGAGAATGTGGCGCTCGGGTTAAAGCCGACCGAAGGCAGGTACGCGAGCTTGGAAGCCTTGAGAGAGGCCTCCATCTGCTGCACCGCGAGATGTGACTTCTGCAAATCGACGTTGTTCTGGAGAGCCTTTTCTATCAAAGCCTGAAGCTGAGGGTCGGTGAAGACCTCGCTCCACTGCATATCCCCAAAGTGTCTCTCTTCATTGACCCGGGCTTCCTGCCGCGTGTCGCCGACAGGCTCGAACTTCTTGTAAATGCCGCAGCTTGAAAGCATCAAGGCAGCGACAACTATTAAAACTATATTCTTTTTCATTTGTCTTTGCTTACTTTTTCGTGCAACTTCTGGAAAATAATGAAGAACGCCGGCGTCACGAAGAGCAGGGCTATCGTGCCGACAATCATGCCGCCTGTCACGCCGATGGCGAGTGAGCGGTTGCCCATGGCTCCCGCGCCGCCTTCGATGATGAGAGGAATCATACCCGCGACCATGGTGAGGACTGTCATCATGATCGGGCGGAAACGGTCGTCGCAGGCCTGCCGCGCCGCGTCAATGATGCTCAGTCCCTGTGCACGTCGCTCGGTGGCGAACTCGGTGATGAGGATCGCCGTCTTCGCCAACAGGCCTATAAGCATGATGACGCCTGTCTGAAGATACACGTTGTTCTCAAATCCGGTTATCTTCGTGAAAAAGAAAGCGCCCATCAAGCCGAAAGGCACCGACATGAGAACTGCCAACGGCACGAACCACGACTCGTAGAGGCTGGCGAGGATGAGGTATATCAGCAGCACGCAGATGGCGTAGATGAAGATTGTGCTGTTGCTGCCCGCTGTCTTAGCCTCTTCCCTCGAGATGCCGGCATATTCATAGCCGTAACCGGCAGGAAGCGACTCCGCCGCGACTTCGGCGATGACTTTCTGCACCTGGCCTGTGGAATATCCCGCCGCACCCTGGATATTACAGAAGATGGCGTTGAACAGGTTGAAGCGTTTCTGCACCGAAGAGCCGAGTGTCGGAGTGAGGGTCACGAACTGCGAGACAGGAGCCATCTTGTCGCCGGTACGCACGAAGATGTTGTTGAGCGAAACAGGGTCAAGCGTGTATTCTGGCGAAGCCTTGGCCATGATATTGTATATCTTGCCGTACTTGTTGTACTTTCCGCAATACGCGCCACCGCAATACGCGCCGAGCACGTTCAGGACCTCCTGCGGGGTTATGCCCGACTTCATGCATTGCGCCGCGTCCACATCGACCTTGTATTTCGGGAAGTTCTCGTTGTAAGAGGTCATCGCCACGTCAATCTCAGGCCGTGACTGAAGCACTTCGAGGAAGCGGTTGGCGTGGGCCGCAAACACCGACATGTCGCCGCCCTGACGGTCTTCAAGCACAAGCTCCATCATGTTACCCGTGCCGTAGCCCGGAATCTGAGGCATCTGGAAAGGAACGACGGAAGCCTCCTTGACCCTTTGCGAGGTAAGGTAATACTTGTAGATGACCATGTTTATGCTATGTTCTATGCCTTTTCTGTCGTCCCAGTTCTTCAACCTCATAATCAGTGTGCCGTAGTTGCTTCCTGCGCTCGAAAGCATACCGAAGCCTGACACAGAGGCGCAGGTCTCGATTTCCGGAATGTTCATTATGTCCTTCTTCAGGTCTTCCATGATTCTCTGGGTCTGCTCGAGGGTGTTGCCCGGAGCTGTTGAGACGTCAACGAGGATGACGCCTTGGTCTTCCTGAGGGATAAGTCCCGTAGGCGTCGTCTTCATCGTCCACATCATAAGCACTATAGCGCATACAAGCGCCACCACCGCAATCACAGGTTTCTTTATGAAAATCTGAACGACCTTCATATATTTGTTTTTCATTGCTGAATATGAGGCGTCGTATGCTTTTTTCACATAATAGCTGATGTTTTTCCTGACCTTTTCGTCCTTCGGACGCATCATGATGCCGCACAGCGCAGGGCAGAGCGTCAAGGCCGAGATACAGGAGATACCCACCGAAGAGGCGATTGTTATGCCGAACTGCGTGAAGAACTTGCCGGATGTGCCGGGCATGAACGTCGTCGGGATGAACACTGCCATGAACACGAGCGTGCAGCTTATGACAGGCACCATGACCTCGTGCATCGCCTCGTTTGTGGCTTTGCGGGCCGACTGTGCGCCGCCTTCCAATTTGGCCATGACAGCCTCAACCACCACTATGGCGTCATCGACGACAGTGCCGATGGAAAGCACCAAGGCGAACAGCGTCAAAATGTTAAGCGAGAAACCGGCCAATTTCACGACGGCGAAAGTGCCGAGCGTCGAGACAATGATTGAAATTGAAGGGATAATCGTTGACTTGAAATCCTGAAGGAAGAAGAACACCACCAAGATGACGAGGATGATGGCGATGATGAGCGTTTCGACAACGTTGTGAATGGCTGCGAAAAGGAAGTCGTCGGCGGTCTGAAGAATGGTGAACTCCAACCCGGCCGGCATTTCGTTCTTGATCTCCTCGAATGCCTCGCCTATCTGTGCGTTGACCTGTGTGGCGTTGGCGCCTGCGGCCTGATAGACTATGAACACAATGCCAGGCTTGCTGTCGATGTCGGAAGAGAACGAATACGACAAAGCTCCAAGCTCCACATCGGCGACGTCTTTGAGCCTCAATATCTTGCCGTTGTCACCTGTCTTCACGACGATTTCTTTAAACTCCTCGATGTCTTTGAGTCGTCCGCTGTACTCCATCGTATATTCATACATGTTCGACGATTTCTGGCCAAGGGAACCGGCCGGAGCGACGAAGTTCTGGGTGGAGATGGCGCTGATTACCTCGTCAGGCATCAAGTTGTAGTTGGCCATCTGGTCGGGATGGAACCAGATGCGGAGCGAATAGACGTTGCCGAGGTTCGTCACGCCGCCTACGCCGTTGATACGCATCAGCTTCGGGATGACGTTGATGTCCAGATAGTTGGTGATGAAGTCGTTGTCGAAGCGACCGTCCTTGCTCACCAAGGCCGAGATCTGAAGCATGCTCTTCTGTTTCTTCGTGACCTTGATGCCGTTCTGAAGCACTTCCTGCGGCAGCGTGCTCTGCACCTTGGCCACGCGGTTCTGGACGTTCACGGCGGCCATGTCGGGGTCAACGCCCTGTTCGAAGAAGACCTCTATCGAGGCGTTGCCTGATGACGAAGCCGTCGAGGTGATGTATGTCATGCCCTCCACGCCGTTGATCGACTCTTCTATAGGCATGATGACGGCGGTCATGACGGAGTTGGCGTCAGCGCCGGTGTAGTCAGCCTCGATGTTGATTGTCGGAGGCGCGATGTCGGGATATTGTTCAATCGGCAATGTGCTGAGGGAGATGAAGCCTATCAGCAATATCAGGACGGAGATGGACACTGCCATCACCTTCCTCTTCATGAAAAAATACTCTTTGTTCATATCACTTCACTTTCATTCCATCTTGTACGGTCAAAGCACCCGATGCGACGATTTCGTCGCCCACCGTCAAACCGTCGGTGACTATATAATCCTTTCCTGTGTTTTCCGGAGCAACAGTGATCAAGGTTGCGGTGGCGCAGCCGTCGGCGCCAACCTTATAAACGAGCTTCTTGTCTTGCAGCTGAACCACCGATGCCATTGGGATGACAATAACATCATCATAAACGTATGTGATGATTATAGTCCCGTTCTGTCCTGACAGCAGTTTGCCGTTGGGGTTTGGGAAACGCGCCTCGCACACTATGGAACCGGTATGCTTGTCAACGACACCCGCCACGCTGGTGATTCTGCCCTTGTGTTCGTATATCGAGCCGTCTTTCAGCTTCAGGTCAACGGGCGGCAACATGTTCAGGTTCAAAGCTCCGCCGTATTCACTCTGAATTGCCAAATAGTCGTTTTCCGTAAGTGAGAAATTGGCTATTATCTCGCTGTTGTCGGAGATGACCGTCATCGGCTTGAACATCGTCGAGCTTACGAGGTCGCCCGGCGAAGGGACTATCTCGCCGAGCACTCCGTCAACGGGAGCCGTGATGTCGCAGTATGAGAGGTTTGTCCTCGCGACATTCTCTTCCGCTTTCGCGACTTCGACCGCCGCCTCCGCGCTCTTGTAGTTGTTCTCCGCCGCCTCCAGGACGTAGCTGCTGACTATATTCTTCTGAAAAAGCTCCTTGTTGCTTTCATAGTTCAGCTTTGCCGTGGAGAGGTTGGCTTCGGCGTTGAGGCGTGCCGCTGTCGCCGACTGCAACGCAAGATATTGCGTGCGGTCATCCAGCTTGAACATCACCTGGCCTTTCTTCACGCGTTCACCATTATGAACCAGCGTCTCTTTCAGCTGGGCGTCGATTTTCGGATAGACACTCACCGTGTTGACGCCTTTCAGGTTTGAGGCGACTGCTGTCGGAAGCTCTTGATTCGTCTTTGATATAATCATTGTCTCGTACGGGGTGAATTTCGCCTCCGGAACTTCAACACAAGACGTTGCCGACAAAGCCAGCAACACAATTGGAAGTAATAGTTTGAATTTCATCTAAAAAAATTTTACGTATAGGTTCTGTAAACTCATATTTTCGCCAAGTCAGCCAGAACCATTAAACTGACTTGGTGAATATTCCGCCAATACAGGCGTTCTTAATCAGCTTGCAAAATTATGTAATTTTTCGATATGTCTGAGTCATTCCTGAAACATTTGCCAGAATCAGCTCAAACTCATCCGTTTTTTGTATTTCGGACAGCATTTGAGACTTTTTCATGAACAGTCATTACCTGAAATTATTTTTTCAGGAAAAATTCATGATAAGTCGGCAGAAGCAGCTCCGTCTCTTTCGGAAGAGGGTTCTTTTCCACGTAAATCTCCGCATCGCGTCCGACTATGAGTGTGCTTCTGTCGGTCTTGTCATATTGTGGGATGTCAAGTCCTTCGATGCTCGGGTTGCCGGTGCGTGCGAAATTCACGAAAATGTTGCTGAAACGTTTCGTGAGAACGGAATCAAATGGAGCACCATCTTTATAAACGAGGTTGTTGAATGCGTATGTGAGTTCGCAGGCGTGGCAGGCTTTCATATAATCCTCTCCCTTGTTAGCGCCCTCTGCATATCCCTTGCCGAAGACATACATATATGTCTTACCCTTACCGCCGGCCTCTGCGTGGTTCTGCGCTATAGTGATGCTGCCGAGACGGAAGTTGTAGTTGTTCATAATCTCGGTATATTTCCAGATGCCTGGATGTTTTGCGTCCCACTCGTCGCTGTCGGGGTCGATATATTGCATACATTCGTCTATGCATCGTGCCGTCTCCTCTCCTCCTACTTTCTTAATTCCATCGACTTTTGCCTTGGCCCATTCGTAATAAAAACCGAGAGGACTTTCCTCGTCTGACGGGTCAAACTGAAGATGCGCCCAATATCTTATCTCATCGGCCACAATGCCAACCATCACGTCAACGTCTTTTGACTTTCCTTCGAGCAGAGCCTTGTAGCCATCGGAAGGGATTATGCTTCTCTCGTCGCTGCGCATAGGCCAGTTGTTGAAATCGCCCACTTTACCGCCGATACCTTCGGCGCTTACACCTCCGGCCTCCGAGTTCAAGGCTTTGAGGAGGTCGGCTTCCGAAAGAGCCATCAGCTCGTCCATGTTGGTGCAGTTTGTTGCGGCGAGCAGCTTGGCAGCCTGTCCTGTTTTCTTATAATTTTCCGGGGTGTGCTGCAGACAGATCTCACCCGACATAGGTATAGCGCGTCTGAAGAGACCCTCCGAGCCCTTGGCTATGAGATGACATGTGACTGAGCCGCCGCCGGCCGACTCCCCGAAGATGGTCACGTTGCCGGGGTCGCCGCCGAAGCCACTGATATTCTGCTGAATCCAACGCAGTGCCTGCTGCTGGTCGAGGATGCCGAGATAAGGTGCATCGGGGAACGCCTCGCCGCCGGGGACATCGACAAAGTCGATGAACCCCATGGCGTTGACTCTATATTCTACCGTGACCAATACCACATCGGGATATTCTTCAACAAGATATTTGCCTTCGTAGAGAGGATCGACGGTGCCGCCCCAGCCGTAGGAGCCGCCGTGAAACCATACCATGACCGGACGGCCTTCCTTCATCTGAAGGTCGGTGGTCCAGACGTTCAGATAGAGGCAGTCCTCGCTCACGTCACCGTGGCTCGCCACCTCGCCCTCGTCGTACGACTGAAGACCAGGAAGTCCGTAAGTCTTGGCCTCGAACACCTCGTCGGATGCCTCCACCGGCTGCGGAGCCTTCCAACGAAGTTCTACAATGGGAGCCTTCGCAAAAGGTATTCCCTTGAAAGTCAAGACGCCGTTGTCTTCGACATAACCGACAAAACTGCCGTTGAAGCATTTTACGACAGGGTCGTCCGACTTCATTTTTGAATTGTCGGAGCACGATGTCAATCCAAATATTGCTACCAGAGCAACTATTGAAAATATTCTCTTCATGTCAACTTATTGTAATTTGAATTCGTAATGATTATCATATTTCTCGCGAATAGTCACCCAAAGCGCTCTGTTAGCAATGTCATAGACGCTGTTGTGAGCGGTGAACCACAGATTGAGTTCTGGGTCATACTTTCCTGTCTCTTCATAAACTTTATAAGCCTCTACTTCGATTGCCGGCATTTCCTGTTCAAGAACTTTTTCTTTTGTCCAATATTCGCGAGATTGCTCGTCGAACGATGGAATTACATCATAATATTCTGAACACCAGAAAGGCTCTGTTGACTCCTTATATGCCTGAGTATATTGAACCTTCTTCATAAGTTCCCACATTCCCTGCATTGTGTTGCCGCCGTCATAATTGGCTTTGAGGATTTCATATCTTTCCACGCCACATGCATGTTGAGGATACTCTCCGGCAGATTCATAAAGATGATTGTAGAAGTTGGTCATAATGTTGGTTTCTATGAATTTTACTTCCGAACCTTTCTCTCCCGTAAACTCAACAATAACCGTATTTTCTGCGTCTGCAATCATTATATGACCATCCCACATTTCGCCTAATTCATGAGGAATCGGGACTATGTCGTGATTCATGATAAACTCCTTCGCTTCTTCAACGGAACCGCAGTTATCGAGGAGTGCGCGAACGAGATTCATAACCATAATCTGAGGTTTGCCCGGGTTGGTGTGTGAGTGCATATTCTTCTCAATATCATACATATTCACGACATTGATGTTACATGCCAGACCTGCATCATTCACGCCGTCCATCGTCATCCAAGGGATGAACTTAAGCTGTTCTTCGCTGAGTCCTGCCTCGACTATTTCGTTAGTTAAGTTTATGAACACTGGATTTGACACACCTATTGAAGCGTGTTTGCGTTCTGCCGTAGCTTTTGTTCTTACTATAAATTCACATATCTCATTTATGCTAAGGTCGAGATTTCTTCCGTAGAAATTTCCGTTTCTGACCGCGCTGCAGCCGAAATTGACAGGACCGTCGTCGGTAAGAAGTGCCGTGGGAGCTTCCGTGCCATAATCTTCAGCTTCATATTCATAAAGATAATCAGCAATCTTGGTCATAGGATTTTGATAGACTTTCTCTCCTTCAAACCATGTGGAGACGACCTTTGTCTTGTGAATGTCTGTGACATGGCAGTTGAACACATCCCGGTCAGCGAGCACGAAGTCGGCATATTTCCCCACCTTGATGCTTCCGCGTTCGCTGTCCAGACCGAGCTGCCAAGCGCCGTTGATGGTGAGGGCCTGCAATGCCTGCTCAAGAGTGATGAGTTCTTCCGTGTCGAATAATGGAGTCGGTTCTCCTGTGTAAGGATAAATCATCTGACCTGTAACAGCAACCTCCATAATTCCGAAAGGATCCTGAGGGCATGTTCCGTTGGCCGGATAATCGGTATGACTTGAAACCTTGACTCCCGCATCGAAGAACGACTTGATAGGATAACCGTGCAGTACATATTCATCATCAATAAATTCAGGCAACACCGCCAGACTCAGTTCGTCCGTCACATGCCATGTCAAGCCGGCGGTGCAGGCGATGTTGTTGTCGGCAAAACGTTTGAAATCTTCCTTTCTCACATTACGCAGATGCACGAGGCAGTTGCGGTGCACTCCGTCGCCGCCCTTGATGTAAGCGTCGGTGGCCTCAGCGATGGCTTTGTCGCCCATCACGTGAGTATGAACGGTGAGACCTTTGGCGTTGCATTCGCGGGTGACGTCGGCGAGACGGTCAACAGCCCAGTGGCTATTGTAAACAACACCATTATTATTATGGCCGTTGCCAATAAGACTTTTCTTATATGGTTTGAACATTGAGCCGGTGGTGGCTTCCACGACGCCGTCCATAAACACCTTCAGGTACTGAGGACGAACATGTGCTGTTCCGTATGTCTTATTGAGAGACACGAGATTATCAATCTGCTTGCTCATATCCTTCTGCCAAGGCTCGACTTCGTAAGACATGGAAAGGAGCATCTTGAGCTTGCCTTCTTTGTCAAAACGGTTGGCTATCTCATAGAACTTGGTTGGATGATAAGCATTTGACCAACCTTCCATATATGACACATAACCATTAGAAATCAAAAGTTCCTGCGATTTTTCAAGAGCGATACTTGCCACTTCGTCATCTATGATTTCATCAGGGATGATACCTCCCATACGCATAGGATAGCCTGTCACGCGCTCATCGATGAAACCCGTAATGTATCCGTTTTCATCTAACTCAAGAAGGCCGCCCTCGATTTTATTGATAAGTACATTGCCTTTGTCGTCGATGATGCCGCAGCGACGGAAGCACTCTGTGTTGCAGTACATATTGTGTCCGCCAGCGTCAAAAAGGGCGACAGACACACCGTGTGAGACAGCATCAAGTTCGGCCAAGGTGATACGGTCGGTCATTCTGTTTTTAAACATATCCCAACCGAAGCCGAAGAGACATTGTTTCCCTGCCTTCGCAGCTTCAAGAGTTGCGGCATCGACTTTCTTCAGAATCTCAGCCTTATCGTCCTCGTGGGCGAAAAGAATGCCACCTTTCATGTTAGCAAGACAGATGGTCATCATGTAATGTGCGTGGCCGTCGAAACAACTCGGCATCACCATGCCTTTGCCTGTATGGTCAATGACTTCAGTTACTCCTTCTTTGATTAATGATTTCACACCGGCCTTGTCGCCGACGTAGATGAACCTGCCGTCCTTGACAGCGATGGCTTCGGCTGTCGGTGTTTCTGCCTCGGCGGTGCGGATTGTGCCATAGACCACCGTGTCGGCGATTTCGTGTTTGCTGCAGCTAACCATCATCAAAAGAGTGAGGGATAGCAGAATGATTGATTTTCTCATTTTTTAAAAGATTTGGTTATTGATAATGTTTATTAACTCATTTAAAAAGATACAGTGACGAGAACTATCTCGGATAGACCTTTTTGCCTTCGAACCATGTGGAGACGACCTTTGTCTTGTGGATGTCTGTGACAGGGCATTGGAACACATCCTGGTCGGCGAGCACGAAGTCGGCATATTTGCCCACCTTGATGCTTCCGCGTTCGTTCTCGACGTGCATCTGGTATGCGCCGTTGATGGTGAGTGCCTGAAGTGCCTGCTCGCGAGTGATGAGCTCATCTGTCCAGAATGGTGGTGTAACCCCGCCCGGTGCCTGTCCGCTGACCGCGATCTCCATGATTCCGAACGGGTCGTTAGGCGAGCCTGAGGTGGCCGGGAAATCGCAATGAGACGACATTATCGCGCCATGGTCGAAGTAAGACCTCATCGGATAAGCCTTCCCTCTCAAGTTGGTCGGGACAATCGTATCCAAATAGCTGATAGCTTCTTCGGTCATAAAGTGCCACAGCAATCCGCTCACGGCGACGATGTTGTTGTCGGCAATCCTCTGGAAATCCTCGTCCGGCACATTGCGTGCGTGGACTATGGTGTTGCGTGCCTCCGGATCGCCGTGGCTGGCGAAAGCGTTCACGGCGCGATGCACAGCCCCGTCACCCATGGTGTGGATGTGCATCGTCATATCATGGGCGTTGGCATATTCGGTGATAGCCGCCACTTCGTCTTCTTCCCAGTTGGCGATTCCCTGATGTCCATCTTGATAAGGATATATGGTGAGTCCAGTTCCGCTTTCCACGGTGCCGTCAATGAAGATCTTGACATAGTTGGCGTTGATGTGTCCGCCACTGTATCTCTTCGTCTTGACAGCCTCATCAATTTCCTTTTCAATGTCTTCACAGGAGCTCTCAAACTCGTATGGCAGACCGAGAAGTATGTTAAGGCTGCCTCCGTCGTCCAATGTCCTGGCAGCTTCATAGAAAGCGTTAGTCCCGTAATAGTTAGCCCAGCCGTCCATATATGAGACGTAGCCGTTTTCGAGAAGTGCCTGCTGCGAGAGTTCAACTGCCGCGATGGCGGACGACGTGGGAAATATCTCATTGAAGTTGATGCCTTTCTTGCGGACGTAAGTACCGGCCTGTTCCTTCAAGAGTCCGTTGGGTTTGTCGTCGGCGCCCATGCATATCTCGCCGCCCCTTATCTCGTTGATGAGCACATTGCCTTCAGCGTCCATGATGCCTGCATTCTGGAGACACAGAGTGTTGGCAAGACCCTTGTGTCCCTCGGAATCGCTCACGAAGAGCGCGATGTCAGGGCAGACGGAATCCAGTTGCCGGCGCGTGGGCATACCGTCATACTCAAAACTTTGGTAAAGCCATCCGAAACCGTAGATGCTTGACTTGCCTTCAGCCTTGGCCCTCTGGTATGTGTTTTTTACTTCTTCAAAAAATTCTGACACGCTTGTGTTGATGTTGATTGCAGGCCCGTTCATGAGGTTCAAGCCGTTTTGCATCAGATAATGCGCGTGACCTTCATAGCAACCGGGAATCACCATCCCTTCAGTGTGGTTGATGATTGTGGTATTGTCGTCAATGTACTCTTTTACGCCGTCTTCTGTGCCGACATATATAAACTTACCGTCTTTCACGGCGAATGCCTTGGCCGAAGGGTTTTCACCCTCTGCCGTGTAAATATCACCATAAACCACAAGACTCGCCCATTTATCAACTGGCTGTGGCGTTACCGGATCCTTCGGATTTTCTTTTTTGCAACTTACCGTCATCACCAAAAATGCGATGGCTAACAGAATGATTGATTTTTTCATTTTTTAAGATTGGTTATTAATAGTGTTTTATAAAAATTAAAAAATGCAAAGATAAGAACTATTCCGACATCATCGGAACAATTCTTATCTTTTCACGTTTTCAATTTTGAAGTGGAAACCTTAAAACCAAACGGTTGGATGTCCAAACTGTGCAGATTATTCCCAATGTCGCTATTCCAATTTGAATTCGTAATGTTTTTCGTACTTCTCACGAATCGTCACCCAAAGTGCCTTGTTTGCGATGTCGTAAGTGCTGTTATGCGAGGTGAACCACAAGCCGTCTTCAAGATTGTACTGGCCGGTCCTGACATATTCCTCGTATGCCCTCACCTCTTTCTGGGGTTCTTCCTCTGCCAGTACATTGTCTCTGTCCCAATGAGACTGAGGATAGTTGTCAAAGTCAGGAATCTTGGCAGTGTCATAGTATTCCGAACACCAGAAAGGCTCGACGAGTGTGTCATATGTCTGAGTGTAGCGGACCATTTTCAGCAGATTCCACATACCCTCCATTGAACAACCGCCGGTGGCATAGTTTGTTTCAAGAATATTATATCTTTCTATACCGCAAGCATGTTTAGGGAATACGCCAGGTGTAGTATATAAGTGATTGTAGAAGTTTGTCATGATCGGCTCGTCCGATGACACATACTTGACTTCATTACCTTTTTCACCAGTAAATTCCACAATAACGGTCTCATTAGGATCTGCAATCATAACATGGCCATCCCAAGTCGTAGGAATAGGTCTGATGTCGTGATCATTGATAAACTGCTTGGCCTCTGCAACACTTCCGCAGTTGTCAAGAAGTGCGCGGATAAGCTGCATCACCATAATCTGCGGCGCTCCTTCATTGGTGTGGTCATGCTTTTCCTCAATGTCCGCTGTATTCACGACGTTGATGTTGCAAACCAGTCCGGCATCATTGATGCCGTCCATCGTCATCCACGGAATATAATTGAGCAAATCTTCGCTGAGTCCGGCCTCTACCTGCTCATTCGTGATGGTCTTGAAGCACGTGTTTGCCACACCTATGGAAGCATGTTTGCGTGTCTCTGTAGCTTTGGTTCTTACCACAAATTCGCAGATTTCATTGATATTGAAATCCAGATTTCTTCCGTAGAAAATTCCGTTTCTTACGGCGCTACAGGCAAATGCCGGTAACGGACCGTCATCCATCAGAAGTTCTGACGGAGCCTCGGTACCATAGCCGTCAGCTTCATATTCATACAGATAATCGGCAATTTTGGTCACATTGGTACTCGGCTGCGGCGTTACCGGATCCTTCGGATTTTCTTTTTTGCAACTTACCGTCATCACCAAAAGCGCGATGGCTAACAGAATGATTGATTTTCTCATTTGATTTGATTTTAACGATTTAACGTTCAAAAAATTAACACTAAAATTTTAGGATTAAAAAACATGCAAAAATATAAATTATTTTGACATTATGACTGTATTATTTTTTCCTGTGCGGGAATGAAGTCATGGCATTAGAACGGATACCCTATTCCGAAGTTGAGTGTCACGCCGTCGCGCCAGAAATTCGGGATGTTGTAATAGCCGCTGCGTCCCGTGTCATACGGCGCATGGATGGCGATGCCGAGGTCGAGCCTGATGACTATCGACTCATAGTCGAGGCGCAACCCCAGCCCGGTGCCGAGGGCGATCTGGTCAAAGAACGTCTCCTCCTTGATGCTGCTGTTGTAAAGAGCCGGCAGGTTGAAACCTTTGAGCACCGCCTCAATCTGTTCGTCAGACATATAGTCGTGCGGGTCTCTCAGCACCCAGATGTTTCCGGCGTCAACGAAAAATGCCCCGTTGAGTTTCCACACTATCGGGAAACGGAGTTCGGCATTGAGTTCCAATTTTATATCACCGGTGTGGAAGATATATGAGCTGTAATTTTCGTTGTGGAAGTCGCCCGGCCCTATGGAACGTGGCAGGAACGCCCTGATGCTGTTGGGGCCGCCTATCGGGAACGACTCCGAGAGCGGAGATACCACGCTGTTGCCGAAGCTGACGACGGTACCCGCCAAGGCCCTCGTGGCAAGCTCGAGGTTGTCGTTAAGCCTGAACCTGTTCCTCACCTCCAGCTGTAACTTCACAAACTGGTCGTAGTCGATGCCGAGGAAATTCTTGTATTTTTCGTTGAAGTCTCTTCCGCAGGCCGCCATCACGCCTGAAATGATGTTCGCGGATTCCTTCAGCTGCACTTCCAATGCAGTATTGACGGCACGGCTTCTGTCGCGGTAGTTGTTATAGTTGAAAGAATATCTTACCGAAGGTACGAACTCGTTGTTGATGAAGAGTTTGAGGAGGTCCACAAAGTCCAAATTTGTTGTCAGTTGCTCCGATGTCCTGTCGGCCAATACGATGGAGACATACAGAGGCGAGAAGCTGTGCGTGACGAACCTGCCGTTGCGGACGCTGTAATCGACGCCACCGTATAGTTTGTGGATGCCGTAGTCGCCGGAGATGTTTTCGTTCAGGTAGCCGAGGCGGTAAACCGTCTGTCCGTTGTATTTGCGCGCCCATTCGCCGACTTGCATGTACGGGAAGTTGAGAGCGAAGTCAGCGCCGAACAGATAAGTGTCGTTCCTCGTGGGGTCCTTCAGCTGTCTCCTGTTGAGATTCCAGTAGTACGCCCCCTTGAGCTTGACCGTGAAGACGTCGTTACGTCTGAACAGATTCTGTTTTGTCAGCGAGACCGCCGCGTCGGGGCCGAACTGGTTGTTGCTCCTGAGCACCGCGTTGGTCTCCACTTCCATGTCAAGTGACCTGTCCAAACTGTCGCGCTGGCGGACGAGCGTCTTGTTGAAGAGCACACCGACGCCCGACTTTATGAGTTCCCCCTCCACGATGTTGTTGTAGTCCTTCATGCTGAACAGCCGCGCCTTGAACATCCCTGCGGAGTCTATTTTGTATTCGGCTGAGATGTTGTTGATGAACGACGTGGAGTTTTTGTTCACCTCGGCGTTGTCCGACACGCTGCTGCCGAGCTTGACGTTCAGCCTGTCTTTGAAGAAACTCTTGGAGACATTCAAGGTGTAGTCAGTGGTCTCGATGCCTTTCTCATGTTTCGCCTTAGCCATGCCGAAGTCTAAATTTATCTTGTTTCCGAATCTGTTTGACGATGCGGCGTTCAGCTTCGACTGCAGGATGCTCGACAATGCGTAGCCTTCCATCTGTGTGGCCTCGTTGCTTTCCGAGGCGTACATGCCGGTGGCCAAGAGAACCGCGGCCAAACCTTCCCTGTCTTCCTCCGGCGTCTCCGCGAGTTCTTTCTGTATCTCGCTGTCGCGAGGCGCATCAAGGAAGAAGCCGATGTCTATCTTATCCAATGAGCCTCCGACCTTGACGCCGGTGATGAAATCCACCTGCCTTGACACTTGGTCATGAGGCTTGTATATGGCTTTCGCGCTTTGCGACGCCGAGACTGCGAGTTCGGTGCTTTCGATGCCTCCGTTGAATTTTATGTGGCTGCCCTTGTCGATAACGAACGGCATCATAGGGTACAGCTTAGGTGAGAAAAAGACCTTGCCATCTGTTATATCCAGCTGGCCTCCGAGTTGCAGTCCCGCCTCTCCGCCATATTGCACATTCACCGTCCCCGACGGGCTGACCTGCGCGAGGTTCTTCTTGTCGATGGGATATGTGATGTCGGTCTGCGGAAGGATGCTGACATCGACATCGGCCTTGTAGTCGTCAACGCTGCCGGTGACGCTTCCGTCGATGCCCATGAGCAATCTGCCATACACCGGTATCGGACCGTCTTTCGGGAGTCTGACGGGTTCGAAGCCGTCCGACTTCACCGACACGTCAAGGGTCATGGAGTCGAGGTCCAAGCCTCCGTCAAGGGCGATGAACGTGCTGTCAACGCCGGTGACGGTGATTCCGTTCAGACTTATCTTGTTGTTTTCCAAAGTGATTTCCTGTTCACCGAGTTGCAGCAGCATGTCGTACGGAGAATATTCAACCGCGGCATCTATTGGCGTGATGCCGACGAAAAGGTCGGTTTGGTCAGGAATGCCTTTGACGGCTGCGCGAATCCTTATCTTCCCCTGGATTCCGATGTCTTGCGGAAGCTCGACGAACTGTTTCACCAACTCAACAGGAATATCGTCAAGATTTGCGGTGGCGACGGACCGGTCCGGATTGTCTTCGTCAGGACGGAGTTTCAGGAGTATGTTTCTGTCTCCTATGTTCTTGCCGTCGTAAACCAAGTCCGCCAACCTGATGTCACCGTCAACCATCACGTCGTCGCCGTCTCTTTTCAGCGTGGTTTTGAGCATGAGCCTTGTGTCGATTCCGTTCACAGACATGATTCCGTCTTTGATGTCGGTGTTGAACTTGAGTGAAGCGTTGGCCTTGTCGTCCGCCATGTCTGCGAAAAGAATCGCATTCATCGCAGGAAGCCTGTATTCTCCATCGATGTCAGGTGTCTTCAGCGAGACGTTCAGCTTCCTCGAAGTGCCGAAAGTGTGCAGACCTGCCGTGAGTTCCGTGATGTCGAGCCCCGTCTTCCGGATGATTCCGCGCAGCGGGTTGTCCTGTCTTATTTCAAGGTTAGCGTTGGCAGCCGGCAGCGCGGCGATGAGGGAGTCGAGGTCGTCCAAATCATTGATCTCAACCGAGGAAGGCAGAAGCGACGGGATTTCAAAGGCGTGGGCCGGCACATCGGCGGAGAAGTCGATACCATGCGTTTTCACTCTGACGTCGCACAGCTCATTCATAGTCTTGAAATTCACGTTCATACTGCCGACATTCAACGTGTCGTTCGGTATGCCGACTTCCACGGAGTCGAGTCTGGCGGCGAGTTCTATTTCCGGAAATTGTCCTGTGAAGTCACTCACGGAGAAACGGCTGTCCAATGTCATTTTTGTCGCCACCGATGTGTCGGAATAATGCACCGGCGTTGTCAGAGTCCCTTCGAGCATGCCAGATTTGATGTTGGCTGCAAGGTCAATGCCGGAGACGTCAAGACCGTCGAACCGGCAGATGTCGAGGGTTGCGGTGACATCGGCGGTCATATTACTGTCCATCGGATTCATGCCCGAACCGGAGGCGCGCACATGACCCGCCACAATGAGTTCGATCCCCGACATCTGTAGTATCTGCGCGAGGTCCATCCTGCCGAAGTCAAGACCCACATCGAACAACTCGTCATCGATGTCACAATCCGCGTCAATGGAAAATTCAGAACCTGACAGGCTGCCCTCCGCTTTAGTGACTACCCGCATCTCATTCATGTCGAAATGCGTTTCGTGAAGCCTTGTTTCAGATTGATATTCAGGAATGCTTATATTCAATCCGTTGGAAGAGATTATTGAATTCTTGAGGTCAACCGATGCGTCGCCCGACAACGCGCCCACCGTGATTTTGAAGTCATCCATCCCGAAATCAGTGTCCGCCACGTCCATGCTGCACACGGTGTAGCAGTCATTGCCGACATCGGCCTTTGCCTCCGCCGAGAGTCTGCCTATGGAAAATTCGAGGTCATCCATCCCGAAATCAGAATCCGCAATGTCAATGCTGCGCACGGTGTAGCAATCCGCGCCGACATCAATCAACGCGCTTGCTTCAGCCTTGCCCACATCGAGCTTCAACGCCATCTGTTCCATGGAAAACCTCACGTTATCCAAAGAGATATTTTCAAAGTCGATGGCCAAGGCCGTGCTGTCGGACGGCGACTCTTCTTTCTCTTCATCTGAATCGTTGAGGACAAGCGACACATCGGCATCTTTGATGGATGCGTCGGTTATCCTGAAACATCCTTCGCTGAGTCCGAAAGTCCTCGCTCCGGCGGAGAGTGACCCGATGTTTCCGTCTATCGTCACAGACGAGATCAGATTCCCTGTATGAGCGACCACGTTATTTGTCTTCAGCGACTTGACGGCTATCGAGTCGGGCAGCGCGTCAATGCGGATGCGGGCGTCCAAGTCGCCGATGAAGAAAAGAGTGTCGCCCGAATCGCTACCTGCGAAGACATCATTCAAAACAACATCGAACGGCGGCCTCACCGAGAAATGACCCACCGATGCCTCGATGCCCGTCCTCTCGGAGATGATGCGTGCGGCGGTCTGCGCCGCCTTGTTCTGCACGGAAGGAATCGTCAACGCACACATGAGCGCTATGACAAGAAGAACCGGCACAAAGATGAGGCAGCCCGCCACAATCAATGTGGTTTTAAGCCAAGTGTTCCGTTTCTTCTTTGAATGTTGCTTCATTTAACGTTTGTCATAAAAATAAAACGAACTGCAAAGGTAAATTTTTTTTACGACATCTTTCATGTTTTTGGCTGTATTTTTGTTCGTCTGCATATCTGTCTGAAAAATTTGTGTACTTTTGCAAAAAAGTTTTTATGACTAAAAGAAAAGTCCCGCACACTTACGTGATAATTTTTTTCATCATTGTGCTTGCCGCGATGCTGACATGGTTCATAAAACCCGGCAAATACATCGACGGCACTTTTTATTTTGAAAACGAGATTCCAATTGAAAATCAAGGCGATTTCAACCCTGAGCCGCAGACGTGGCAGGTGTTCTCCGCGCTTTTCGACGGCTTCGTGGAGCAGAAGTCAATCATCGCGTTCATTCTGATAATCGGCGGCGCGTTCTGGATCATGAACAAGAGCCGCGCCATCGACATGGGGATCTTCTCGTTCCTGAGGTTCACCAAACGGCTTGAGAGCAACAGGGTCCTCGGCGCGATAGGCGTTGACAACATCATCATCGTGCTGATAATGCTGCTGTTCAGTTTCTTCGGCGCCATCTTCGGGATGAGCGAGGAATGCATCGCCTTCGTGGTCATCGTCATACCGCTCGCAATATCAATGGGTTACGACAGCATCGTCGGGCTGTGCATGGTCTATGTGGCGGCGCACATCGGTTTCGCCGGCGCGATACTGAACCCGTTCACCATCGGGATCGCGCAGGGAATCGCCGGCGTGCCGCTCTTCTCCGGGATAGGCTACAGAATCTTCTGCTGGGTGATAATCAACATCTTCGGAATCGCTTTCGTTCTGAAATACGCACATAAAGTGAAGAGAAATCCGACTTCCTCGATAATGTTCGATGACGACGCCTATTGGAGGAAAAACGCCGCTGCACAAGGCGAGGAGTTCGAGAAATACGTCCCGAAGGCGGCGTGGTTCGTGTATGCCTTCCTGCTCGCCGCGATGGTTCTGTTCTCATTTGAAAATCCGTCAACGACATTGAAAATCGGCGCGAGTGAGATGACGCTTCCGCTCATTCCGGTGCTGACGGGCGTCTTCGCCGTCGCGGGTGTCCTTTCGTTGAGAAAAACAGTCCATAATTTCATCCTGCTTCTCCTCGCCTACACCATCTTATATCTGATCATCGGGGTGATGGGCTACGGCTGGTATGTGGGCGAGATTGCCACGTTGTTCCTCGCGATGGGAGTCTCGGCGGGCGTGGCTATCGGCAAGAGCGCCAGCGACATAGCGGGTCTCTTCGTCGAAGGCATGAAAGACATACTGTCGGCGGCGATGGTCGTCGGCCTGGCCGGAGGAATAGTGATAATCCTGAAGAACGGAGGCGTCATCGACACGATACTGTACGGGCTTTCCAAGTCGATGTCCGACTTCGGCAAAGTGGCGTCGGTGGAGATAATGTACGGCATCCAGACGTTCATCAACGTCATCATCCCGTCGGGTTCGGCGAAGGCCGCCATCACGATGCCCATCATGGCACCGTTCAGCGACCTCATCGGCATCAGCCGCCAGGCCACGGTGATGGCGTTCCAGTTCGGCGACGGCTTCACCAACATGATCACCCCGACGTCGGGAGTGCTCATCGGCGCCCTCGGCGTGGCCAGGATACCTTACCAGAAATGGTTCAAATGGGTCTGGAAATTCATTCTCATGATGGTCGTCTTAGGCGCGATACTGCTTATTCCGACGGTGACGATGGGACTGGAGGGGTTTTAGGATGAAGGTATGAAACATATTTTTTTGACATATAATATTAGATTGCTCCACTCCCTACGGTCGGTCGCAATGACGGCGTGTTTGGGGTGGGAACGGCGCGACGAAGTCGAGCAATCTCATTAAATTCCGCGTGCCACTATGATGCAAACATTATTGAAAGTCAAGAACCTGCGTGTGTCCTTCCGTCGTGACGGCGGCTGGAAGGAGACCGTGCACGGCATCGACTTCGAGGTTTTCAAGGGGAAGACGCTCGGCATCGTCGGCGAGTCAGGATCGGGTAAGTCGGTGAGCAACCTCGCCATAATGCGGCTGCTCAACGAACGGCAGTCGCGCATCACCGCCGACACCATCGAACTCGACGGCGCCGACATCTCAAAATACGACGAGACGCAGATGAACGACATCCGCGGGAAACGCATCGCGATGATTTTCCAGGAGCCGATGACATCGCTCAACCCAGTGTTCCGCTGCGGCTATCAGATCGTCGAAGCCATTCAAGCGCATGAAGACGTCACCAAGGAAGCGGCATGCGAACGCGTCATAAAGCTCTTCAAGAGAGTAATGCTCCCGCGGCCTGACAGCATCTTCGAGAGCTACCCGCACGAACTCTCCGGCGGACAGAAACAGCGCGTCATGATCGCCATGGCATTGGCCTGCAACCCTGAGCTGCTTATCGCCGACGAGCCAACGACAGCGTTGGACGTGACAGTGCAGAAAGAGATCCTGAAGCTGCTGAAGGAACTGCAAAATGACTGCGGCATGGGCATGGTCTTCATCACCCACGACCTCGGCGTGGTGGCGGAGGTGGCCGACTACGTCGCCGTCATGCACAACGGTGAGATAGTGGAGTACGGAGAAGTGAGACAAGTCCTCGACAACCCCAAAGACCCTTACACCAAAGGGCTTCTGGCATGCCGCCCGCCACTCGACACAAGGCTGCAACGCCTTCCCGTCGTGAAGGAGTTCCTCGACGGAGTGTGGAAGGACAAAGACGATTTCACGACGAAACTCATTGTCACACAAGAAGAAAGAAAAGAACATCTTGAAAAGTTATATCTGCAGAAGCCGCTTCTGAAAGTGGAACATCTGAAGACATGGTTCCCTCTGCGGAAAGGCGTTTTCAACAGGACATACGACCATGTGCGGGCTGTCGATGACGTCAGCTTCGAGGTGTTTCCAGGCGAGACGCTCGGCCTCGTCGGCGAGTCGGGATGCGGCAAGACCACGCTCGGACGCTCAATCTTAAGACTGATAGAGCCTTCCGGCGGAAGAGTATATTTCGACGGAAAAGAAATCACCTCGCTGAACGCCAGCGACTTACGTCTGTTCAGGAAACAGGCGCAGATAGTGTTTCAGGACCCGTATTCGTCGTTGAACCCGAACATCACCATCGGTGATGCCATCGCGGAGCCGATGATGGTTCACGGTATCGAGAATGACGCCGCGAGACGCAGGGAGAGGGTGTGCAGGCTGTTGGAGGAGGTCGGGCTTGAGGCCGCTCATTATCAGCGTTATCCGCATGAGTTCTCGGGCGGGCAGCGGCAGCGTATCTGCATCGCGAGGGCGTTGGCGGTCAACCCGCGCCTCATAATATGCGACGAGTCGGTGTCGGCGCTCGACGTCTCAGTGCAGGCGCAGGTGCTTAACCTGTTGAACAGGCTGAAACGCGACTTCGGCTTCACCTACATCTTCATCTCGCACGACCTCAGCGTGGTGCGCTTCATGTCGGACCGCATCCTCGTGATGTACAACGGAAAACCCGTGGAGCTTGGCGACGCCGACGAGATTTTCAACAACCCGAAAAACGACTACACAAAAAAATTGATAAACGCAATACCGAAAATTAATAAAAGATGAAAACGATAAAAGAAATCTACAGGATCGGTCACGGCCCGTCGTCGAGCCACACCATGGGGCCGAGGTTCGCGGCGGAGCAGTTTTTAGCGCGTCACCCTGAAGCCAAGTCATTTGAGGTGACGTTATACGGCAGCCTCGCCGCCACAGGCAAAGGCCACTTCACCGACAGGGCGATTATTGAGGTATTGGAGCAGCAGGCTCCAGTCATCATCTTATGGAAAGCCAAGATTGTATTGCCATTCCATCCTAATGGAATGACATTTAAGGCGATAGATGAAAACGGTGCCGTCACTGAAGAATGGACCGTGTATAGTGTCGGCGGCGGCGCGTTGGCGGAGGAAGGACATCCGTCGAGGCTCCACGACATCTACGAGATGACGAAGATGACCGACATCATGAACTGGTGCGAGCGCACCGGCAAGCAGTATTGGGAGTATGTCGATGAGAGCGAGAACGACGCCTCGTTAGACGAACATCTCGCGAACGTATGGACCGCGATGAAGGAGGCCGTCAGCCGCGGGCTCACCGCCGAAGGCCGTCTGCCCGGCCCGCTGAACCTCCCGCGCAAGGCGGCGCAATACCACATCAAGGCGCAGGGCTTCCAGCACTCGATGCGGAGCCGCGGCCTGATCTTCGCCTACGCCCTCGCGGTGTCGGAGGAGAACGCCTCCGGCGGCGTCATCGTCACCGCCCCCACATGCGGCTCGTGCGGAGTGCTTCCGGCGGTGCTTTACCATTGCAACAAGGCATATAACTTCGACGAGACACGTATCATCAGGGCACTGAAGACGGCGGGACTTGTCGGCAACATCGTGAAGGAGAACGCCTCCATCTCCGGCGCCGAAGTGGGCTGCCAAGGCGAGGTCGGCGTGGCCTGCTCGATGGCGGCTGCGGCGGCATGTCAGCTCTTCGGCGGCAGCGTCGCACAGATAGAATACGCCGCCGAGATGGCACTCGAACATCATCTCGGCATGACATGCGACCCCGTCTGCGGACTCGTCCAGATCCCCTGCATAGAACGTAACGCCTTCGCCGCGGCACGCGCCCTCGACGCCAACGCCTTCGCCACATTCAGCGACGGCCACCACAGAGTGTCGTTCGACAAAGTCGTGCTCACCATGAACAAGACAGGCCGCGACATACCTTACTTATACAGAGAGACAGCAGAAGGCGGGCTCGCCTCCGGATACCAACAGATGAAGTAGGATGAAAAGACTTTTTCTCGCAATACCGATACAGACAGAAGACAACGGCTTCGCGCCGCTGCTCGACGAGTTGAAGACGCGCCTCTCACACGAGAAACGCATCAACTGGTCGATACCGAAAAACATACATCTCACGCTGAAATTCATCGGCGACACCTACCCGCAGGACGAGCCGAAAATCATCGAGGCGATGAGTAAAGTCGTTGAGAACCACAGACGTTTCGAGATGGACTTCAACAGGACGGGCGTCTTCGGCAGCCGTTATGCGCCGCGCGTGCTGTGGCTCGGGATGCAGCAGACACCGTCGCAACTCCTTGATTTGGAAGAAGATGTCCTCACCGCTTTCGACGGCATCGGATTCATGCGCGACCGCCAGAACTTCGTGCCGCACATCACACTCGGCCGCATCAAAGATCTGTGCGAAAAACAATATTTCTGGAAAGTCATCACGGCAATAGAACAAAAGTCGTACATCCACCAGGAAGTGAAGGACATCATCCTGTTCCAGAGCATTTTAAGACCTGAAGGCGCGATTTATAGAGTGTTGAAAAAGTGGGAGTTGTTTTAGAGGAGAGTTAAGAGAGGAGAGTTAAGAGAGGAGGGTTAAGAGAGGAGGGTTAAGAGAGGAGGGTTAAGAGAGGAGAGTTAAGAGAGGAGGGTTAAGAGAATTTTAATAACTAAAATGAAACCTATCATGATTTATTCTTTTGAAAAACTGAAAGCGTGGCAAGAAGCAAGAAATCTTGCAAAAGACATTTACATGTTGATAAACAAATTTCCAAAAGTTGAACAATTTGCTTTGTGTGATCAAATGAGACGAGCAGCCATATCAATACCATCAAACATTGCCGAAGGAAATGCCAGGACATCAAGCAAGGAAAGAATTCACTTTTTGGAATTTGCATACGGATCATTAATGGAAATCTATTGTCAATCCATTCTTGCCAATGATTTAGGTTATATCGACAATTGTGATTTGGATTATATCAAAGAAAAAATCCAAAATGTCAGTAAGCTTATTTCCGGCTTAAAAACGTCACTCGAAAAACGTTAATCCACCATCCCATCTCTTAACTCTCCTCGCTACTCTCTTAACTAAATATGTCATTTTGTCAGATTATTTATCCAAGAAAATAATTATTTCGGAAATTTTGTCAGTCATAAAAATGCTGAAAATTTTTTCTTCATAGAATAAAACATTATCAATCAAAGTGTTGTTTGTATTTTTGGAAAAAGGCAAGTTTTTCGGAATGCAAATTGCCAATCCGCCCGCGTCATCGAAAAAAGATGGCAAGAAAACAGTATAAAGATTAAAGATTAGAGTTATAAGAAAAAACAAACAACGTTAAAAAACTTAAAATAGGAGATTAGATTATGTTAGTAGCAAAAAGAACTTCAGATTTTTTCCCGACACTGTTCAACGACCTTTTTGAAAACTTCAATTACGGTATTCAGGCGACGACAAGCAAACCACAGATGAACATCATTGAGAATCAAGAGGAATTCAAGATTGAGATGAGCGTCCCCGGCCTCACGAAGGAAGACCTGACATTGAACATCGACAGCGACAACAACCTCGTCATCGAGATGGTGAAGAAAAGCAACACTGAAGAGAACAACAAGAAACAGCAGTACTTGCGCCGCGAGTTCACAACGGCTCATTTCAAGGAGATGCTCGCGTTGCCAGACATTGTGAAAGTTGACGAAATCAGCGCAAAGGTCGGAAACGGCGTGTTGGAGGTGATGCTTCCGAAGGTCAAGCCGGAGGAGAAGAAGAAACTCACAAAGACCATCGCAATCGCTTAGCCACAAACGGTTTCGTCTTTCAGAGACATTAAAAAAACAATATGGATTATGATTTCATGAGAAAGGTTTGGGCGTTCACGTCCGAGCCTTTTTCCGTAAATCCCGCCGTTTCATGGTGAGATTTTATTTTTGACTTGACTTTTACGAGATATATTCGTATATTTGCGCGTTTTTTTATAGTCTAATCACAAATCAACCAATTGATATGACGTTCACTGCTGGTAACTTCTTGCTTCTCGCAGCAATAATACTTATTTTCAGCATCTTGCTGTCGAAGACCGGTTACAGGTTCGGAGTCCCGACGTTGTTGATATTCCTGCTTGTCGGGATGTTTTTCGGCGAAGACGGTTTCGGCATACATTTCGACAACTACAACACGGCGCAGTTCATCGGCATGATTGCGCTTTCCATCATTCTTTTCACCGGCGGCATGGACACGAAGTTCGAGACGATAAAACCCGTTCTCGCGCCCGGGATAGTGCTTGCGACGGCGGGTGTCATGCTGACCACGGTGTTCACCGGATTCTTCATCTACGGTGTCGGCGTGGTCTTCGAGAAAGCCATCAGCATCCCGCTGACCATCGCGCTGCTGCTCGCCGCCACGATGTCGTCAACCGACTCAGCGTCGGTGTTCAGCATCATGAGGTCGCAGAAGATGAAGATGCGCAACAACCTGCAGCCGCTCCTCGAACTCGAATCGGGAAGTAACGACCCGATGGCTAACATGCTGACTATCGTGATGATACAGGTGATACAGAACGGCAGCGGCGGCAACGTGAGCGTCATAGAAATCATCATGACGTTCCTATGGCAATTCGGCATGGGTGTCGTCCTCGGCTACGGCTTCGGCAGGATCTACGTCCTGGTCCACAACGCACTGCGGCTTGAGAACAAGTCTCTGTACCAGATACTTATCATCGGCTTCATCTTCCTGACATTCTCCATCAGCAACCTCGTCGGGGCGAACGGCTACCTCGCCGTATATATCGCCGGCATCATCGTGGGCAACGCCGGAATGGTGAAACAAGACATCAAAATAACCATCTTCAATAAGAAATTCTCATTTTTCGGTAACAAGAAAATCATTGAGAGACGCAGCATCGACAAGCTCCTCGATGGCCTCACATGGCTCGTGCAGATCGTCATGTTCCTCATGCTCGGCCTCCTCGTGACGCCACACACAATGCTGTCGATAGCGGTGCCCGCCATCATCATCGGGGTCTTCGTCATCCTCATCGGCCGCCCGTTGGCGGTGTTCCTCTGCCTCATCCCGTTCAAGAAGATAGGGCTGAAAGACAAGACGTTCATCTCGTGGGTCGGACTCCGCGGCGCCGCACCTATCATATTCGCGACGTATCCTTTTGTGGCAGGCATCGAAGGCGGACAGTTCATCTTTAACGTCGTGTTCTTCATCACGCTGATTTCGCTCATTGTGCAAGGCACCACGATTCCGTTTTTCGCAAGAAAACTGAAACTCGGAGAAAAGGACGAAAGCGGACCACAAAACTTCGGCATCGAGATTCCAGAAGAACTGAACGCAATAATGGACGAACAAACCGTTGATAATGAAGCGTTTCTGAAAGACTACCCGCTTCCGAAAGGAACCCTCGTGATGATCGTGAAACGCGATGAGCGCTATATCATCCCGAATGGGAAACTCTTCCTGAAGAAAAACGACAAACTCCTTCTCATCTCGGAAAGCAAAGAAGAAGAAATCATCGAAAATATTGAAAATCATAACGATAAAAAAATAAAACTGAATTGGAACTTAGATTTAGACTTGTTGAACAAAAAAAACAAATGATTTCGTTGAGTATTGAAAAATAATATATTTTTGCATTTCGGAAAACAACACAAAACACACATAACATGGTAAATTACAAAGACTTAGGATTGGTGAACACACGTGCGATGTTCGCCAAGGCCGTCAAGGGCGGCTACGCGATTCCGGCATTCAACTTCAACAATATGGAACAGATGCAGGCCATCATCATGGCTGCGGTGGAGACCAAGTCTCCCGTCATCCTTCAGATTTCGAAGGGCGCGCGCAACTACGCGAACCAGACGCTTCTCCGTTACATGGCGGAAGGCGCCGTCGCCTACGCAAAAGAACTCGGCTGCGAACACCCCGAAATCGTGCTTCACTTAGACCACGGCGACTCGTACGAGCTCTGCAAGAACTGCATCGAGATGGGCTTCTCGTCGGTGATGATCGACGGCTCGGCTCTACCATACGACGAGAACGTCGCGCTGACAAAGAAAGTCGTTGATTTCGCGCATCAGTACGATGTCACCGTCGAAGGCGAACTCGGCGTCCTGGCCGGCGTCGAAGACGAGGTGTCGGCGGCGGAGAGCCACTACACGAAACCTGAGGAAGTGATTGACTTCGTGACAAAGACAGGCGTCGATTCGTTGGCAATCTCCATCGGCACATCACACGGCGCGTACAAGTTCACGCCGGAGCAGTGCACCGTCGATCCGAAGACGGGCCGTCTGCTTCCGCCTCCGCTCGCGTTCGATGTCCTCGAGGCCGTCGAGGAGAAACTTCCCGGCTTCCCCATCGTGCTTCACGGCTCATCGTCGGTGCCGCAGGAAGACGTTGACATCATCAACAGCAACGGCGGCTGCCTGAAGGCCGCGGTCGGCATCCCGGAGGAACAGCTCAGAAAAGCCTCGAAGTCGGCGGTCTGCAAAATCAACATCGACTCCGACAGCCGTCTGGCGATGACGGCGGCAATCCGCAAGACCATGGCCGAGAAACCCGCCGAGTTCGACCCGCGCAAATACCTCGGCCCCGCCCGCGACAGAATGAAAGAACTCTACATGCACAAGATCATCAACGTGCTGGGAAGCAACAACCAGCTGATTGAGGGGTGAGAGTGGAGAGTTGAGAGTTGAGAGTGGAGAGTGGAGAGTGGAGAGTTGAGAGTGGAGAGTTGAGAGTGTAATTCATATTGGAAAAGCCTTGACCATACCGGCCAAGGCTTTCCCTTATACAAATAAACCAATGGTTTCACTTGTCTTGTTTCATTACGTTTTCCTAAACTCCACCATTGGCATCGATATGCGCCACATCGCCGATTGTCTCTGCTCAAAGTGCTGCGCTGAGCGTGAGTGCGAGGAAAAACAAAAAACTTACGCATATTTTATTTGTTTACGTCTTTTTTACAAAGTTATAAATTTCGGGCGGCAAAGATGTGACAAAATTTTAGATTCAAAGATTTAAAGATTCAAGAGTTTCAAGGGTTTCAAAGTTTCAAGGGTTTCAGGGGATTTAAAGATTCAAAGATTTAAAGATTCCGCGGGTCACCGGTGATTTCGGCGGCGATTGTCACGCGCACGGACGGAACGTCGTTTCCCTACATTATTTACACCGCCAAATAGTTTCGTTTACACCGCCAAACGGCTTGTTTGCACCGCCAAAATCAGTTAGCATGATAGCCTCCTTTCTTGGCGACTCCCTCAAATCGAATGAGTCCGTTCTTTTTCAACTCGCCTAAATAACGCTGTGTCGTACGCAAACTCCGTCCTGTATGTTGGGCTGAGGTCCGCCTTCTGTTTGCACTACAAGGGTAGGTACAATTTGTACCCATCCTTTGGCCAATTCGGGGTCTCTAAGCTTGAGTCTTTTCACATACTGCTTGGGGTCAGCACTATCCGTCAAGACCGCAACAACATCCTCTACCACAAAATACCACTCTTCATCCTCCTCATTCCATGTGGAGCGAATCTGCCGTCCTTCAAATAACTTAATGTTACTTGGTCTAACCAAAGATATGTTTTGTTTTTCTTCCATATATATATATTGTTTAGTACTGATTTTCCCCCGCTGTTTTCCTATTTCCCGAACTCCACCTTCTTCGGGTTTTCGTACGTCGCCGTGCTGTCGTCGGCGTTGGTCACGCGCACGGTCGGCACATTGTTCTCCTCGATGAACTCCACTTCCTTGACTCCGTAGAGGGTGATGGTGCTGTCGTCCTGATTGGTGATTTTTACCAAAGTGCCGCCGTCAATCACGATGCGTTCAACACCCGAACCGCCGTTGTCCTTCAGATAGGCGCGGAACGGGTTGATGCTGAGGCTGTTGGTGCGGACGAACTCGCCGCCTTGCTGCTTGTACAAGCCTGTTCCCGTAAGTTCGCTGGCTTGGAAAGTGCCTTTCAGGGCGAAGCTGCCGACGATCTGGTCTGATGTCGTGACGTTGACGGGAACGTCTGTGGCCGGGGCCGCGGGCGTTGCCGTAAGCGTGAAGCTGACGGCATCCGTCTGGTTCCTGAACAAATAAGGCTTGCCCGCCTCGATATTTTCGGCTACTGAAAGGGTGAGCGTGCCGTTTGCCGCATCCACATTGTCGATGGAGAAGAACACGATTTCCGGATGGCTTGAAGGGACAAATGGCAGTGTTATAGTTCCCCATTCGCCGGGTTCAAGCGTGCCGTGGTAGCGTGCTTCGGTGAAACCGCCCGCCGGATAGTTCTCCAACGAAGTGCCGATGTACGGCTTGCCGCTGTCGGTGAGGTCGAGGAGTTTTGAGGATAAGTTATTGCAAAAATAGAATGCATCCTGATCAATCAAAGGGACAGACTTGAATGTTACCGACTGCAGACCAATACAATCATCGAATGCAAGTTTTCCAATGCTTGCCACGCTGTTTCCCATCGTTACAGACGTCAGAGCTGAACAATGTGCAAATGCAGATTCTCCAATGTTTGCCACGCTGTTTCCTATCGTTACAGACGTCAGGGCATAACATCGTTCAAATGCGGATTTACCAATGCCTGCCACGCTGTTTCCTATCGTCACAGACGTCAAGGCCGAACAGTTATAGAATGTAAACTCACCGATATAGTTCAACCCGTCAGAAAGCAGGATGTTCTGAAGACTTGTACACTCATGGAAAGCATGGTTTCCAATGCTCGTCACACTACTTGGGACGGATACTGACACAAGGCTGTAGCACTGGTAGAAAGCAAATTCTCCAATGCTCGTCACACTACTTGGGATGGACACGGAAACAAGGCTGGAACACTGACGGAAAGCATGGTTGCCAATATCAGCGATGGACGAAGGCAGCACCACGGAAACAAGGTTGGAGCAGCCATAGAAGCAACTTCCGGAATAACTGAATTCAGGCGGATTGCCGTTGTGGAACTGCACACCGTGGTTGCCCATATAGACGTTCAGTGCCGGGAAATTATTACCGAGTGTATGTCCAGCCGTCTCTCCGTTGTTTGTGGTGTACCATATTTCGTTGTACGGAGGTCCTGCCACCACTTTCCCTCTCAAGAAGCTGTTGGCGTTGTATGTGTTGTAGTTTTCCTCCAACACATAGTATTTCAGGTTTGGGCTACAATCGTAGAAGCAGTCTTCGCCGAATGACGATGGGGGCGTGTTGCCGAGGAACGCCACCGACTCTAATTTTTCGCAGTCGTTGAAGGCATCCTCCCCAATCGTTTCCACGTTGCCGTCGATAGCCACCGACTTCAGTTCGTCGCAGTTATAGAATGCTTCTTCGGCAATTGTCTGCACTCCGCCGCCTATGGCAACGAATTTCAGCGCTTCACACTCGTAGAAAGCTTGCTTGCCTATTTGGGTCATCGGGGCTGAGGCTGATATGACGACGGTTTCCAGTGCGTCACAGCCCTCGAATGCGCCATCTGCGTTACCTTGCGACGACCATCTGATTTCTTTCAACTTAGTACCCAAGTTGACGGACTTCAGACTCTCACAATTATAAAAAGCCTCGGGATAGATGATCTCAACGTTGTCGCAGGAAAAGGACTTCAGCGCGATGCAGTCGTAGAAAGCGCATCTGCCGATGGACTTCACCGATGCCGGCACATTGACCGACTCTAAATTGTCGCAGTCCTCAAAGACACCCGTACCATCTGTCTCTCGTCCAATCCATACCACCGTGTTCGGGAAACTGACAGCCGTAAGGTCGTCTTCGTCATAGAAAGCCTTGTCGTTTATTTCGGTAACATCACCACTTAACTTAATGATGTATTTGTTGTCCCAACTCCAATGTTGTGTTATCGTAAGTCCGCAGAAAGTCTTGTCTACTTCATACTTGCTGTCATCAAGCATTCCTCCATCTTTGGTCAAGTACCAGATTTCATCGTTAGGCGGTGTGTCGAGTTGCGCCAAAGCCGAAAACGTGCAGCACATCACCAGCACTGCGGAGAGTATGAGTTTGAGAATTTTTCTGTTCATGAATTTTTGCGTATAAATAATCTTCAAGATTAAATGTGAATTTCGGGCGGCAAAGATAAGACATTTTTTTATATTCAGATGGTTAAGTTTCAAGGGTTCGTGAAATTTGTGTTGAAAAATAGGAGAGATGTTCACCAACAGCAACCGCCCATTCTATCAGAGCAGTGCAATGATGGACCTGGAAGCCATTCCGCGTCTATGACCTCTTCTTCGACGAATGGCTGAAACGGCATGCATGATTTGTCTCAGGTCTGCTGATGTTATATATCTGGCTGGTACTCCACTTCCCTGCTATCTCCCGAACTCCACCTTCTTTGGATTAGTATAAGTCTTCGTGCTGTCGTCTTTGTATGTCACGCGCACGGCCGGCACGTTGTTCTCCTTGAGAAACTCCACTTTCTTCAGCCCGTAGAGGGTGACGGTGCTGTCGTCCTGATTGGTGATTTTCACAAGCACACCGT